>Ga0209125_1001009_pt1 | contig 30100 bp, 24 predicted proteins | sample BarGraIncub1131A_FD_184503 | JGI IMG/M metagenome (GOLD analysis project Ga0209125, IMG submission 184503) | Arctic peat soil microbial communities from Barrow, Alaska - Barrow Graham LP Incubations 11-31A (SPAdes) (version 2) | ecosystem: Environmental > Terrestrial > Soil > Wetlands > Peat... | reverse complement strand
GGAGGTAAAGAATGATAAATATTTTATGCTTTGGTGACTCGAATACATATGGATATAACCCCTCAAATAAAGAACGGTTTATGCGTCAGGAACGATGGACCGGTGTTTTGCAGCAAGCTCTGGGGCAAGATTATTATGTTATTGAAGAAGGCTTGAACGGGCGTACTATTCTATATGACGATCCAATTGAAGGGGATAAATGCGGAAAAAAACACTTGCCTATGTTACTGGCATCTCATGCACCCTTGGATTTTATCATAGTCATGCTGGGAACGAATGATTTGAAAACCAGATTTGGTTCGTCTTCATCTGACATCATGTTGGGAATGGAATCCATCATCAGAATAATGAAAGACATGAAAGTTTGTGCAAAGCCAGAAAACATATTGATACTTGCACCTGCTCCATTAAATAAAGAAATAGAGCCATACTTGAAGTACATGTTTGGAGATCCAATGCAGAAAAGTCAGGAATTGATAGATTGCTATCGCGATTTAGCAAAAAATGAGAATATATATTTTATGTCTGTTGGAGATATCACTCAAGTATCCGAACTGGATGGGTTGCATCTATCGGGACAGGGGCATAAAATGATTGGGTTGAAAATAGCTGAATTACTTAAACAAATTTTTGAAACAAATTAATAAAGTGAATAATAAATGAAATACTTTTAAATCACAAACCAGTCGTTAAAAAAGAATAAGAAATAAATGTCATCAAATTCCATAATCAAATGACATTGAAATAGGATCAAAAAACACATTTTCCGTCTCCGGGTACAGATTGGGTGCTATGCTGTCAGGAACTAGCGTAATTTAGGGGCTGCTGAACAAGGATTAAAGCCAGTGATATCAGGCATTACGAGGCGAATAATAGTATAATGGATGCAAGGAAAAGAACAAGAAACCTTAGAAAACCTTGCATCTGGAGTAAGAAAATGTATCAGAAGAAGTCTAAGCAAGTCAGTTTTGATGAAAATGCAAATAGTTTTCTGGGAGTCCACCTCAACCCGGAAAATCGCTGGGTCAAGTTGGCACAACTTATCCCATGGAACGAACTGGAAGACCACTATCACCAAACCTTCGCTAACCCCAAGGTGGGGAATCCAGCCAAATCCTGCCGCATGGCGATCGGGACTCTGATTATTAAAGAGCGAATGGGTCTTTCCGACATCGAGACAGTGGAAATGATTGCCGAACATCCGTATCTTCAGTATTTCATCGGCATGCACAGTTTTTCTGATCAAGCTCCCTTCGACGCTTCGACGATGACATACTTCCGCAAACGCCTGACACCGGAAATCTTGGATGCCATCAATCGGATAATCATTGAGGCCAGTAAGCCCGAGGACGATCACGATGACCGGTCGAACACTTCGGGCCTCCAAGTGGAGCCAGGCAATGAGGGGACCTTGATTCTGGATGCGACTTGCGCACCAGCGGATATTCACTTTCCAACGGATGTCTCCCTATTAAGTGAAGGCCGTGAGAAGCTCGAAGAACTGATTGATTATCTGCACGAAGGCTCTGACGCAAACAAACCCAGAACCTATCGCCAGATTGCCCGACAAGCTTATCTGCGGTTTGTCCGTAACCGGAAACCGAGATACAAGCAGATCCGCAAGGCCATCCGCAAGCAACTGGGATACGTCCGGCGGGATATGATATGGATCAGAAGCCTTCTTACCCAAAGCAGCCGATCCTTCACCCCGAAGCAGCAGGCGTACTGGGAGACGATTCAGGAATTGTATCGACAGCAGCAAGAAATGTATGTAAAGCGGGTTCACAAGGTAGATGACCGGATTGTCAGCATCCATCAGCCATGGGTCCGACCGATTGTCCGAGGCAAAGCAACAGCTGACGTTGAGTTTGGAGCGAAGATCTCATTGAGTCTGGTCAATGGCTATGCCTCGATTGAAAGGTTGGACTGGAATGCTTTCAACGAATCGGGCGATCTTCGAGAAGCGGTTGAACGTTACAAGGAACGCTACGGCTTTTATCCGGAGCGGATCCTGGCAGATAAGATCTATCGGAACCGGGAGAACCTGCAGCATTGCGACAAGCTGAATATTCGTATGAACGGCCCCAAACTGGGAAGGCCACCTAAGGACAAGAGGCTCTACGCAGAGCAGAAGTGGCTTGAGCGTCAGGAGTCAGGTGAACGGAATGCGGTTGAGAGCAAATTTGGTGAAGGCAAACGGTTCTAAGGTTTGAACCGGGTGATGACGCGCCTGAAGAACACCAGTGAAGTGTCTATCTACATGACGTTTCTAGTGATGAACCTGGAAAAACGGCTCCGGGATATTCTTTTCGCCATTTACTGTTGGTTGTCTGACTATGCACTGACAGCAGTCGCTGGATAATTTGGGGTTTGTTCAGCAGCCCCTAATTACAAATTTGCCAAATTATAATAAGTAGTAAATACAAGGTTTTGTGCTGACATTATAATCGTCGCATAGCGTAACTATTGTATATGGCATATTCGGCGACTTTATTTGACAAATTGAACCAGCATTGCAGCAGATACATTCGCAGCAGCTTTTTGATACCCAGTATTGTGCATCGTCTTTTTTTGATCCGGATAGCAAAATGGCTCGATTACCGCCACCCATTCGTCCTGCGGGATAATCTCTTCCATCTGCTCTAAGAATTCTTCATTCCGGGTTTTACGTTAGCGTTTTCCGTGCTCCATATCACTGAATATCTGTTATATTAGCAATACCACCTATATATTGATATAACCATAACATTATTTTCGAATGCATTGGGAATTAATCAGCGTTTCTCTAGGTTTTCCATGTCCAATTTACATTACCAGATCAATACTTTCAACAACCTGGCTTTACAACAATAACCGACCATAACAGAGCCATAACAGGCGCCAGGTTATGGCTCTTGCGTTGCGTCTGAGTGGGAGAACATCCGGAACTGCGAGTGGAAATATCGGTCGAGAATTTATATAAGGGGATCTTTTCCGGGCGGGTTCACCGTATTTCGAAACCTGTTAGGAGGGATACCTGTTTTTGCTGTAAAAGCATTGATAAAACTGGCACTCGAACTATATCCGAGATTTATCGCAATCTCTGAAATTGTTCCGCGTGTCGTTTTGAGAATAACCTTTGCCAGGTTTATTCTTGTCTTTGAAATAAACGCCATCGGTGAAAGACCGGTTTCTTCTTTAAACAGATGAGAAAAATAAAACTTACTCAGGTTGACCTTGTTAGCAAGAGTATCCAAGGTTAAGGCTTCGCCAATATTGTTTTTTATGTAGGTGATAATGTCGGACATTGCATTTGATATGGGAGAAGAAGAAACAGGCAGGATTTCATTAAATGACTGCATGGAGCAAAGGGTGTCGTATACAGCACAGGAACACTCGATATCAGTTGGGAATTGATCAAAATATAATTTGGTAATGATCGGATTCATGATTTCATATATTTTCCTGCTGCTTTCGAGTCTGAATACAGCACCGCTGTTCTGAAAAATCAAGTGATCAATTATCCGGCGCGAGTTGCATCCGTCAAAGTGAAAAAACAAGTATTCGCAAGTTGAATTGCAATAGTATTTATGCGGTTTATTGCAGTCTATCAGAATGATCTCTCCTCTGGACGCAGTATAGGAGACGTTGTCATATGTGAGCTGCAGCTCGCCGTCTACGATATATATTACTATCGGAACTACGCCGCCTTCCCGCTGAATACTATAACCATTCCTGCAGTAGAAGTGTCCGCAGACAAGCATGTAATAGTAGTTGCTTACAAATACATCTGACGGATTCATAAAGAAATACTGTGTGCTTGAAAGGGTGCCTTTTTCAGTACAAATCATAAAATGGCTCCTTTTTGCGTGAATAGTGAAAAGCGGATATCGGTACAGAACAATTGTACATCAAGTCCTTCGAAAAGCAAGATGAATAAATTTTAAGACAATACAGAGCAGTGATTTCTGCTTGGTGAGATGCTATTCTCTAAGCATAAGTTAGCTGGCTATTGGAAAGATAAATAATTGTTTCAATGAAGTCAGCCCTCCAATAAATTTCAGGGCAATTCCAAAAAGGATAGAAAGAAAAATCAGTATGATGACGCAAAAGGAACTTTTTTATAACCGTCTGGCCGGTCGTCCGGTAGATAAAATACCTAATCTGAACATTGTCATGTTGTTTGCAGCGAAATATACCGGCGTGAAATACGGGCAATTCTGTTCTGACTACCGCTATCTGGCAGAAGCGCAGGAGAAAACGGCGGAGGATTTCGGAATTGATATATTGTCGACGATGTCGGATCCATTTCGTGAAACGAGTGATTACGGGGCATCGATTGTTTTTGCGGAAGACGATCTGCCTATATGCAAAAAAGCATTGTTGACAGGGCCGGAAGATTTTTCAAAGATTAAAATTTGGGAACCTCTCGAATCCACCCGCATACTTGATCGAATACGCGCGATAGAGATGTTTAAGCGGGACATGGGGGAAAAGTATCCGATTTTAGGCTGGGTAGAAGGTCCTCTGGCAGAATTTATGGATCTTACAACGGTAAGTGACGGCATGATGATGCTTTTGGATGAGCCGGAAGCCGTATCTGAAGTAATGGAACGGATAACGGAACAGGCGATTCTTTGTGCGAAGGCACAGATAGAAGCCGGCGCAGACGTTATCGGCATCGGAGATGTGGTAGCTTCCCTGATCGGAGCCGGAACCTACAGAGAACAGGTAAGGCCGCTGGAGAAGAAAATGATTGATGCGATACACGCTATGGGAGCCAAAACAAAGCTACATATCTGCGGCAATATCAATCATCTGCTGTCTGACATAGTTGATACCGGTTCAGATATCGTTGATATTGATCACATGGTGGATTTTGAGAAAGCTATTGCGCTTTCAGCGGGGAAATGCTCAATTTCCGGCCATATGAATCCTGTTAAAGTGCTGCTTCAGGGCACTCCTCAGGATGTAAAAAACTGGACAAAATATTGTGTCGAGAAGGGAAGCAATACCAATTTTATAAGTGGAGGCTGTGAGGTCCCTAAAATGACTCCACATGAAAATCTGAGGGCGGTAGACGTGCAGTTGAGCAGGGAAAAGGAAAGCGGGTTAAAAAACTGGTAAATCAGGCAGTGGATGAGGGTATGTCCGTAAAGACAATCCTTGATGACGAATTGATCCGGGCGATGGGCATTGTCGGAGAGAAGTTCCGCCTCAATGAGATATACGTTCCGGAGATGCTTGTAGCGGCCCGCGCCATGGCTATGGGACTTACCATTCTCGAACCGCTTCTGACGGCGACCGGTGTAAAACCTGTTGGTAAAGTAGTTATCGGCACAGTAAGGGGAGATCTGCACGATATCGGTAAAAACCTGGTAGCGATGATGATGAAGGGAATGGGCGCGACAGTATATGACTTAGGCGTTGATGTATCCAGCCACACCTTCGTGGAGAAAGCTAATGAAGTCGGTGCGGACATAGTCTACCTGTCGGCTCTTTTGACAACAACTATGCCGGCAATCGGAGACACTATTAAGGACTTTGAAAAGTCCGGTGTACGAGGCAAATATTACATTATGGTCGGCGGAGCGCCTGTCAGCCGGACATTTGCTGATCAGATCGGCGCTGACGCCTACACACCCAATGCAAGTGAAGCGGCGGATGCTGCTAAAGTATACCTTTTATCACGGGCAAAATGAGACGACAAAATTTGTCTTAGTTCTTCGTCTGCTTTTCCAAAGCTTTAACTGCAAACAGTAGATTTATAATAATATTTGAAAATTTAACTACACCTCTCTGTCAGTTTAATAGAAATTGAAAATGTTTATAATAATGTTAACAATCCAGATAAGACATATAGAATTTTTCAGATAGTGGTTCTTCTATAAATTCATGCTTTAAACGTCAATTTGAATGACACGAATTCTATTGAGGCCGAAAACCCCATCGTTTGTATTATGGTAATGGAGATTGCTCCTGAAGGGTATAGTTTCGAGTGGGTGCGGGCGTTACATAAGCGGTTTTCTGTAATAATTGTACATATAAACCGTTAAGAGCAGGGCTCGACTCCCACCTTCTCTGTCACAAACTGTCCGAAAAGTATTTGCGTTCAAATTATTCCATTAAAAGGGTTACTGGTGAATCTCTAATAGCCGGATACAGATTCGATGCTTAATAAATGATTAAATTATGGAATGAGATTTTTTACTATGACAATGGGTTATAGTAAAAAATTCACTAATCTCTATTGAACCGCCGTTTACCGGGCGGCACGTACAGTGGTGAGAGACGGTCTCTGGAAAATAAATCTATCAGCCTCTACTCGATTAAAGATAATTTATAGACATTACAAACTCATGTGCATGGCAAAAGCTGCGGGTCCGATTAAAGGAGATACTCCCGTGAAATATGATGCTCTGATTTGGGTTTTTATATCAGTCGGAAAGAATTGATGCTTTTCAATATATTCGGATAATCTTTCGGCGAGAAGACTTGTAGCTGACGTATAGTATTCACCCAAGAAAATGTATCCTGGATCAAATAGATTAACTAAAGTGACTAAACCGGCACCCAGATAGAAAATAAGCCGATCTAAAGCTGCAACGCAGATGTCATTTTCCATTTTAACTCCGTCAAGAAAGTCCTGCCAGTTATTGAAATTACATTGAATGTTATTTTTCTTGTGTTCTTGTTGAACCCATTCAATAATGTGTGGTACAGAGATATATTGTTCCAAACACCCACAATTACCACAATAACATGGCTCTCCACCTGCAACGACTGTTATATGTCCAAATTCTGATCCGAGGCCGTTATGGCCCGCATAAAGTTGGCCATCTATCATGATTCCGCATCCGAGTCCATCACTGCAACCCACAATCGCAAAAGTGTCTAAATCTCTTGCGTTTCCAAAATATTTTTCTGCAAAAACCAATGCATTTAAGTCATTGTTGACGTAGACAGGCAAATGATATCGTTTTTCAAGTAAAGTTCTAATATTGATGCTAGTGTCAGAAAAAGAGCGCTCTGCTGAAAAAACAATGCCTTTTTTGAAACTTACGGGTCCCATTGAAGCTACACCTATGGCCCAAATGTTTGGTAAAATATCTTGTGATATTACCTGATCAAGCAAAATGCGAATTTTTGAAGTAACAGAGCTCACGGTGTCAGATGTATCGGTAGGTGATGTATTGATGTGGAGGAATTCACCCTTTGCATTTGCAATTCCTACACTGATGTAATGACGTGTGATTTGTACAGAGACAAATAAAGGCTTATCCGGAGCAATTTCCAACAAAATCGGTTTTCGTCCTGTCTCTGCAGCCATTGTTCCAGCCTCTTGAATTAGACCGTCTTGAATAAGCTCGTTAACATAGTTAGTGACTGACATTTTACTAATTGACAAAATTTTACTCAATTCAATTCTAGACATTTTTCCTTGAATAAGAATTGTCTTAAATACCAATGCTTTATTAATGTTGCTCAAAGCGGTATTAATTATTGTTTTCATTTATATCTCTTTACACTCCAATTTTATTGATTGTACAATGATTATACAAGCATAAAATATTGAGCCGTATAAAACAAGAGATTGTGGCAAAATATTTCATTTAATTTATAGATATGTTTCGGAATAAATATACGAATTGTACTAATTAGTAAAATCAGATGTAAAAGTAAAATCTAAATTGTGTAAGTAAAGGTTATAGCAAGACGAAGGACGGGAGAGCAGGTACAAAGGTATAAATATCAAATGGATGGATCAATTTTAGAAATTGAGGTATAGCATATGTAGTGTAGGTAAATCACAATTATTTTATGAATTGAAGTTTGTGGATTGAAGTAAATTGAAGTCATGGCGAATTGAAGTCACATTCAAAAGGATTGACAGATTGGCTTTTAGCGGGAAAAATTCGGCGTGAACGGTTGGAAACAATACTAATTCGAGCCAGATTTTGAGATCAACGGGGGAATAAAAGACCTTGAATGTGTCGGTGATAAATTATTAAAGAAATTCTTTTCCAGCCGAATCTGGTATTGATTCTTTAAGAAAAAGTCAATAAGTTCTTCCTGTTTAAGAAAAATGTTACTTACAGTTTAAGTGAGGGAAGAATTTGGACTTGCATTGTCTAGATAATTAGTAAATATAGGAAAAATGTAAAGTTATTTTGGTTTGATACTGTTAAGTTCAGCGCGATAAAAACGGCGATAGCAATATTTAAGCAACAAAATATTGAACACAAATAACAATAGTTGACTTAAATCCCGCAATTATATGGTTGATATCACAACAAAAAATTTAAATTATGTGAGCAACAGGTATTGACACAAAAAAGTAATAAAAGTATACTAACTCGTGTAAGAAGACTAAATAATAGTAAAAAATATAAATTAATAAATGAAATATACAAACTTTGCGTGCCTAAGGAATGGTGTATATTATTGAATACATCATATAAAAGCAGAAATGGAGGCCGAAAACTCGCTTTTCAGCCTCGATATAAAGAAAAAGAATCTGAAATTTTTAAGGAGGAAAACATCATGAAAAAGGTCGCTGCAATCATTCTTTCTCTCGTAATGTCGTTGGGCCTTGCGTCCTGCGCCACAACAACCAACACAACAACCGCCACAACCGCCACAACCGCCACAACCGCCACAACAACCGCCACAACCACAACCGCCACAGCCGCCACCACAGAAAAGGTGACATCCACTTCAGGAGAGACGACAGCTACAGGGAAAGCACTCAAGGTAGCGGGTGTGGTTTTTCAAGAGGACCAGTTTATGAAATTGGTACAGCTCGGTTATGCAGCCGCTGCAAAAGATAACGGCGTAGAATGCAATCTTGCTAACACAAATGGTGACACGACAAAAGAACTTGAACTCATAAATACTTATGTTGCACAGAATTATGACGGCATTGCAATTTGTCCCATCAACGAAACTACCTCCATCGAAGCGCTTCGTAAAGCTGACGTGGATGGCGTGAAGATTGCTATCTCAAATCTTACTCTTACTGATGTAAGTTTTATTTATGGTGGTTACACATCAAACCAGTATGACCTTTGTGCTGAGTCGGGTAAAATTGCTGCTGCCTTTATAAAAGCTACATATCCCGAAGGAAGTACAATCAAGATAGGTCGCCTGGGTGCTATGTCCGTACTTCCTGATATCACACGTGACCGTTGGGCGGGCTTTCTGGATCAACTCACGGCTCTTAAAGGCTATACGATCGACGTTGTTGCCGAACAAGATGCTTGGCTTCAAGACGATGCCATTGCTGCTGTTGACGATATGCTGACAGCTAATCCCGACATTAATATCTTCTACGGTTTCAATGAAGGTTCAGCCATCGGAGCAACAATGGCTGTTAAGAACGCTGGACTTAAAGATGTTTACGTTTTTGGTATAGATGCTAACGAACAGCTTTGCAATATGCTTGAATCTGACGACAACATTCTTCAGGGAACAACTTCTCAAGACCCATACATGATGGGTTACCTCACGATGGAAGCACTAATAAAAGGACTCAGGGGTGAAGATATAAGTGCTGTAAAGGGCAAGGTCCTCACAACAAGCTATATACCTCTTGCACGTGGAGATAATGCCAAGATAGATGCATTTCTTAAAGATTTGAAAGAAAAGATGGGATAAATTTCAAACGGTAGATCAAAGATCTGAAGAAATTGACGGATATTGTATTTTAATGCAATATCCGTCAATACTAGACAAGCAAATAAAGGACAAAAATATGAGTGTTCTGAGAGTGGAAAATCTAACAAAAAATTATCCCGGAACAGTGGCCCTCGATAATGCAACGATTCAGTTTGAAAGTGGAAAGGTCAATGCGGTTATCGGGAAAAATGGTTCGGGAAAATCAACGTTAATTAAGTTGATAAGTGGTGTAATAAAACCCAACAATGGCAAAATATTTCTAGATGAAAAGGAACTGTCTTTTAGCAATCCTATCGAAGCGTATGATAATGGAATTGCGACTGTTTATCAGGAGTTGAGCCTTGTTCTTAGTCTTGATGTTGCAGAAAACATATTTATGGGTCGATTGCCAATGAAAAATGGTATTGTCAACTGGAAAACAGTATACAGTAAAGCTGGCGAACTACTTAAAAGCATGGGTGTTGACATTTCACCGAAAGCAAAAGTGTTTTCGCTTAGCATGTGGCAACGTCAGATGGTCGAAATTGTTAAGGCGATGAGCCACAATCCTAAGGTTTTGCTTCTAGATGAGCCCACAAGTGCCCTTGCACAAAATGAGGTTAGGCATTTATTTGAGTTTGTACGCCGAGTAAAAGAAAAAGACGTTATTATTCTCTATATTTCTCACAAACTTCATGAGCTTTGGCAGATTGCAGACAATTGCAGTGTATTACGTGATGGGAAATACATTGGAGAACTGGAGATGAAGGATGCAACACAAAAAGAATTGCTTACAATGATGTTTGGTGATACTAAGATAAACAAACTTCCTGATGACCTTTGTACGAGCGATGAGGTTGTTCTCAAAATAGATAAACTTACTAGAAAAGGAAAATTTGAGAATGTAAGTTTTGAACTCTATAAGGGTGAGATTCTCGGAATTGCCGGCATGCTCGGTTCAGGCAGAACTGAATTGCTGAAGTCGATTTTTGGTGCTGACCCTTATGATAGCGGTACAATTATTGTTAAGGATAACGAAATTAAAGCACCGACACCCGAAAAGATGAGAAACCTTGGTGTAGCAATGACACAGGAAGATAGGAAAAATACAGGGCTGGTTCAGCTTCGTTCAGTCAGAGAGAACCTATGCTTTGCATCTCTTGATAAACTCTCGAAAAATGGCATCATGAATAAGCGAGCAGAAGATAAGGCAGTAGAGAAACAAATAGATGAGCTCCAGATAAAAATTCCCGCTCAGTCGGTACGTGTAAGCTCACTTTCTGGCGGTAACCAGCAGAAGGTTGTTGTTGGAAATTGGCTCAATACCGACCCAGACATAATCCTGTTTGATGAGCCCTCACGTGGCATTGACGTTAATGCAAAGCAGCAGATATTCCAGATTATGTGGGAGCAGTCGAGAAGATGTGTTTCATCAATTATGGTATCAAGCGAGCTTGAGGAGCTGTTAGAAGTTTGTCCTCGTATTTTAATCATGTATCATGGGAAAATTATTGATGAAATTAAATCGAAAGATTGCACAGTTGAGCAACTTTATTTAAAATGCATGGGAGGGAAACTCTAAATGACATCTAAGAGAAAATTTCGTTTCGATGACTATATTCTCGAATTAGTTTTGTTAGTAATAATTGTAGTAATTGCTCTTTTAACACCTAACTTCATGTCTCCGCAAAACTTGCTTAATGTTCTTCGAAATGTTTCACTTCAGGGTGTTATTGCTTTAGGTCTTACAATGACTATCATCGGTGGTGAGATTGACCTTTCAATTGGCTCGAGTGTTGCGCTTTATGGCGTGATTGTTGCCAAAGTAACTGGATGGCTTGCAGAATCAAATATCATGCCCATGGAATATGGCGTGCTTGTTGGTATTCTCGTGGCATTTATCTTCTCAATTATTATAGGTTCGATTATTGCCTGGCTACATATCAAATTTAAAATGCCAACCTTTATCATTACACTGGCAGCCTTGAGTATTCTTTATGGTCTGGCAGCTCTCCTTTCTAACGGATTTCCGATTACAACTTTTCCAATGTGGTATAACAATATCGGAGCCGGTCGTTTTCTCGGAATTCCGATTCCTGCAATCGTATTAATAGTAGTTTTCTTTATTGTATTTTTTATCATGAAATATACCCGAGTTGGACGTGAAATCTACGCAGTCGGAGGCAACGCTGAGGCTGCACGTCTTTGCGGAATCAACATTAAAAAAATTAAGACAATCTACATGATTGCTCCGCAAATACTTGCATGTGTGAGTGCTATTTTACTTTCTTCACAGGTTATGTCTGCATCAAGCCAGTTTGGTAAGGGCTATGAAATGACTGCTATCCCTTCGGTTATTATTGGAGGTGCCGCTCTGTCAGGTGGCATTGGCACTGTGTGGGGCACATTCTTGGGAATAATATTCCTTGGTGTTATCTCTAACGGCATGACCATTTTGAATATAAATGAGTTCACACAGTATATTGTAAAGGGTTCACTTATCATTATTGCTGTTACCGTTAACACAACGTTGTTAAACAGAAAACAAGGTGCATAAATATATATAAATAATTACAGAGATATATTTTTCAAACTTGATGTATCTCTATGAATTTTGGATATGCCTGGGGGCGCGCATCACGCAACTCCTTGTGCGAAAATCGATAGAAATTGGTGTTACTGTCATTAACGAAGACAACGAAAACGACTGAGCTTCTTCATAGTTTCTTTACTCGTGTGAATTGGCCGCCTTGAAAGCTATTGGACAAAGCCATTGAGGCGGCTTTTTCATGTATTTTGACTTGACTGGTATAAAAACGTATGTTTCTGAAAATCCGAGTCTAGTTTAACTGAAATGAGATGTGTAGAGAAGAAGCTAATAACCTTCGCAAACATCATTTATGATTTGTATAAAAAAACCGAAGCTGATTTTATGGAGAGCAAAAATGAACAGACTAATTAACTTTAGAGACATTCTCAATCATAAATCCCCTGAAAATTTAATCTTAGATTTGGGAGGCTGCCCGCTTTCAAGCATGGAAGGCGACACACAAAATCGGGTTTTAGATCTGCTAGGTTATAAAAAGCCTGAGCCACAGCGGCTTACATTTGGGAAGGTACAGAGGTTGGAAGAATCACTTCTTAAATATCTCGATATTGATACACGTTCTGTTGGAGAAATTCTTCATCCCAAAAATTCACAGTTTGAAATTCTGTCTACTGATGTGTATATAGATGAGTGGGGAATCACAAGAAAATATGATGGACAATATTGGAGCATTATAAAGAGTCCTCTTAAAGATGCTGAATGCAAAGACTTGGATAATTTTCTATTTCCAGACCCTAATAGTGTTGATATATTGCAGATCGAGGCAATTGCTGCAGCGGCAAAGCATCTTTATGAAGAGGGTAAATATGTCATATGCGCCGAGCATCCGGTATACGGAGTGTTTGAGCTTGGCTGTTGGCTATGCGGATTTGAGGATTTTCTCATCAAGGTTATGATAGATCCTGATTTCGTGTTAAAGCTTTTTGAAAAGATCCTTGATTATCAAAAGAAAATAATCAAAATATATTACGGTGCAATCGGACCATACGCTCATTACACCTCAAGTGGTGACGATTTTGCTACACAGGAAAGTATGTTTATGAGTCTTGATTGTTTCGGTAAATTGATTAAGCCCTTTCTCAAAGAACGTATTGGCTATACCAAAAAGTTTACCGATGCTAAATATTTGCATCATTCATGTGGAAACGTATTTAAGCTGATACCCGATTTGATTGATTGCGGAGTAGAAATTATCAATCCAATTCAGCCCGCAACCTTCGAGATGAATCCGAACAACCTGAAGCAAAAATATGGAGAGAAGATAGTATTTCACGGTGGCTGCGATACACAAAAATTGCTTCCTTTTGGGGGGGAAGAAAGTATAAAAGAGGGCGTCAAAGACCTTATTTCACAGATGAATATAAACGGTGGGTACGTCTTTGCGGCTGCACATAATCTTCAGAATGACGTTCCACCAGAAAATATCATATACATGTTCCAGGCGGCACGAAAATATGGAGGCAATAATGGATTGCGTTGAAAGAGTAAAAAGAGCCATTACTTTTCAAAAACCGGATAGAGTTCCTATTTTGTATTTTAATCAGAACAAAGACAAGTCTGATATAGTCATGATTGACATACAAAATCACTTTTCTGGAGAAAATAAAGATATTTCAGAATGGGGATTCAAATGGGAGCGCCTTGATGATACTATGGGTCAACCAATAGAGGAACTGGTCAAAGATTGGAAAGATTTTGAAAAACTGCATATTCCAGCTATCAATTTAGTTGATAGAATTAATTGGATAAACAAACAAAAAAATCAATGTCTCAAAAATCAATATCTACTTGGAAGCTTACAACTCTCAGGGTTCACAACGATGACATTTTTACGCGGCTTTGCACAGGTGATGGAAGATTTTTACCTCGAACCTGAAGAAATTGCAAAACTTGCCGATATGGTTTTTGACTATGAAATAAAGCTTATTGAAATTGCAGCACAAACGGGGTTACACGGTATAGCATTTTTTGATGATTGGGGAACTCAAAGCGGTATGTTTATTTCACCGAAGCTTTGGAATGAGTTTTTCAAACCACGCTATAAAAAGCAATTTGATATAGCTCATGAATATGGTCTAGATGTATACTTCCATTCTTGTGGAAAAATTGACCCTATTATTGGTGAGTTTCTTGAAATTGGCGTTGACATGATGAATTTGAGTCAGCCAAATCTTTTTGATATGAAGCAGTTGTCTCATGAATTTGGCGGTAAAGGTTGTTTTGTAATACCAGTAAGTTATCAGACTACTTCTATCTCTGGAACACGTGAAGATATTTTTCGAGATGTGAATATTGCGGTTGATTGTTTGGGCTCTTGCGAAGGTGGACTCATCGGGTATATCGAAGAATATAGCTCGATGGGAATGTCACAGGAGAATTATCAAAATTGTATCGATGCTTTTTTAGAATTAGGGAAATACAGTTGACGAGGAGACTTTAATATGGAGTTTATAAAACTGCTGCTAGAAAGATATCCGGTTTTATGTATTTGTGAAAATGAAATAAGTAAGGCATATGCCTTACTTGAAAAAACATATTTGAATGAGGGGAAAGTTCTTGCGTGCGGAAATGGCGGCAGCGCCAGTGATGCTGCACACATTGTTGGTGAGCTTATGAAATCATTTTGTATAAAGAGGGACATAGGCAAAGCACAAAATGCAATCGAGAGTATGCTGCTCGAAGAGGATTCAAAATACATTTGCAACAATTTGCAGGGTGCGTTACCCGCTATTTCATTACATGGAGAATTGGCGTTGACCAGTGCATATGCAAATGATGTTGCTTCCGATATGGTATATGCGCAGCAGGTTTTAGGTTATGGAAGAAAAGGCGATGTGCTGATAGCTATAAGCACATCGGGCAATTCGGAAAACATTGTACGTGCTGCACAGACTGCAAAAGCTCTCGGTCTTTACGTGGTTGGTCTTACTGGAATCTCGGGAGGTAAATTAAAAGAAATATGTGATGCGTGCGTATGCGTACCCGAAACTGAGACATATCGTATTCAAGAGTTACATTTGCCTGTGTATCATGCGCTTTGCTTGATGTTAGAAGATCGATTTTTTGGAGTGAATGCTTATGAATAAATACAAAATCTATTTTGGCGTTGATATTGGCGGAACAAAAATAGCTCTCACAATGGGAGAAGAACATCCCAACAACATAAAAATATTCGAAAAACATTCATTTGCAACAATACCAAATGATCCAAACAAAAACATAGAAAAAATTGTTGAAATACTTGAAATTTTTCAACAAAAATATGGTACTCCCAATGCAATAGGTATTTCTTGTGGAAGTCCTCTGGATATTGAAAAGGGAATCATTCATTCGCCGCCTAATTTGCCTGGATGGGATGATGTTAAAATTGTTGACAAGTTACGTGAACACTTCCCTGTTTTGGTGTCAATTGAGAACGATGCCAATGCGTGTGCATTGGCTGAGTTTTATTACGGTGCAGGACGTGGAACTCAGAATATGATATTTTTGACCTTTGGGACCGGCTTGGGTGGAGGTTTAATTTTGAATGGTCGACTTTATCGGGGTACAAATAACAATGCTGGTGAAGTAGGCCACATCAGGCTTGCCTCAAGAGGCCCTGTTGGATATCACAAAGCAGGTTCATTCGAAGGTTTTTGTAGTGGAGGAGGACTGAAACAACTTGGACAAATTAAAATTAAAGAACACATAATTGCTGATACTGCGACTCGCTGGGCTGTTGTGAATGAGCATAATGATCAGTTAAGTGCAAAGGATATAGCACAAGCCGCGTATGAAGGAGATGTCATTGCGTTGGAGGTAATGAATGAGTGTGGAGAAAAGTTTGGAGAGGGATTGGCGATGCTTATCGATATTCTCAATCCAGAAATGATTGTTGTTGGCAGTATTTTTGCAAGATCTGGTGATCTGCTAATTAGCTCAATGTACAAGGCTATTGAACGAGAAGCTCTTAATATTAATGCCACTTCATGTAAAATTTTACCTGCAAGACTGAATGAACAGATAGGTGACTTTGCTGCGCTGAGTGTTGCACATAATAGTTTGAAAAACAATTGTGATAAACAATTAAGAGAAATGGTCATCTGATTAAACGAAACTATACGACGAAAAAAGAGGGGATGGTTAAAATTATAATATTAAAAAACTTAAAAAAACAATGAAGGATGTTATTTCCGATTATTCAATAAAAAGTAAGTCGGATAAAATTATCGTCTGGTAAATCTGATCATCAATTTGATGCTGTGGATCAGATATTTGTTTGAAATTGCAGGCGAAGAACGGATAAAAGAAGCCAGATAAATTAAAAAAAGCGAGCAAAGAGGAGGAATGAATTATGACATCGAGAGAACTTGTAAAAATGACGTTAGAATTTAGAAACACTACTGACCGAGTACCTACGGATCTATGGTTGCTTCCATGGGCGAATATGAACTACCCAAACGAATTACAAAAAATTACTGATGACTTCAATTTTGATATTGTTCAATTACCTGATTCATATAAAAAATATGCAATTCAACCGATTTCTGAAGGCGACAGCTATGCAAGAGGAACTGCAGTTGATGAATGGGGCGTTGTTTGGAAAAACGTGCAGCCTGGACTTGTTGGTGAAGTAAAGCACGCTATTGTTCCGGGTGATGATGTTGATTGGGAAGATACAAGTCGGGTCCATTTTCCCGAAGAATTACTCACAATCGATGTAGATACAATCAATGAGTTTTGTGCATCTACAGATAAATTTGTTTTATCAAGCGACCTTGTTCGACCATTTGAACGAATGCAGTTTATTCGTGGGACAGAGGACTTTTTAGTTGATTTAGCTTTGGAAAATGAAGGTATGCTAAATATGCTCGCTAAAGTACATGATTTCAATTGCCGTCTTTTTGAAGTTTGGGGTAAAACCAATGTTGACGGACTGTTCATGATGGATGACTGGGGATCACAGTTAAGTCTACTTATTAATCCAAAGGTGTGGCGTACGCTGTTTAAACCAATGTATCGTGACTATGCCAATATTGCGAAAAAATATGGAAAAAAGCTTTTTTTTCATTCGGACGGCAATACGCTTAGTATTATTCCTGATCTTATCGAGCTTGGTTTTGATGCTGTTAACCTGCAGATATTTTGTATAGGGGTAGAAAAGCTGGCTGAGTTTAAAGGCAAAATTACTTTCTGGGGCGAAATGGATCGCCAGCATCTACTGGTCAACGGATCTCCCGAAGACATTGACAATGCCGTTAAGCTGATTTATAAAACACTTTGGGCAGACGGAGGTATAATAGGTCAATGCGAATTTGGCGCTGGTGCAAATCCCGATTTGGTTTATCAGCTTTATAAATCGTGGAATTCAATAAAATGAACGCAAGTCATCCGTAGGCAATTTGTACTAGCAGGCATTCTGAACGCGTTGAATCATGCTTGTGATTTTGTGAAAATGATCGAAGTTGAGACTCCAAACTAAACTCTATCAAACCGGACAGCGACGAAATGCATCAATGTAAATTGACATAAATTTGAAGTGGAAATATTTATTTAGAATAAGAGGTTTAATTTGTATTCATTAAAGGGAGGAAATGACAATGGATTTGCAGGAAATGTGTATTTCAGTAGAACAGGGAAAAGGAAAAAGAGTAAAAGAATTAGTCAATCAAGCAGTAGATGAAGGTATGTCGGTAAAGACAATTCTGGATGACGGACTTATTTTAGCGATGAGTAATATAGGTGAAAAATTTCGTAAAAATGAAGTATATGTACCGGAAATGTTGGTAGCAGCCCGCGCTATGGCCATGGGGTTAGCGATTCTTGAGCCATTATTGACGGCAAGTGGAGTGAAGCCTATCGGTAAAGTAGTGATCGGAACCGTGCGTGGAGATCTTCATGACATCGGAAAGAATTTAGTTGCGATGATGATGAAGGGCATGGGAGCAACCGTTTATGACCTAGGCGTAGATGTGCAGGACCACGAATATGTGAAAAAGGCAGAAGAAGTGGGTGCTGACATTATCTGTCTTTCTGCTCTTTTGACAACCACAATGCCGGCGATCGGTGATGTCATTAAAGAATTTGAAAAGTCAGGAGTACGTGACAAATATTACATCATGGTCGGAGGCGCTCCGGTCAGCCAAACCTTTGCGGACCAGATCGGCGCAAATGCTTATACTTCCAACGCCAGCGAAGCAGCTGAAGTTGCCAAAGCTTTTTTGCTTTCGGCAGTACAATAAGGGCGGCTTGCGCCCTCGTCTTAAGCCGCAAGCACAAGAAGAGTCATTCAAAACGTTTTTTAAAAATATGTGAAACGGAAATGCTTATCAGTCAAAATCTAATGTAATATGCAGTAGTAGATTACGAACAGGGAGGATTTATGAACAGTAAGCAAAGAGTATACACAGCTTTACAGCATATCAAACCGGACAGAACACCGAGATTCATCTGGTTGGGGACAGGAACCGTTAAAAGACTTACCAAGTTGCTTGGATTAACACCCTTAGAATTGGATTTGAAACTTGGCAACGATATCTTGCAAACCTGGGTTTCCATCAACGGAGAAATGGCCAGAGAGGTGCCGAATCACTCTGAGTTCACTGATGAATGGGGAATTACATGGAAGCGAGAAGGCGACTACAATATGGTTATTAAGCATCCTTTAAAAGGTAGGAGTCTGGATTACATAAAAAACTACCAACTTCCTGACCCATATGCCCAAAAGAGATATAAATACCTGGAGTCTCTGGTAAAAGATTATGGGGACCGCTATTTTATCGGAGCTGATGTGAGCGGTGTTTTATTTGAGCCTGCTTATCATCTGAAGGATATGGAAGAATTAATGGTTGACATGGCGTTTGAAAACGAGGAGGCTTATCTGCTTCTAGATAAACTTGCTGAATTTTGCATTGCTGTATCTATTGAATGCATTAAAAGGGGCGTCGACTGGCTGTTCATGGGTGATGATTTGGGTTCACAGCGTGGCATGCTGATTTCTCCGGAGATGTGGCGGAAGGTTTTTAAACCCAGAATGAAAAAAATTATCGATGCTGTTAGAGCATTCAAGCCGGATATTTATATTGCCTACCATTCATGTGGCAGCATGTATCCTGTGATTGGTGATCTAGTGGATATCGGCGTTAATGTGCTTAATCCAATTCAAGAAAGTGCTCAAGATATGGATAGTGAAAGAATTAAAAAGGAATTTGGTGACAAATTAACGCTCATGTGTGGTATAGATACGCAAAAATTTTTAATCACTGCTAACCCTAAACAGGTTTGGGAAAAAGTCACTAATATAGTCAATAAATTAGGTTATGATGGTGGATTTATTTTTGCAGCCTCACATCACATACAACCAGATACTTCTGATGAAAATATATTTGCTATAGTGGAAACGTTGAATTCCATATAACAAGTTATCTAGTCAAATTTACAAATATCCTCTGTATTTTTTAATTATAAAAATAAATATTGATCAGACGTTAAAGATCAATCAATGCAAAATAATGTATCGTCCGATTAACTAACATAAAAAACGTGGATGGTCGAATTGAATATAAATTAAGAGGAATAGCAATGGATTTTACACCTGATTACCATCATATTGCTGATGCTGCATATAACCGTGAGGCCAATCATTACATTGAATGTCTGAATTGAATAGGCATAGATTATGCTGGTTGTCGTTGCTGAAGCATATTTACTCGTTTGGCTACTAAACTACAATAGGCACGACTGGCATTTTAATTATTGGATTGTCTTGTCAAGAAAAATGTGTAGATTCGTTTCTGAATAATATAATTTGCTCTAAGAAGATGAGCATAATGGAGGTAATGAATGACCAATATTTTATGCTTTGGCGACTCGAATACATATGGATATAACCCCTCAAATAAAGAACGGTATGCACGTCAGGAACGATGGACAGGTGTTTTGCAGATAGCTCTGGGGCAAGATTATTATGTTATTGAGGAAGGATTAGGTGGACGTACTATCTTATATGATGATCCGATTGAAGGGGATAAATGCGGGAAAAAACATTTACCTATGCTATTGGCTTCTCATGGACCTTTGGATTTTATCATAGTCATGCTGGGAACGAATGATTTGAAAACCAGATTTGGTTCGTCTTCATTTGACATCATGTTGGGAATGGAATCCATCATTAGAATAATGAAAGACATGAAAGCTTGTGCAAAGCCAGAAAATATATTGATACTGGCACCTGCTCCTTTAGATAAAGAAATGGATCCATACTTGAAGTATATGTTTGGAGATCCAATGTAGAAAAGTCTGGAACTGATAGATTGTTATCACGATTTATCAAAAATTGAGAATGTTTTTTTTATGTCTGTTGGAGATATCACTCAAGTATCCGAACTGGATGGCGTTCATCTGTCGGGGGAGGGACATAAAGCGCTTGGGTTAAAAATAGCTGAAATGTTAATAAACTATTTTGATACATGCTCATAAAAATGATAAAAAGTATCAATTTATTTGTGAAATAACAAATAGAAAAAGGAACTCACGTGGAGGGGATTTTCAAACTGGACTTTGTTCTGTTACTGATCATACAAACATGGGTAAAAAGACTGGCGCTTCACCTGATGGAAGAAGACGAGGTATGTCATTGACGAAAACTATGTCCCCAAAATAGGGAGCTGAAAAGAATGATCCAACTGCTGTCATGAATTCAATAACTAAGCTTGACCATACGCAATTTGGTAATGGTATGGTATGGTATGGTACTCGATCTGATTTTCAATCCGGATTTATTTTGTTATTAAGAAGAAACAGCAACATTCGCATGCTATTCGACATTTAGTGCAAACGTGTTTTGCTAATGGTGGTGTGGAGGTTAAATTTAATGTTGAAAGATAAGCAACATTGTTTGAAGCTGTGTGAATTTGCTTCCATATCATCGTTACGGAAAGCGTTACGGAATAAGGAAGTATAAAGCTCAAGGAATTGAATGAATACTGCGGAACAAAAATTTCAAGCACCTTGTAATGAATGTTTGAAAGAAATTCAAAATTATTTTTGCGAGAATCAAATAAATGCAAGATTAAATGGATTGTAGTATTTGCATTCAGTTTCACAGATAATAAGTTAGAACGAGACAAAAAAGGATGAAAGTATTTCATAATAATTGAAATTATGAAAAGAAGAAACTGTTGATCATTGAGTGGATTTTCGAGGAGAATGAGTATGAAGTACACATTGCGAACCCATAAACTTACCGTTATCATTGACAATCTTGGAGGAGAAATAAAGAGAATAACATCATCAAACGGAACAGAATATCTCTGGGATGCAGACCCGCGATTCTGGGATGGACAATCACCGAATCTTTTTCCATTTGTAGCAAGGCTGACCGGAGGCCGATATACCTATGAAGGACGCGAATATCATATGGGTATACATGGATTTCTGATGTCGCAGCAGATGAATTGCGAGGAGAGCAGCCCGACTAGGCTGATATTATTTTTGCGGGAAAACGCCCAGACACTCGTTCAATATCCTTTTGCTTTTGATTTTGCGATTATCTATGAACTGACGGATGACACTTTATCTATCTGCTATCGGGTAAAAAACACAGACAGAAAGCCGATTTATTTTGGGCTCGGAGGACATCCGGGCTTTCATGTACCGCTTGAAAAATCATTTTGTTTTGAAGACTATTATTTGGAGTTTGACAGCGTGGAAGATGTGCAGGCCGTGGTCATGACCAAGGACTGTTTTGCGACCGGAGAGAGGGTTTCTTTTCCTCTTCAAGATGGAAAAGTACTTGGGTTACGACATGATCTTTTTGATAATGACGCAATTATTCTTACAAAGATGAGTCCGGCTGTGACTCTTAGAAGCGACAAAAGCACACGGCAAATTCGTGTTGAATATCCGCAGATGCCTTTCCTGGGTTTGTGGCATATGCCCAGAACACAGGCACCATATCTTTGTATTGAGCCGTGGCTCAATCTACCGTCCACGGCTAATACGATTACAGCGATTGAAGATAAAGATGACTTGGTCCGGCTTCTGCCTGGAGAAACATACAAAAATACCTGGTCCATTACCTGCCGCGATTAAGTATATGGCAAGCGGTTTTCAGTTCTTTGGAGGAAGACAGACAGCAAACTGTATACAACGACTGCTCGTCGCCTCATAGGAGCCTTTGGCAGCGTGCGGAAGGAAGAAATATGATCCTTTTTTGACAGGAAGAACTTCACCGTTACCAGTGAGAAATCCTTCTCCTTCGGTTACAAGATAAAGTGCAGGGCCTTCGTCAAGAGCCAGGGCTCCTTCGGATATGGTTAACCGTTTGACATAAAAACAAGGCGTATCTTTGTAGGTCAGCAAGTCTTCCATAAGAATATGTTTATTTTCAAATACGGTTTTCGACTCTCTTTTGCTGACCGACAAACTTTTCGGGCCATAAATTTCATAATCAAAACAATCGAGTGCCACAGATTTATCTAATCCCAGATACATTTCATATTCACTCAGCAAACGATCTCCGCACCAATATTCTGGCTGAATGGTGAAGTCCGTGGGCTCCTGAACCTCAAGAAGAAGACAGCCGTAACCGATGGCATGGACGCATTTTGCGGGAATAAGATAGACATCGCCCGGCTGTACTACAATCTCATTTAGCAGTGGAGTCATGATGCTTTTGTCGCTACGGCTTTTTTCAACAGCATCCGCAAATTCCTCTTTGGTTATATACGAATGAAATCCGAAGTACAAACGCGCGTTTCGCCTTGTTGCGAGAATAAGCCACATTTCTGTCTTTCCGTATTCACTGTGGAAATATTTGTGCGAAAAATCTTTGTCCGGATGCGCCTGCAGAGGAAGGCGCATGGCGCTGTCGAGCACTTTTACAAGCACATCGAATTTCTTTCTTTCTCCAAGCATCAGAACCGGCTCTTTTTCCAACAGTTCTTTAAAGGTGATATTCTGGTCTTTGACAATACTCAAGCCTTCCCAGGTGTTGGATACATTCATATTCATAGCATGGACCGTCGAGGCTATCCATTCTTCGGGATAATTGCTGTCGACGGGTTCATCGCCAAAAAAATTACCGAAAAGTTTGCCTCCCTCATAAACGCGGTAAACGCGGTTGCGCTCGAAAAAAACGGGTCTTGAAGCTAGAAATGTGGTATCCATATTCACGTAATTTCTCCATTTTACTGATATCTGATTTTGTTTTGTGCTTCCTGAAGTGAGCTGAATTGACCGCATGCAATAAGGGAAAACAGTCCCGCACCGTACGCTGCTTCTTCCTGATAGAGCGGAATTTTCTGATAGAGAGAGAACAGTTCATCGCAGATACCTTGCAAAACACCAAGACACAGGTGTCCGGGAGTCAGATTGTCAGGAGAAATATTTTCGATCCGGCCCCGCAGATGGGGGTTTTCCCGTGTTCCTTTAAAACGGGTTTCGACCATAAGGGGTTCTTTTGCAGGATATATTTCCTGCGCGGACGCGTCCATTATTTGATATAAATCTGAGACTTCTTCGCCAAACAGTTGGGCTGCCTGTGCAAAGAAATTTTTCAGAATTGCATAGGAATAGCCACCGCAAAGTGGACTTCCGACACAGATTTTGTCGTCTCCGACGTAGGGTCGGCGTTCGATTCCATCTGTGGCAAAAACTCCATGCACGCGTGCAGAGATCTGACTTGATGTGCCGACATTTACCAGGATTGAATCCGGATCACAGACACTGCCCAGGAAACTGGCCTGATTGTCCCCAATAGCAACTGATACGAAAATTCCATCAGGTGTCCGGCCAAGAGGCACGGAATCTGTCGTAACGCACGGAAGAATTGAAGCATCCATTCCGGCTCTCTGCAGTGCCGTCGCATCAAATGTGTTCTGATCGACATTAAAAAGTCCGAAGCTGGCTGCATCTGAGGCATGTACGAACGGAGCTGAAGCATTCGTCAGAGACATGGTAATATAATCATGTATGGTGCAAATGACCGCAGCCTTTTTTGGTATAAGATGGTTCTGTAGCATGTAGAAATGTGTTGTCAGACCATATCCTGTTGCCATGGGATATCCGGTAATGCGGGTAAGATAAGATGCGTAGGTATCGCTATCTGAAAAGATCTGATTGCCGCGATCATCCTGCCAGGTGTAAAGTGGACTTACCGGACATCCGGTTGCGTCAAGATAGACAATGCCGTGCATTTGTCCAGTGATGCCGATGCTTAAAATATCGTTGTTTTTTTCGCTGAATTCATCAAGAATACTTTGACAAATTGCAAGAATCTGTTGCGGGTCCTGACATTTTTCCCAGGGCGGGGAATCTAAAATGCCGCTGTCATTGCTGTGCGTATGGCTTTCCAGCAGTTCACCGCTTTGGCTGTCGATCAGAATGCCGCAAATTGTGGTGGTACCGATATCAAGTCCGATAGTCTTCATAAATTACTCCTAACAAATCGTTGAATTCAAATCAAGCCTGCTAATAATATCTTGCTGGATATCCGGCGAAAGGTCTAGAAAATTTACAAAAGTTCCATGTATCCGCATAATATAGACTCCACTGGGCGCGTATTTTTTGGGGTTGGCCAGTACCTTGCGCAGCGTTTCAGGAGTTGTTACATTCAGATAAAGATAAAAAGGTGCTACTTTTTTATCGGGAGAACCAAAGAACAGAGGATCCATGACTTTGGTTTTGAAGCTCATACCCTTTTCATCAAGACTATTATCTTTAAAATAGCTCGGGTCCAGTCCAAGATGCGAGGCATAACCGCCGTTGAATTTTTCAAAGGGTAGCCTCAGCGTGGAGAGCACCCGAAATCCCAAACCGTTCGAAGCATCTCCGTAAAGGGGATCTATGCCGTAACTCAGCATCTCTCTGGCCTTGCGTCCATCCGGGGTGGCACCGACCCAGTAGCCATAGAGAAGGTGTGTTGAGGGAGTTGACCAGTCCGGGCGAAACGGATTTCCAAGGTAATTTTTTAGTGAAGAAATCCTGTCGGATATACGGGAGGCGACTTTGGCGGTCTCCAAGTCAACAACTTTGATATGATTTCCGAATTTCGGTGCGGCACGCAAAAATTTGTGCAGCTCCTCATCTCCTTCAAAGTTGTTTTTGAGGCCGGTAAGGAGGCGTTCGCTCTGATCAGGGTATTCCTTCAAATAGGCGTCGATTGCACAGAAACTGTCGCCGATTACCGTCAGTCCGTGGATCAGGCATCCGCTCCCATTATATTTGGTACCCTGCAAATGCTGGTCACGGGTATCGATTCCGGACTTAAGCCCGCCCATGAAGCATGAGAGAAAAGGAATAGGAAGATGGGAGAGCGCCTTTGAGGCACCGTTAGCCGCTTCTGCCATTCTGTCCGTATAATCATCAACGGCCTTATAAAAATAGGTTCTGATGTTGGAGAGCAAGGTGAAAGCGTCGGATGCGTCCGTGCCGGGTCCGATCTTTTCCCCGCTGATTTCTGAGTATCCGTTCTGAAGTGTGAGCTCCAGGATTTTGGGCAGATTGAGCCAGCTGTTCGTGGTATTTCCGTTATCTTTTCCCATGATCAGCGGTTCCTGGCAGCCGGCAATTGAATAATTTTCAAGATCCTCCGACGCAGTGCCGTGGTTTTCTAATATACTGAACAATGTATCGTCGTTGAAAAAAGAAGGGGTCAGGTAGCCGGGCGTGAAGAAAAAACGAGCCATATCTTTATATAGTGCGTCCGGTGTACTTTTGTGGAGCTTCACGGAGAGGATCGGTTGAGGCAGGTTCATTGCAAAATAGGCATCGAGAAGTGCATAGGATGTCTCGGAAGTCATATCTTCCCCGGATTGGTTTTTGCCGCCGATCAGGATGTTCTGTGAAATAGCCCAGCTTCTGTCGCCGACATTGAAGAACACTAGAAAGTGCTTGAAATATCCGGCTGCTTCCTCCCGGGAAAGTCCCTCAGAGTCCCGATACGGCTCGAAAATCCGATCAGCGTTTCCTACCGAAAAGGCAAAGGGATTAGGTGCCTGTTCAAGGCACATTATCTGCCAGAGAAGCATGAAAAGCTGCAGCGCTTCATACAGGTTTTTAGCACCGCGGACCGGTGCGCCGTCCAGTGCAGCGATCATTTTTTCAAGCTGGAATTTACGGGGATCCGAGGCTGTTAGTATCTGCTGCCGGGCAATAGATATATAGCGTTGAGCCAGGTGCAGAACCGTTTCCAGTGAAACCGCCATTGCCTCATATTGCAGCCTCTTTGCTTCATCTGTTTCGGCTGCATTTCGCTCACGGGCTTCTTGAAGTAAGGGGAATACGCCTTTTTTGAGGGCCGTCCGAAAATCCGGAATCAAGTGCCCCGTGACCTGCTCAATGAAAAAAGCAACTTCTTTCGTGTCGTCTTTGACGTTCGCATAGACTTTGGAAAGCTCCCGGACGTAGGTACTTCTGCGGGCTTTCTCTCGCAGAACTTCAATCCGGGCAGCAGGAATTTCATCACTGGGATCAATATCATTATATACGGCAGTGGGATCACAATAGCCGTTAAAAGTACTGACCTTGAAGTTCGGATTTATCAGAGCATAGCTACGGGCAAATGCATCCCGCTGCGTTCCGGCAAAGACAGCATGTGAGCTGATAGAAAGCGGCAGGACTTTGACGGCCTCCTGAAGTGCTTTTGCAGTCCGGATCACCGGTGGCATTTCAGGATGCTTTTCTTCGTAGGCAGATGCGCTCTCCCTTAGAAGAAACCACCCGTCAAGACGCGTTATTTTGCGTTCCTCTGCGAAAAGAGCTTTGGCAGAGCTTTCCAGTCCGTTCGGGGTATAGCATGTAGATAAAGACATAAGTGGCCTCCTTTATGTGCGAACAACCATCAGGTTGTTGCTTTTGTATATGTTTTCTATATCCTGATAAAGTGTTTCTGTTATGAAGCCGGATTTCACTTGGTAGGGAAGCCCACAGGCCGCCCATTTTTCGCGGCCGTATTCGTGATACTTCAATAATTCGAAGCGGGTACTGCGAGTATCAAACTGCTTATAAAAACGGACGAATTGCTTTGCTGTTTCTATGTCAGCATTGAAACCGTTGATCAACGTTGTCCGAATCAGGACATTTCCGTGCTCATTCATTGCTCTTTCAATATTTTCCAGAACGATACGGTTGGATACACCAGTAGTTTGCCGGTGAATTCTGTCATCCACGTGTTTACAGTCCATAATGAGTAAATCCAGTAGAGGGAAAAGTTCGCTAAGCTTCGGGTGCGTAGCGTTCGTCTCTATGGCTGTGTAAATACCGCAGGCTTTAAGCCCCTTGAGAAATTCGGTAAGTGCGTCAAACTGCATGGTCGGTTCACCACCAGTTACCGTTACTCCGCCGCCATCAAAAAACAAGGGGCGGCTGTCTTCCGCTTCTTCGAGCATGTCTTCAACGCTTTCTGCAGTGAAGGAAACATGATTACCCATGAGCAGGCTGGAAATGAGAGTCCCATCCTGCGCCAGACTCTCCGGATTAGCACACCACGGGCAGCGCATATTACAGCCCTGAAAATGATAAACCAATCGGTTACCGGGACCATCCTGCGAATAGTTGAATCCTTTTTTAAAAACATTAAGAAACATAAATCATACCTCTCATATGGTCTTTCAACATCATTATATTAGCCGAACGAGAGTTTGTCAAATCGTTTTACAAATTTAAAACAGAGAAAACTTACAGTCATCAATAGTATAGTATTATTCAGAAGAACAGAAGTCGAACACAGATACAGCCGCCGCTTCCTTATTTACTAAGATTTGGTATCATGTTATCCTGTGTCTGATAATTTTTAGGCATATGCATACTTGAATGAGGGGGAACGTTATGAAGCAAGTCACGCTGAATGCAGCCGAAATGAAATCCTTCAATCGTCGGCTTATTCTGGATCAACTTAGACAGCAGGGGACGTCCCGCGCAGATTTATCCCGCAGAACGGGGCTGACGCGAGCGGCCATAGGCGTGATTGCGGACCAGCTGCTGCAGGAGGGAATCCTTCGCGAGGGCCGCTCACAGCAGGCATTCGGAGGCATCGGCCGTAACTCTTTGAAACTGGAAATTAATCCGGATGCCTTCTACTCGATTGGACTGAACATTTCCCGCCTTCATTTTACAATTGGACTTTCTGATTTTGCAGGAAACATACACCGGCACATTCAAAAACCTCTTGATTCCTTTATGCCCTCTAGCGAGATTCTTGAAAAAATCTACTTCGAGTTGGATGGTCTTATTTCTATGCCGCTTCATCCCGGAAAGCTCCTGGGCTTGGGCATTACTACCCCCGGACCAATTGATGCTAAGCGCGGCATGATTCTCAATCCCCCCAATTTTGAAAAGTGGTCAAACGTACCGATTGTTGATTTTTTTGCTGACAGGATGAAGGGAAGAGTTCTTCTTGAGAATAATGCTAACGCGCTTGCTCTGGCCGAAAAAACCTACGGACTTAAGGGAGCTTACTCCTCTTTTCTGGAATTGGTGGTTGATACTGGCATCGGCGCCGGACTGATCATCAATAGCGAACTTTTTAAAGGTACAGAGGGTTTTGGGAACGAAATTGGACATACGACGATCCAGATTAATGGGCCGCGATGCAGCTGCGGAAACTATGGTTGTTTAGAGTTATATGCTTCGATTCCAAATCTAATAACCACAGTCAGTAAGACAGACCGAACACTCCAGTCATGGAAGACAATAGTTGACCAGACAGCAGAAGGAAGCTCACTGGCATGTGCAGCCATGGATTTGGAAGCTGAGTACCTTACTTGTGCCATAGTAAATACTGTCAATGTGTTGGATGTGCAGGCTGTAGTTCTCACGGGGGATGTTACCTATCACGCAGAAGAATTCAACAAAATCATCAGCCACAAAGTGAATGAGCGTTTTATTGCGAGAGAGGCCAAACAGATCGAAATCATATCTTCTCAGCTTCAATTTGATCCAGTGATCCTTTCCAGTGCTAATTTAGTAATGGAGAGCTATGTTAGGGGCTGCTGAGTAAGGCTGAAACGTAGATATAGCCGTTGTTTTGGGGCAATAAAGTATATAATAGATGCATAGAAAACACGAGAAACCCGTCAAAAACCGTGCACGTGGGAGACAGTCTATGTATCAAAAAAGAGAAAAGCAGGTCAGCCTCTACGAAAATCCGATATGTTTTGCTACGGGAGCGCCACTGGATCCACAGAACCGATGGGTCAAGCTGTCGGGAATGATTCCCTGGGATCTGATCGAAGAGAAATATACAGCCTGACCTTTGATCGGGTTATCAAAGGTAAACCGGCCAAGTCCAGCCGCATGGCGATTGGCTCGCTGATTATAAAGGAAATGTGCCGACTTTCTGATGAGGATACGGTAGCCATGATCACAGAAAACCCATACCTGCAATTCTTCATAGGACTTTTTGCCTTTACCAATAAGGAACCTTTTGATGCATCCACGATGACACTCTTTCGCAAGCGCCTGTCTCCGGAGATGATGGCGCAAATCAATCAGTTGATTATTGATGGAGGCAAACACGACCCCGATGATGCAGATCCGGGAAGTAGCGGCAGCGCAGAAGAAATGCAAGAGGACACACCAAACGAACCGGACAATAAAAGGACGCTCATCGTAGATGCAACGTGCGCACCCGCCGACATTCATTTTCCAACGGATGTATCGCTTTTGAGCAAAGGAAGAGAAAAGCTGGAGGGAATGATTGATACTCTCCACGATGCGAAAAGGGGTCCCAAACCCAGAACGTATCGGGAAAAAGCACGAAAGCAGTACTTGCAGTTGGTCAGAAACAGAAAGCCAAGGTACAGACAAATCCGCAAAGCGATCCGCCAGCAACTGAACTATATCCGGCGAGATCTGCAAATTGTCCAGGAACTACTG
>Ga0209125_1001007_pt1 | contig 30104 bp, 26 predicted proteins | sample BarGraIncub1131A_FD_184503 | JGI IMG/M metagenome (GOLD analysis project Ga0209125, IMG submission 184503) | Arctic peat soil microbial communities from Barrow, Alaska - Barrow Graham LP Incubations 11-31A (SPAdes) (version 2) | ecosystem: Environmental > Terrestrial > Soil > Wetlands > Peat... | reverse complement strand
CGGGTCATCACCACGTGCACCACGGCACCCGCCTTGGTGAGCAGGCGCAGCAGTTCCACCGCCTTGTATACCGCTATCCCTCCGGTGACCCCGAGGACGATCTCCTTGCCTCTCAGCATCGCTTCCCCCTAACCGTTGATGTACGGGTTTGTGCGCCGCTCCACGCCGATGGTGGTGGAGGGGCCGTGCCCGGGCCAGACCACCGTCGCGTCGTCAAGCGGCAGCAGCTTTTCCTTGATGGAGGCGATCAGCACCGCGTGGGAGCCGCCGGGAAGATCGGTGCGCCCCACCGATTCCGCGAAAAGCGTGTCTCCGGTGAGCACCAGCCGTTCGGCCCGCAGCAGCAGGGAACAGCCCCCCTCGGTGTGCCCGGGGGTGTGCAGCACCTCGATGCTGCGCCGGCCGAAGTCGAGCCGCATGCCGTCGGTCAGGTACCGGGTGGGCAGCGGCGAATCCTCCACGCTGAGCCCGTAGCTTCGCGCCGACCGGGCGGCCTGCAACAGCAGGGGAAGGTCCTTTTCGTGGATCAGCAGCTCGGCTCCGGTCGCTTCCATGACCTGCCGGTTGCATCCCACGTGGTCGAAGTGGCCGTGAGTATTGAAGATGTACTTCACCTTGATGCCGAGCCGGGCGATGGCCGCCAGGACCATGTCGCCATCGGCGCCGGGATCAACCACCACCCCTTCGTTACTCTGCTTGTCCCCGAGGATGAGGCAGTTTACTCCCAGCGGACCCACCACGATCGTTTCAATCAGCATGCGTTTTCTCCCAGGGGGAATCCTTCTGATTCCCTGTTAAAACAGGTCGAGGTTGTCATTTTTCAGGCCGGAGAAGGGGCTGTTGCTGAACGACTTGCGCGCCTCGGCGGACAGCGGGGTCTCGGGCGCCCCGGCCGCTTCCGGCCCGGGCGGCGCGGCGGGCTCGGCAATCACCTCTGGGCACAATTCCTGGTCCTCGGGGTGCAGGCCATTCTCCTTGAAGAAATAGCGATCGTAGAGGCGGTGGTAGGAAGTCCAGCGGGAAGGGTTATCCGGCTCTTTCCTGAAATGCGTCCTGATGCCGTTGATCTTGGAATCCAGGTCATCCAGGTAGTTGAGGATGGTCGCCTCCATGGTCTTGGGCCGTTTCGGGGAACCGTACTCGTACTGCCCGTGATGGGACAGGAGCATGTGCTTCAAGAGCATGCCGAGCTCGGCAGGAAAACCCGGGAGGGACGAGATCCGCTGCTGCAGCATCTCCACACCTATGCTGATGTGTCCGATCAACTTTCCCTCGTCCGAATAGTCGAAGGCGCGCAGGTAGGTCATTTCGCGCACCTTGCCCACGTCGTGCAGCAGCGCCCCCGCGATCAAGAGGTCGCGGTTCAACCCCTCGTAGAGCGGAGTCAGGGCATCCACCAGCTTCGCCACGGCGAGGGAGTGTTCCAGGAGCCCCCCGAGGTAGACGTGATGCATCCCCTTGGCGGCGGGCGCCACGCGGAACTGGGCGAGCAGTTCAGCGTCGTCGAAGAAGGCGCTCAGGAGCCTTTTCAGGTCGGGGTCTCCGAGGGAGGCAACCAGCCCCCGCAACTCCTCGACCATGAGGTTGATGTCGCGGTCGGTCTCCGGCAGGAAATCGGCCAGGTCGACCTCCTCCTCCGGGACCCGCTTCAGACTGGAGAGGATCAGCTGCATCTTGCCGAGGTAGACCGACGCCTTGGCGCGCACCGCGAGGAAATCGTTCTTGTCGAAAAGCGTGGCGACCTCGTCCGCGTTATCCCAGACCTTGGCATCCACCTCCCCGCTCTTGTCCATCAGTTTCAGGGTCAGGTAGGGCTTGCCGTTCTTGGCCATGGCGAGGATCTTCTCCTTGACGAGGAAGACGGTGTCCACCATGTCCCGGTCCTTGATATCGGCGACACATTTCTTTTTCAAATCAGGCTCCTTTAGTTCTATGCGGTGCGGCGGGTTTGTTTTGGGAATTCGAAGGCCAACCCCATCGGGGCGGCGCTCTCGGGTGAAACGGCCAGGCGCCCGGGGAAAGGTCAGCTGGCGCCGCCAAGGCGCGCCGCGATGGCGTCCGCCACCCGGATTCCGTCCAGGGCGGCACTCATGATGCCGCCGGCGTACCCGGCACCTTCGCCGGTCGGGTAGAGCCCACGGTGGCTTATCGACTGCAGATCGGCGCCGCGCACGATCCGGACCGGCGCGGAGGTCCTGGTCTCCACACCGGTGAGGGTAGCCTCGGCGCTGATGAAGCCGCGCATCCGTTTCTCGAAGCTTGCGATCCCCTCCCGGAGCGTCGCGGTGATTCCGGGGGGAAACAGCAAGGTCAGGTCGCTCTCCGTCACGCCAGGGCGATAACTGGAGCAGATACGTCCCCGCCCCTTGCCGAGAAAGGCGAGCAGGCTCTGGGCCGGGGCGGCGTAACCGCCTCCCCCCGCCTGGAAGGCGCGCCGCTCCAGCATCCGCTGAAAATCAAGACCCGCCAGCGGCGAGCCGTCACCGAAGTCGTCGCGGCCAACCGTCGCCACCAGGGCGCTGTTCGCGTTGGGAGAGTTGCGCCGGTAGCCGCTCATCCCGTTCACCACCACACCGCCCGCCTCGGAGGCGGCGGCCACCACCACCCCGCCCGGGCACATACAGAAGGAGTAGGCCGAGCGCCCGGTCTGCCCGTTGTTGTAGGCCAGGGCGTACTCGGCGGGGGGAAGACCCGGATGCGGGGAAGCGCCGTACTGGATGGTGTTGATCAGCTCCTGGGGATGCTCCACCCGGAGACCTACCGCGAACGGTTTCTGCTCGATGGCAACGCCGGCTTCCAGCAGCATGGCGTAGGTATCCCGCGCGCTGTGGCCCGGCGCCAGCACGAGAGCAGCGCAGGGGCGCTCGGCGGCGTCGTTCACCACGACCCCGCGCAGACTCCCCTCCATCACCTGCAGGCCGGTCAGGCGGCTCTCGAAGCAGATCTCGAAACCCGCCTCCAAAAGCCTCCCCCTGATTCCGGCAACCACGGCGCGCAGCCGGTCGGTCCCGATATGCGGCTTGGCCGCGTGCAGGATTTCGGGGGGAGCGCCGAAGCGGACCAGCTGTTCAAGCACGTAGCCGGCGTTGGGGTCCTTCACCCGCGTGGTGAGCTTGCCGTCCGAGAAGGTCCCGGCTCCCCCCTCACCGAACTGCACGTTGCTCTCCCCCAAAAGGGTGCCATCGCGCCAGAAGCGGGAGACGTCCCGGGCACGCTCTTCGACGCAGCGGCCGCGCTCCAGGAGGACGCCGGTCAGACCGTACTCGGCGAGCCTGAGCGCCGCGAAAAGGCCCGCCGGCCCCATCCCGACGATAACGACCCCGCTGGGGCGGGAGAGCTGCGGGTAACGCGGCTTGAGGCTCGTTTCCAGGCGCGACAGGTCGGTTCCCACCGACACCAGCGACTCGTCGCGCAGGGTGAACTGCACGGTGTAGACCAGCTTGATGCGACCCTTCTTCCGGGCATCCACCCCTTTGCGCACTAGGGTGAGCGAGGTGATCTCGGACTCGCTAAGGCCGAGCCGGAGGGCAACCAGAGGGCGTAGGGAAGACTCTTCCTCCCCGGGATTCAGGGTGAGATTGCGCAGCAGAAATGGCATGGGTATCCGTCAGGCGGCGCTTGAGCCGCGCTTCTTCCTGTCAAGGAGTTGTTCGACGATGATGACGATATCAAGGGGTGAGGTGGACTTCGGGATGTGCACCTTGGCCCCCATCTCGGGGATCTGGTGCTCGTGCGGAGCTCCCTGGAACATGGAGGTGAGAAGGACGATGACCGGATCCCGCTCTCCGGCCAGGCGGGCGATCTCCAGGCAGGTGCTCACCCCTCCCATCCGGGGCATGATGAGATCCGAGATCACGGCATCGGGCGCCTGTTCGATAAAGGCCTGCACCCCGAGCACGCCGTCCTCGGCGGTACCCACGGTAAAACCGGCTTCCGTGAATGCGTCGGAGAGGACCTTCAGGAAGAACCTGTCGTCGTCAACGAGGAGGATTTTCCCCCTGGTAACTGCCATATCGACCTCAAAACGTGAATGAATGGGCCATCATACAAAAATGCCAGCAAAAAGGGAAGGGGAAACGCTCTTTGGCCTCAGGGGGGGGTGAGTGGCAAACGGACCGAGAAGGTGGTGCCGGAGGCGTCGCTCCTCTCCACCTCGATCTTTCCCTTGTAGGTCTTCACGATGCGCAGCACGACCGAGAGCCCGAGACCGGTACCGCGGCTGTTTGTGGTGAAGAAGGGGTCGAATATGTTGGGAAGGTTTTCAGGCGGGATTCCCGGGCCGGTGTCGGAGACCTTCAGGTTGATGTAGCTGTCGTCCTGGTCCAGCTGCACCCCGAGGGTCCCCTCCTCCGACATGACGTGAATGGAATTGAGAAAGAGGTTGGTGAAGATTTGTTCTATCTCCATGGGGTCCGCCTTGATGGCGGGGGGAATGCTGCGGAAATCGGTGACAACCCTGATCCTCTTCTGCCGCAGTTGCGGGGTGAAGGCCTCCAAGGTGTTTTCCAGAATGCGGTCGACACGAACCTCGCTGATCTCGAACCTCGGCCGCTTCGCCGCATCGAGCAGCTTCCTGAGTATGCTGTCGATCCTGTCAACCTCCTTGAGGATTTTCTCCACGTAGTCGAGGCGCTCGGGCTCCTCCAGGCCGCTCTTTATCAGCTGCACGAAGAGGGCGATTGAGTTGAGCGGGTTCCTGATTTCATGGGCCATGCCGGCCGAGAGGTAACCGAGCGTGGCAAGCTTCTCGGATTGGACGATTTCCGCCTGGGCGCGTCGCAGCGCCTCGCTCTTCTCCTGCACGCGCGCCTCAAGCTCCCGGTTCCAATCGGCGATCTCCGCCAGAAGCCGCTCGCGCTCGCTCAGGAGCGCCCGGTTCTGGAGCTCGACGGCACGCAGCTTGAGGACGCTTTCGATGCGCTCAACCATGTCCTGGTTGTTAAAAGGCTTAAGGATGTAGTCGGAGGCGCCGGCCTTCATCAGCTCCACCGCGATCTCCTCGCTCCCCTTCCCGGTGAACATGATCACGTAGGTTTCCGGGTGGCGACGCCTGATCTCCTTGAGCGCGGTGAGGCCGTCCATGTTCGGCATCATGTAGTCAAGGAGGACCAGCTCAGGTCTCTCCTTCTCGATAATTTCCAGACCATCCTTGGCATTCAGGGCGGTGAAGACCTGGTAGCCGCGGTTCTTGAGGATTATGGCGGTAAGGTCCAGGATGACCTTTTCGTCGTCGACGATCAACACGCGACCGCGCGGCTGTTTCTCCAAACTGGTGGTCATGGGGCTCTCTCTTGGCATCTCTTTTTTTATGGTGCATCCAGCAAAAAAAAGGGGCAGCAAACGCCGCCCCGCGGGACATGTCAGGGTACAAGCAGTTTCAGGGGAGCCTCACCGTCACCACCGGGCAGAGCGCTTTCCTTACCACCTGCTCGGCCGTGCTGCCGAACAGCAGATGGTCGATGCCGCTTCTCCCCTGGGTGCCGAGCACTATGAAGGAGGCCTTGTCGTTCTCCGCGCGCTTCAGAATCTCCTGGTGGGGGATACCGGTCACGATGGCGGTCTCATAGTCGGTGAAATCCGAAATATGGGTGGCGCAGAACTTGGCCATCATCTTGCGAGCCCCCTCCTCGATCTCCTTCTCCAGATTTTCGAAGGAGACATGCGGGACATAAAAGCCGCGCAGGTCGACAGGCTCGTTGATCACGTGCAGGATGGTCAACCGGCAGCGAAACTGCTGCGCCAGGGAGAGCGCGTACTCGAATGCGTGCTCGGAACTCTCGGAGAAATCGGTGGCGAAAAGAATCTTGTCGAATGTTCGCATCTGAACCCCCATCTTGACGGGTGATAGAGTCAATGGCTCGTTTCCTTGAAGATCTTTTTCAGGATGGATTTCAATTCATCGATCTTGACCGGCTTGTTGATGTACTCGAAGGCACCCAGGTTCATGGCCTCGATGTAGGACTCAACTCCCCCATAGGCCGTGATCATGATGACATTGCTGCGGGGATAGCTCCGGTTCAGCTCTTTCAAAAAGGTGATGCCGTTCATCTCCGGCATGTTGATGTCCGTGACGATCAGGTTCACCTCCTGCTCCCGCAGGTAGTTGAGCGCCTCGAACCCGTTCGCCACACTGTCGACATGAAACCCCTCTTTTACCAGGAGACGGGAAAGACCAATGCGGGCATTTTCTTCGTCATCGACCACTAGAATGCGCTTGGGCTGCTTTGGCAAAATCAGACTCCGACCTCGTTTATTAAAATGCAACATGATTCTAGCACCGGCATGCGGGGTGTCAAGCGACTCCGCGGTCCGACGCGGCGAATCTCTTCCTGAGTTTCACGGCGGAAAGGATCAGATTGGCGATGATCGAGATGAAGTAGATCTCGTCCTCGGAGAAGGTCTTCATGGTGGTGCTGTTCACGTTGATCACCCCGAAAACCTCCTGTTTGTCGGCGATCGGGAAGGAGAGCATGGAGTTGTACTTCTCCTCGTGCAGCTCCGGGAAGTTCTTGTAGCGGGGGTCCTGGGAAGCGCGGTTGAGGGAAATATACTGCCGCTCCCGCGCCACGGTCCCGGTAATCCCCTCGCCCAGACGGATCCGGATCTTGCCTACGAAGGAGGCATCGAAACCGTAGGTCGCGGCAAGGAGCAGGTCACCTTCGGACATGAGGTAGATGGAACAGACGCTTACTTTCAACTGGTCCGCGATCTTGGCAGCAACGTTCTGCAGCACCTCGGGGAGGTCGAAGTCGGAGGAGACCAGCATGCTGATCTCCTCGAGGGAAATGATCTCCAGATGCTCCCGGTTCGCCTTCTGCATGGTGAGCACCATTTTCCCCTTCTCGCTCTCGATAAACGGGGTGAAACCTGCCTTGTGGTAGAAAGGGTTCACCGTCTTCACCCGCTCGGTCATGGTGCGGAAATCGGAAAAACCGCAACTGCAGCTCATCTTCACCCGATAGCTGTCCACCCGCTCACTCTTCATAACCCTGCCGCATTTTCGGCAGCGCGCCGCAAGTTGCATGCCTACCTCTCCTTCGGAATGGATTGCCTTAAGTCTATTCGCCCTTCAGCTCGACATGCGCGGGCTTCCCCGGTTCTCCCAGGGTCTTTAACGGCCGGCCGTTGAACTCAGCTTCCACTGCGGCGCCATCACCGATGTCGAGCACGAAAGACCGTGCACCCTTCCACTCGATGATATCGCCCGCCTTAAGGTCGTAGCGCTGGGAGATGCTCTCATCAATGGTTATGCTGAGCCAGCTGTCCTGGTTGAAGCGCAGCCTCAGGATGATGCCACCGCGACGCGGTTCGACAGCCGGGAGTTCCAGGGCCGGGACCTTGGCCGGAGAGGGTGCCACGGCTGCCGCGGAGGAGCGCTGCGGCTGGACAGCAGCCCTGGCCGGCTGCGCGGGCGGCGTCGCCGGTCGCTTCGGGGTCGGGCGCACCGATTTTTCCTCGCCATCCGAAAGGAACAGGGCAGCCAGAATAACGAGGCCGAGCAGCAGCACCGGAAACACCCACCTGCCGTGCCCTCCGGGTTTTGTCCGCTCAACAATCTCAACGCTCGCATGTTCCGGCTGCGCTTCGACCTGGAGACCCGTCTGGGGGAGGTTTTGCAGGTACCTCGCGACGATCTCGTCGCCGGAGAGCGAGAGGAAGCCGGCGTAGAGGCGAAGGAACCCCTTTATGTAAGCCACGTTCGGGAGTTTATCGAATTGTCCCTCCTCGATGGCAACAAGGTAGTTTTTCCCTATCTTGGTCACGCGGGAGGCTTCTTCCAGTTGTAGCCCGCGAGATTCCCGGACGCTACGCAGGTACTCCCCTACGGGAATATCGGCACCATGTTCTCCATCTGCCTCAGGCACATTTCCCTCACTTGAGCAGGTCCAGATGTTCCTTGGAGAGCTGCCCGATCTCGGAATCAGGAGTGATCCGGATCACTTCCTTGAAGGCGCTCCTGGCTCCAGTAGCGTCATTGAGCTTCACCTGCGCCAGCCCAAGGTTATAGTAGGCGCTGGCGTAAGAACCGTTCAGCTCCAAAGCCTTGCGGTACTCGCCGATGGCAAGTTCCGGCTTGCCGAGGGCAAAATAGACCCTTCCCAGATGAAGTCTGGTGCGCGGGTCAGCTGAGTTCCTGGCGACCGCGCCTCGAAGCACCACCAAGGCCTGGGGATAATCCCCCTTGCCGAGATAGGCCAGTCCCAGGTTGATGGCGGCGCTCTCCTGCCCCAGGTAGAAGATATCGTCCTGGACCTGCTTGAACTGGCGGACGGCATCATCCCACCTCTTCATCTCCAGATAGCAGACCCCCAGGTTGTTACGTGCCTCGGAGTAGGCGGGCCTGAGATCGATCGCCCTCAGATACTCCACCTCAGCCAGGCCATAGCGCCCCTTGCGGAAGTAGGCGAGCCCGAGGTAGTTCAAAAGCGTCGGGTCCTTCGGCGTCAGTTTTTCCGCCTCGGTGAACTCCACCAGCGCGCCGGTGAAGTTGTTCTCGGCGTAGAAGGACTGCCCCATCTGGTAATGGTAGAGCGATCTGTTCTTCGCCGCATCGTTCAGGGCGCACCCCGAAGCAAGCAGTACCAAGGCAAACATGAATGGGATTAAACGGGCCATATACCTCACCTGGGGGGAAAACCGAACCTCTGCAATCATTAACAGATTAACACAGCATTGTCAATGAAGGGGGCTGGCACCTGATGGTCGCGGATTGAGAAGGTTCAGAGGTCACCCACCCCCTCGAAGTGGGTCATCCGCTTGAAACCGCGGTAGCGCGCCTCGATCTCCTGGTAGCTGAGGGACTTGAGCCGGTCCAGGCTGAAGGCCTCCACGTTGAAGGACGCCATGACGCTGCCAAAGATGACGGCCTGCCGCACCCCCTCCTCCGAAAGATCGCCGGTGTTGGCAAGGTAACCCATGAAACCGCCGGCAAAGGTGTCGCCGGCGCCGGTCGGATCAAACACCTCCTCCAGCGGATAGGCGGGAGCCGCGAATACGGAGTGGCCATTGAACATCAGGACGCCGTACTCTCCCCTCTTCACAATCAGGTTTTTCACCCCCATGCCGAGGATCGCCTTTGCCGCGCGGACCAGGTTCGACTCACCGGAGAGCTGACGCGCCTCTGCCTCGTTGATGATGAAGAAGTCAACCCGACCGATCACCTCCTTCAGCGCCTCGGGCTTGGAGGAGATCCAGAAATTCATGGTATCGCAGGCGACCACCCGGGGGTTTTTCACCTGGTTCAGCACCTCCATCTGAAGCACGGGGTCGATGTTCGCCAGGATCAGGTATTCCGCGTCCGCGTACGCCTCGGGGATCACCGGCCTGAAGGTCTCGAATACGTTCAGGTGGGTCTCCAGGGTCTGGGCCTCGTTCAGGTCGTAGCCGTAGCGTCCCTTCCAATGGAAGGTCTTGCCGGGCACCCTCGACAGGCCGGCAAGGTCGATGTTCCTCGAGCCGAGGAACTCGGTATGCTCCTCGGGGAAGTCCTCTCCCACGACGGCAACCAGGTTCACATCGGTGAAAAAGCTCGCCGAGGTGGCGAAGTAGGTGGCAGAGCCACCAAGCACGCGATCCCTCGTGCCGAAAGGGGTTTCCACCGAGTCAAGGGCAACGGAACCGACGACGAGTATGCTCATGAAATCCTCCAAAATATGTGTTCCCAGGTTGCGGTTTTCAACAACGGTTACCAGGATTGGGTTCGACTTGCCGCTTTCGCTTGCCAGGGTCTTCAGCCGAGATAGGTTCCCTCCAGCCTTCCCTACAGGTACTTCCCGATGATCAGGTCCAAATTCTCCCTGGTTTCCACAGGCATGATCGAGGTGTCGCTGATGATCGCGTACTTGAGCGCCGAAGCGCATGGGCAACTGCGCTCGCCAGCGATCCGCCGCACGGCGCGCCCGATGATCAGCTTGGCGGTGGCAACGTTCGCCTTGATGATGGCGATGATCGCCTCCACCGAGACGTCGGCATGGGCATCGTGCCAGCAGTCGTAGTCGGTGGAGAGCGCGATGACGCCATAGCAGATCTCCGCCTCCCGGGCAAGTTTCGCCTCGGTCAGGTTGGTCATGCCGATGATCGACGCGCCAAGGGATCGGTACAGGTGGGACTCCGCGCGGGTGGAGAACGCGGGGCCCTCCATGCAGAGGTAGGTTCCACCACGATGCGCCGTCGCGCCCACATCGCCGGCCGCGGCAAAGAGCTGAGCGGAGAGCTCGGCGCAGACCGGATCGGCGAACTGGACGTGGCCCACCACGCCATTGCCGAAGAAGGTGTCCTTGCGGGTCCCGCGGGTGCGGTCGATAAACTGGTCCGGAATCACGATGTGCCCCGGGACGATCTCCTCCTTGAGGCTCCCAACGGCCGAGACCGAGATGATCCGAGTAACTCCGAGCTTCTTCATGCCGTAGATGTTGGCCCGGTAGTTCACCTCGCTCGGGGTGAAACGATGCCCCTTGCCGTGGCGCGGCAGGAACACCATCCGGACGCCGTCCAGCATCCCGGTGACGTACTCGTCGCTCGGCCTGCCAAACGGGGTGTCGACCGTCACCTGGTCGATGCCGGTCATTCCCTCCATCTCGTACAACCCGCTTCCGCCGATTACTCCGATTACCTCGCTAGCCATGTGAACCTCCAGGTTTTTGTATTATCACTCCCGTAAAGCCGCGTCCAAGCCGTCCGGCTTTTGATCCAGCTTCCCCTTGAGCTGGCCGCAGGCCGCGGAGATGTCGCCGCCGCGGCTGGAGCGGGTGATCACCGTCACGTTCTTGTCCAGGAGATACTTATGGAACCGGTCGATGGCATCCTGGCTTGGACTTTGGAAAGCACACCCCTCGTGCTCGTTGAAGGGGATCAGGTTCACCTTGGAAGGGATGGAGCTGATCAACCGGACCAGCCGCCTCGCGTCCTCCAGGGAGTCGTTCAGATCCCGGATAAGCACGTACTCGATGGTGATCCAGCGCCGGGAGGGGAGCGGATACGCCTTGCAGGCGGCCATGAGATCCTTCAAGGGGTAGCGCCTGTTCACCGGCATGATTCTCGAGCGCACCTCGTCCGTCGTGGCGTTCAGCGAAACGGCGAGGTTCACCGTGACCCCCAGGCCCAGCTCCGCCATTTCAGGGACCAGCCCCGAGGTGGAGACGGTTACCTTGCGGGTCGAGAACTGGAAACCGTCCGGATCGGTCAGTATCTTCACTGCCGGAATGACGGCAGACAGATTGGCCAGGGGCTCGCCCATCCCCATGAAGACGATGTTCCTGACCGGACCGTCGCGCTTGACCGCGCAGACCTGGTTCACGATCTCGGCGGTCGTCAGGTTACGGGAGAGCCCGAAGCTGCCGGTAAGACAGAAGGCGCACCCCATGGCGCAGCCGACCTGGCTGGAGATACAGAGCGTGTTGCGTCCCTCGTCCGGAATCAGGACACTCTCGACGGCGCTCCCGTCCGCCAGGCGGAACAGGTACTTCTTGGTGCCGTCCTCGGACGACTCCACCACCTCGGGAACCAGGTTGCTGATGGTGGCGCTCCCCTCCAGGTGGCTGCGGAACTCCTTGGAGACGTTGGTCATTTCGGCAAAGCTGGTGGCATCCAGCTGGTAGAGCCACTTGAAGATCTGCTTGGCGCGGAAGCGCTCCTTGCCGAGACCGGCGATGTAGGCCTCGAGCGCCTGCAGGGTGAAATTCTTTATGTCGGTTTTTTCCATGCGTTGGATATAAAAAGGCCCTTCTAGGCGAAGGGCCTTTTGTGCCTCTAATTAGTATAAATTAGACCAGCTCGAGCTGGCTGAAAAAGTACGGAATCTCGAAGGAAACGGACTCCGGGGAGTCGGATCCGTGCACCGTGTTCTCCTCGATGCTGACGCCGAGCGACTTGCGGATGGTCCCCTGATCCGCGTTGGCGGGGTTGGTGGCACCCATCAGAGTGCGCCAGGCCAGGATGGCGCCCTCTTTCTCGAGCACGAGGGCAATGACCGGCCCCCTGGACATGAAGGAGCAGAGATCGCCAAAAAACGGGCGTTCCTTGTGCACGTAGTAGAACCCCTCGGCTGCGCACTTGGAGAGGTGGATCTTCTTCATGCCGACGATCTTGAAACCGGCTGCTTCTATCATCTCCAGCACCTTGCCAGTTACGTTTCTCTCGATTGCGTCAGGCTTTATGATTGCGAATGTTCTTTCCATGTATCCTCCGGGCTCATTATTGTGAACGACCGCTTTAATTAACATTCAGGCATGCTGTTTGTCAAGGCAAATCGGGATTGCCAAACACGAAAAAGCCCACAGATTGCTCTGTGGGCTTTTTGAAACAGGGCTCGCCCTGCTTCGATTACTTCGCTGCCGGTGTGGTGGTGGTGGTTGTTGTTGCCGGAGCTTCAGGTGCCTTAGCGGAAGAAATCGGAGCCTGTGCTGCAGGAGCTACTGTAGTAGTCGTAGTCGTCTCAGCTGCGGGTGCCGGAGCTTCTTCTTTCTTCTTGCAGCCAGCGGAGAATGCCAGAGCCAGAGCCAAGCAAAGTGCTAAAGAGATCATTTTTTTCATTGTAATTTCACCTCGTTCCTTTTGAATTTACCATTATCGCGCGAAGCGGATGGTTTTTTTTGTGACGCAACAGAGAATGAATATACTAGCATCCCAGCATAAGTCAATACTTTTTTACACGGATCAAATGATTATTTTCCTTAAAATCCTCTCCTGCGACGCATGCCGGAGCAAGCGGCGCGATCAGGTGGCGCTACGACGTGCCAACCTGCCGAAGTTTCGCGGTATGCAACCGATCGGCGCCCATTTTTTCGGGTAGTCCAATCAGCGAGCATGCCAACCCGGGGTCCCCCTCGCCCCGCGCGCCCCGGTAAAACGGCACAGGGCTACGCCGTCGTCATATAATATATACAGGCCGTCCAGTCTTCCAGCCCTTAAGGCCCCTAGCGCCCACGGTCACCCGCCACCTCCCGACCGCGGCCCGGGCCCGGGGCAACCATTGTGCGAACCAGACAAGGTTAACACTTGTAAACGGCAAGCAAATATATTACCTTCGTTCCATTAATTACAGGCAGCCAATTCCATCACCGCCATCAGGGGGGGCTCGTGAACGAGACGCTCAGCACCGCAGACAGGAAACTCCTTTTAGAACTGGCCCGCGAGGCCATCACCGTCTACGTCCGAACCGGGAAACTGCCCGACCGCGAGATTAACACGACGCGCCTGCTCGGGTCGCAAGGGTGTTTCGTCACCATAAAGGCTAAGGGCGCGCTCCGGGGGTGCATAGGCAACTTCAGCTCGGACAGGCCTCTCTACCGGCTGGTTCAGGAGATGGCGGTATCTGCCGCGACCCGCGACCCTCGCTTTTATCCAATGAAGGAAGCAGACCTCGCCAGCTTTGGATTGGAAATTTCGGTGCTCTCGCCTCTCGCCAAGATCTCCTCCCCCGACGAGGTGCTGGTCGGGACCCACGGACTGTATCTGGAGAAGAACTTCTCCCGCGGGGTGCTGCTGCCGCAGGTGGCCGTCGAGCACCGTTGGGACAGGGAAACCTTCCTGAACCAGACCGCCCTGAAGGCGGGACTCAAGCAGGACGACTGGAAAGAGGGGACCGACATCTACGTCTTCACCGCCCAGGTTTTCAGCGAGAAGTAGACCACTTGCAATAAGAACTCCTCTAAGGTCCGCGTCGCGCCGGAAATGCCGCCGGTTGCGGCCCGCGCGTCATGAGACGCCCGTATAGGCCAGAGCGCCTTTCCCTGCCAAAAGGGGCGCCAGTTGAACAGCACGCCACGCCCGGAACCGGGCGCAAAAAAAGGGGGGACGCTTTACGCGTCCCCCCTTTTTTCCTGTCATGCAGACTACGAGATCTTCCTGCCGCCTTCGGCAGCCCATTTCTCAAGCATGTCCGTGGTGACGGACTTCGGACGCTCGATCGCGTAACCCAAGCCGCGGTCCCAAGTGATGTTCGCCATGCAGCCCAGGGCACGACCTACTCCGAACAGGACGGTATAGAAGTCCCACTCCTTGAGGCCGTAGTACCACTGGATCACGCCGGACTGCGCGTCGACGTTGGGCCAGGGGTTCTTGGTCTTGCCGTGCTCGGTGAGAACGCCAGGGGCTGTCTCGAAGATCATGGCGACCAGCTTGAACAGCTGATCATCCTTGAGGCCCGGAGTCTTCAGGCAGAACTCGCGCTGCGCCATGTAGCGCGGGTCGGTCTTCCTGAGCACGGCGTGGCCGTAACCCGGCACAACCTGTCCGGCGTTGAGGGTATCCCAAAGCGCCTTGGTGACGTTTTCCTTGGTCGGCTCGGCGCCAGCCAATTTCTTCTGGAACTCCATGATCCAGCCGAGCACTTCCTGGTTCGCCAGGCCGTGCAGCGGGCCTGCCAGACCGTTCAGGCCTGCGGAGTAGGCGTAGTACGGGTCGGAGAGGGCGGAGTGCACGAGGTGCGTTGTGTGCGCCGAAACGTTGCCGGACTCGTGGTCGGAGTGCAGGATGAAGTACATCCTCGCCACGTCCTTGTACTGCTCGCTCTGGCCGATCATGTGGGCAAAGTTGGCGCCCAGGTCGAGTTTCGGGTCGATGGCGATCTGCTTGTCGCCGCGGTACTTCAGGTTGTAAATGAAGGCCGCGATGACCGGGATGCGGGCCACGATGTCGCTGGCATCCTCGTACACGTACTCCCAGGCGTCCATCTTGTTGAACTTGCCGGAACCGTAGAATGCTGCGAACTTGGAATCCTTCTGCAGGGTCAGGATGGCGACGGAGAGCATCACCATCGGATGGCTGTCCCTGGGGAGGGCACGCAGAGCAGTGAAGACGTACTCGGGAACCTGCTGACGGGTCTTGAACTCTGCCTCGACGGCGGTGACCTGGGCTGCGGTCGGGACGTCACCGGTCAGCAGGAAATACCAGAAGGACTCGACGGTGGGATACTCTGAACCGGCTGCCTTGGGGAGCGCTTCGAAGGTCTCGGGGATGGTCTTGCCCCTGAAACGGATCCCTTCCTGCGGGTCGAGATAGGAAATGTCGGTGACCAGGCTCCTGATGTCGCGGGCGCCGCCGATGCACTGGCCGATGTCGACCTTGTCGATGACCACGGAGCCGAACTCCTTGGTCAGCCTGGTGATACGGGGACGATGAGCTTGAATCTTTTCCAACAACTTGTCTTTTAATTGCGTCATGTGCCAGATCTCCTTTTCCTGTTGGGGTTGAGTACACACTAAAGAATTAAGAATTGCCAACATACATCATCTTCGGCAAGGTGCCGATCCGAACCCGAGCCTCGACCGGATCCATTTAAGAAAGTATACTGTATACACAAATTTTTCAAATGTATACCATTGACTTCACGCAATTTCAATATAAAAAAAATACGTTTTACTATTTTGAATACGTTTTCTTATGTTTCAGAGGATTACCAGTTCCTGGCTGGAGAAGGTGAGACGCTTGAGTCCTGTTTCCGCGAGGTAAAAGCTGTTCTCGATGCCGACCGCACCCTCGCCGGGAAAAACCAGCTTCGGTTCGAAGGCGAAGACCATCCCGGGCTCCAGATTTTCCCCGTGAAAACCCCGGGCGATGAAGGGGTATTCGTCGATCTCGATGCCGACGCCGTGTCCGATGAAGGAGACCTGGGAACCGGCGGCCCCCATGAAGTTGTCGGCGTAACCCATTTTCCGGGCCAGCGCGAGGCAGGCGTCGTAGATGCTGCCCCAGCTGGGACGCTCCTCGGCAAGTTCCATCATGAGCGCCTCGATGCAGAGCATGTCGTCGTAGCCCCGCCGCATCCGGTCCGAGAGCGAACCGATGGCGAACATCCTGGCCTGGTCCACCAGGTAGCCGTCGAAGCAGCTGGCGAAGTCGACCACGATCGGCTCGCCCCGTCCGATCCTGTTGTAGCTGGCACCCTGCCCGAAGGCGGGGGTGAGTCCCATCCCACCGAGCGGGGTATTGCAAAAGGCCGGCGCCGCCGCATCCGCGCCGCTCAGGATCTGGTTGCAGGAAAGCTCCCCATTGAAGGCGCGCATCCGGAGGTACCCCTGGTGCCCTTCCAGGCGCGCCACCCGTTCAAGCTCCGCCGCGAGTTCCAGTTCGCTCATCCCCTCCCGGATGAACTGCGCGGCACGGCGGTAGACCTTGTCGGCCTGGAGTGCCGCGTCCTGCAGTATATGGATCTCGTAATGGCTTTTCACCATCCGGACCCGGCGTACCAGCGGGGTGGCATCGAGGAACTGCGCGTTGGGATAGAGGGTGCGGTATTTCCGGTACAGGTTTACCGGCAGGACGTCGAGCTCCAGGCCAATCCGCGCCGGCTGCGGGTAGCCGTGCTCGGCGAGGGCCCCGGGAAGTTCGCTCAGGGAGGAGAAAGGGACCACAAGGGCGAGCCCGCTCTCCATGCGCGCCCTCAGGAAATCCCTGCGCACAAGGTAGATCGGGGCACCGGAGGCGGGGACGTAGAGGTTGCCGGTCTGTATGGTGCCGGTGAAATAGAAAAGATCGGCGTTTTGCAGCAGAATGACCGCGTCAAGACCAGCCCCCGCCATCTCTGTCTGCAGCTTTCGGTAGCGGTATTCCAGCTCATTCTTCGGTGTCAGACGCAATGATCCCCTCCCGCCCCTTCCTCATGAATTTTTTCCGGAAGGGAGCGGGAAAGATAGCGCACAATGAAGCGGACGTCAACCAGGTGTATACAGCAAAGGGCTGGCCGCTCCTCAGGTGGCATCCGCCTCCAGCTGGAGTTCGCGGATCGCCATCTCGCGCAGCTTGAACTTCTGGATCTTGCCGCTGGCGGTCATCGGATAGGAGTCGACGAAGCGGACGTACTTCGGGATCTTGTAGTTGGCGATCCTGTCCCGGCAGAACTCCCGCACCTCCTCCTCGCTCAACTGGGCCCCCTCTTTCAGCACCACCGCCGCCATCACCTGCTCCCCATACTTGCGGTCGGGAACGCCGTAAACCTGGATGTCGGAGATCTTCGGATGGGTGTACAGGAACTCCTCGATCTCCCGGGGGTAGATGTTCTCGCCACCCCGGATGATCATGTTCTTGATCCTGCCGGTGATCTTGCAGTAGCCGTGCTCGTCCATGACCGCGAGGTCGCCGGTATGCAGCCACCCCTCGGAGTCGATCGCCTTGCCGGTCTCCTCCGGCATCTTGTAGTAACCCTTCATCACCAGGTAGCCCCGGGTGCAGAGCTCCCCCTGCTTGCCGGGGGGGAGTCCCGCTCCGCTTTCGATGTCGGCGATCTTCAGCTCCACGTCCGGGAGCACCCGGCCGACGGTGGAGACCTTCAGCTCCAGGGGGTCGTCGGTGCGGGTCTGGGTGATGACCGGCGAGGATTCGGTCTGGCCGTAGGCGATGGTGATCTCGCTTGCGTGCATGTCCCGGATCACCCGGCGCATCACCTCGATGGGGCAGTTGGAACCGGCCATGATCCCGGTGCGCAGCGAGGTGAGGTCGAAGCGTGGGAACTCCGGGTGGTCGAGGAGCGCTATGAACATGGTCGGCACGCCATGGACCGCGGTGCAGCGCTCCGCCTCGATCGCCCGCAGCACCTTCAAGGGATCGAAGATCTCCACCGGAACCATGGTCGAGCCGTGGGTGACGCACGCCATGACCCCGAGCACGCAACCGAAGCAGTGAAAGAAGGGGACCGGGATGCAGAGCCTGTCCGACTCCGTAAAGCGCATGCACTCGCCGATGTTGAAGCCGTTGTTCACCACGTTGAAGTGGGTGAGCATCACCCCCTTGGGGAAACCGGTGGTGCCCGAGGTGTACTGCATGTTGATGACGTCGTGCGGCGAGAGCCCGCCCTCGACCTCCGCTAGTCGCGCATCGGAGACCCCCTGCCCCATCTCCACCATCCGGTCGAAATTGAAGGTGCCGGAGGGGGTCCCCTCCCCGAGGAAGACCACGTTCTTCAGAAACGGCAGGGCGGCGCCGGCGAGCTCCCCGGGCCGGCTTCCGGCGAGTTCCGGAACCACCTCGGCCAGGGTGCGGAGGTAATCGGTGTCCTTGAACCCCTGCACCAGGAAGAGGGTGCTGGAATCGGACTGTTTCAGTATGTATTCAAGCTCGGCGGACTTGTAGCTCGTGTTCACCGTCACCAGCACGGCGCCGATCTTCGCGGTGGCGAACTGCAGCACCACCCATTCCGGGACGTTGTAGGCCCAGATCGAGAGGTGATCCCCCTTCTTCACCCCCATGGCCAGGAGCCCCTTCGCCACCTGCCGGCAGCGCTCGTTGAATTCACGGTAGGTGTAACGCAGACCCCGCTCGACATAGACCAGCGCCTCGTTGTCAGGAAACCTTGTAGCGATATCGTCGAGCAGTGCGCCGACAGTAAGATCGATCTGTTGCGACATGGGTCTTCCTCCCTGTTCCGTAGCATCAAACATTTCATCATTAAAAATTAACTTATTGATATAAAAGGAGTTTATCAATTATCACAGCGTCTGCGGCATGTCAAGATTTATAGGCCGCGCGGTGGGACCCGAACACCCCAGCGCGCCCCCTCGCCAAACGGTGCCCCAGCAACCCCCCTGCCCCGCCCTGCCCCTGCCCCGGACCAGGGCTCTGGCTTCCGGACCGGCGCGATGGGGAGACGCCCCCGCCCAGGACGCAAAGGAATCCTTGTCAAGACGGCTCCCTTATTCTATATATTGAACGCGGCTTCCCGCGGCGGGTTCCGGAGGCGTAAAGCCGGGGCGGCGCGGCGCGGCCGTTTTTTCCCGCAAAAAAAGCTTGACACGGATTCCGCAACGAAATCCGCAGGTTCAGCTAATATCCCGTAATCACGACATTTTTATTGAAAACAGCGTCACGAAATGGCTGCCTTATTTTTAGGCAATCCGTTAATGGGCCCAATTTAAAAGCGCTTTTGGCGGCGATTCACACGTTATCCACAGCGCTTTCCACAGCGCGTGTGGACCCGTCGTCAATTCCGTTTTTTACTCGTAATTACGGATTGTTAGCATTAACAGGCAGCTCGGGCGGGAAGTCTTTGCGGCCCCGAGGCAAAGGAGTGGTGCGGAATGCAAACGGTGCTGATCATCGAGGACGAAAAAGACCTGGCGGAACTGATCGCCTTTCACCTGGAAAAGGAGGGTTTTAGAAGCGTCCTGGCCGCGGACGGCATCAGCGGCCTGAGCGAGGCTAGGAGTGCTAACCCCGACCTGATCCTGCTCGACCTGATGCTGCCGGGCATGATGGGGACCGAACTCTGCAGGCTGCTGAAAGGCTCCGAGAAAACCGCGGGGATCCCCATCATCATGCTGACCGCCAAGGGGGAGGAGATCGACCGGGTGGTCGGCTTCGAGATGGGGGCCGACGATTACGTGGTCAAGCCGTTTTCCACCCGGGAACTTATGCTCCGGGTCCGGGCGGTGCTGAGGAGAAACGGGGAAAAGGAGCTCCAGGGGGGGACCATCTGCATCGGAGAGCTGGCCATCGACACCCAGCGTCACCTGGTGAGCGTGTCGGGCGAGGAGGTGCTCCTCACCTCGACGGAATACAAGCTCCTGATGAACCTTGCCGAGCGGGTCGGCCGGGTGCAGAGCAGGGAGATCCTGCTGCAGAATGTCTGGGGCTACAACTACTTCGGCGACACCCGCACCGTCGACACCCACCTGACCCGCCTGCGCACCAAGCTCGGGAGCGCGGGGGATATGATCAAGACGGTGCGGGGCTTCGGCTACAAGATGGAGCAGACATGAAAGGAACCTTCCGGGTAAAACTGATGGGGTCGTACCTGCTGCTGGTGCTCCTGCTGGGCGCCGGCCTCTACGGCTATCTTTCCCTAAGCCTCGAGGATTACATGGTCTCGGGGATCCGGGAGCATCTCCAGGACGAGGCGCGCATCGTGGCGCTGATGGCCGCCAAGGAGATACGCGACCCGCGGCGCGACGCCCCGGTGCTGACCCAGGCTGTGGCCAAGGCGATCAGGGCGCGGGTCACCGTGATGACCCGGGACGGCGTGGTGACCGGGGATTCCGAGGTAAGCGGCGCGGCGCTCTCCAGGCTGGAAAACCACGCGGACCGCCCGGAGATCAGGGAGGCGCTCCAAAGCGGCACCGGAAGCGCCGTGCGCTACTCCGCCACCCTGCACACGGACATGATGTACCTCGCGGTCCCCTTCGGCGGGGGGGGGATCGTCAGGCTGGCGCTTCCACTCTCCGCGGTGGAAACGACCCGGCAGGGGCTCCAGAGGAGCCTGGGAGCGGCGCTTGCCGTTGTGCTCCTCCTCTCGCTGGTGCTGGGCTATGTCCTCTCCACCGTGACCTCCCGGAACCTGCGCGACCTGGCGGCAGCTGCCACCCGCATCGGCCGGGGGGAGTTCGGCACCCGGGTCCCGGTCCGAAGCGCCGATGAACTGGGAGAGCTCGCCCAGGTCATGAACGACATGGCGGGCCGGATCGAGGGGCAGCTGGAGCGGATCTCCTCCGAGAGGAACCGTTTGGACGCGATCCTTGAGGGGATGGGCGAAGGGGTGATGGTCACCGACGCCGACGCGGTGGTCACCCTGGTGAACCCGGCGTTCTGCGCCATGTTCGGGGCCGATTCGGGGGTGCAGGGGAGAAAGCTTCTGGAGATCAGCCGGCACCCGGGCCTCTTTACCGCCTGCCACGAGGTGCTTTCCGAGCGGCGGGAACGGCACCAGGAGATCACCCTGGCGGGCGGCAAGAGTACCCTGATCCACTGGGTGCCACTTATGGAACAGGGCGGACTGGCCGGGGTGGTCGCGGTGTTCCACGACATAAGCGCCCTGAAAAGGGTGGAGAAGATCCGTCGCGACTTCGTGGCCAACGTCTCCCATGAACTGAGGACGCCGGTGACCGTCATCAAGGGGTATGCTGAGACCCTGCTCTCCGGCGCGCTGGAGGGCGACCCGCAGCGCCGGAACCATTTCCTCGGGATCATCAACAACCACGCCCAGCGGCTCTCCAGCCTGATCGGCGACCTGCTGGCCCTCTCCGAGCTGGAATCGGGCGAGGTCGGCATGCACCCCGAAAGGGTCCAACTGGAAGGCGCCGTGCGGCAGACGCTCCAGCTTCTTGAGCTCAAATCCGAGCAGAAGGGGGTGACCATGGTGAGCCTGGGCCTCAAGGATCTTCCCGAGGTCAGGGCGGACCGTGGGAGGCTGGACCAGGTCCTGATAAACCTTTTGGATAACGCCGTCAAGTACAGCGCCCAGGGGGGAACGGTGACCGTTTCCGGCGCCGAGGAGGGCGACATGGTGCGGGTCTTCGTGCGGGACACCGGGATAGGCATCCCTCCGAAGGATCTGCCGCGCCTGTTCGAGCGTTTCTACCGGGTGGACGAGGCGAGAAGCCGCGACCGGGGCGGGACCGGGCTTGGGCTCTCCATCGTGAAGCACATCGTCCAGGCCCACGGCGGCAGCGTCAGCGTGAAGAGCACCCCCGGCGAGGGGGCCGAATTTTCCTTCACCCTGCACAAAGCGGGATAAGTAGCGGCAGGCAGCGTTGTCCGTTTGGCCGGGCTACATGATGTAGCCGACCCGGAAGGCGCCGAAGTGCCGCCCCTCCACAAACACCGGCGCCGAGATGTCCCAGACCTTCTCTCCGGTGTCCCGGCGATGCACTTGGACCAGCAGCGGCTCGCTTGAATTGCGGGCGGCGGCGAGTTCCACCGGGGTGTCGAAGATCCGTTTGGTCCGGTTTCCCACCTTGTCCTTTTGCTGGTCCCCGGTCAGGGGCTGCTGATAGCGCGAGTTGTGGGTCGGGAGGTAGCCGTTGCGGTCGACCAGCACGGCATAGATGCACTGGCAGTCCTTCTCCAGCGACGCATCCTGCATGGCCTGGATGGTCCCGTCCAGGTAGCTGTCGTAGCGGGTGTGATATTTCTGCGGCTCGGTGCCGGGAATCGGGAGGTACTTCTCGTCGAAGATATCCTCGCCGCTGAGCTTTCCCCCCTCAAGCGCCCCGCGCAGCAGTTTCTCGACGAACCGCGCGCCGCTCGACGCCTCCGCCTTTCCCTTGGTCAGTATTTCCTCCTCCATCAGCGCCTTCAGCTCCTCGGTCAGCACCTTGATCTCGTTTATGGAGCGCTCGGTCTCCGTCGAGCTCTCGGCCGCCTGCTGCGCCACATCCCGCACCTCGTTCATGGAGTCCGCCATCTGCTCGCACGCCGAGGTCTGCTGCTGGGTCGACAGGGTGATCTCCTGGGCGGCCCGGGCCGTCTTCTCCACCTGGCCGATGATGGCGCTGAAGGAGAGCTGCACCTTGTCCACCAGGAAGGCGGCGCTGTCGACCGCCTGGGCCCCCGCTTCCCGCGCCCTGATGGTCGAGTTGGTAGCCAGCTGGATCTCGTCCACCAGCCCCTTGATCTGCCCGGTAGCCAGGACGGTGCGCTCCGCCAGGCGCCGCACCTGCTTGGCCACGACGGCGAACCGTTTCCCCGCCTCTCCGGCGCCAGCCGCTTCTATGGCCGCGTTGAGCGCCAGGAGGTTGGTCTGGTCGCTGATCTCGTCGATGATCTCCACGACCGCGCCGATTTTCTGGCTGTTCTCCCCAAGGACGACCATGCTGGCGGCGATGACCTGAACCTGATTCTTCAGTTGCGTCATCCCCGAGGTGGCGTTAGCCACGTCGCTTTGCCCCGAGGCGCAGCAGATACTGGTCTCCAGCGCCATGGCCTCGACGGTTTGGGCGTTGTCGGTGATCTGCCTGGCGGTGATCGCGATCTGCTCCGAGGTGATGGTCACCTCCTGCACCGCGCTCGCCTGCTGCGCGGCGCCCGAGGACTGCTGGGCGCAGAGCGCCATCATGCCGGAGGCGGAGCCGGAGAGATGCACGATCGCCTCTCGGATGAAGCCGAAAAGCCGGGTGCTCTTGCCGATCTCGTCCTTCAGGTTTTTCAGGATGACGCCGGTCATCTTGTTGATCGCCTCCGCCAGCTCCCGCAGTTCCTGGTCCCCCTCCACCTGCACCCGCTCCTCAAGTTCCCCGTCGCAGATGCGGTGCGCCGTGTCGGTCAGCCTCCCGAGCGGCGCGGTGATGCTCCGGATGAACCAGAAGCTGGCAAGCGACAGTAGGAGCATGACAGCCAGACCGCAGGTCAGGTTCCATTTCAGAAAGCTCTGGTTAAGCTGGCTGAAATAGTCGGCCTTGCTCACCCCCGGGACGATCCAGAGTCCCCAGGGCCTGATGTAGCGGTAGGCGACGATCTTGTCCTGGCCGGTGGTCAGTGAGCGGTACTCGTAGACCCCGCTGTCGCGGTGGGAGCGGATATGGTCGATGTGGGCCTCGCCCGCGAGGTTTTTCCCCTCGTCCTTGAAGTGCACCACCAGGGTCCCCTTGTCGTCGAGCATGAATACATAGCCGCTCTTGCCCATTTTCACGCTGTAGAGGAACTGCTTGAAATCCTTCTCCTGGTAGGCGGTGGGCCGCACCGAGGCGATGAAGTTGAGGCTCTTTTCCAGGGAGTCGGCGGCGGCCGCGACGTCGGCCCTCATGATGACCTTTATCTCCTGCGCCGCGATAAAGTAGGAGAGGCCGATGCTGAGAGCCACCGCCAGGAAACCGAGGGCCGAGAACAGCACCAGTTTTGCTTTGATCGTCTTGAACATGCCGAACACCTTTTCCAGTTACTGTCCGAGAGGACGTTAAGCCCCCGAAAAACGCCCGTTGACGCGCTTGCCCCAGATGATTCCCGGGTGAGCAGTATGACGGGAGAAAAAATATTCCAGTGCAGGTTATAATGGCACGAGCAGAAAAAGTCAAACAGTGTTCTCGCATACGCTACAAATGGTAACAATCCTATATTGCGGCATTGTCTGCGATCATGTTCGGTGGGCAAGGGAGGAGTCAGGAAGGAAGCTGGACGTTTTTAAAACATGGATAGATGACTTCGGTACTGCATGGGCGCGGCTGAGTGCGCCCATGCAGTACCGATAAAACCTGCGGTTGACTGCAAAAACGGGTCAGGCTGCTTTTCTGCGGGCAAGCCGCTTGATGTTGAGCAGGTTCTTGTAGCCGACATTCTCGGAGGTGATGTTGCCGCCCATTGCGCCGCACCCCAGTGTCAGAGAGGGTACCAAGCTGTTGTACAGGGCGCCGATGGTGCCGTGCACGGAGGGTTGGTTCCAGACAACACGGTTGGCATGCACGTTGAGCGCGAACTCTTTCGCCACCTCCTCGTCCTCGGTAAAGATAACGGCCGAGTGGCCGGCGCCGCCGAATTCCAGCTGCGTTGCCGCGGCGCTGATGGCCGCTTCCTTGCTGTCCGTGATGAACCATCCCAGCACCGGGGAGAGTTTCTCGTGGCTCATCCAGTCTTCCCCGCCGGTGGTGGTTAGCGGCACCATGAGCAGTTTCCTGTCCGCCGGGATGGTGAAACCGGCCAGTTCCGCGATGATCTGCGGGCTCTTACCCACGATGGACATGGAAGGGACTCCCCTTTCCTTGTCGAACATGATGGTTTCCAGCTTGGCTTTTTCTATTTCGGTACAGAGATAGGCGCCGCTTTTTTCGAAGAGATGCAGGGCCTTCACGGCGACATTACGATCGTCGAAGATCACCGACTGGTCGGAGGAGCAGATGGTGCCGTTATCGAAGGTCTTGGAGGCGATGACGTCTTCCACGGCGATGTTCAGATTGGCGGTCTTTTCGATGAAGACCGGCACGCCACCAGGTCCGACACCCAGGGCGGGATGGCCGGAACTGTAGGCCGCCTTGACCATGGCGCCGCCGCCGGTGGCGATGACGATGGCCACGTCGGGGTGTTTCATCAGCAGATCGGTGGCCTCGATGGAAGGCTCGGTGACCCACTGGATGCAGTTCTTGGGAGCGCCGGCGGCCACGGCGGCATCAAGCATGATCTGGGCTGCGGCGGCGCTGCATTTCTGGGCCCTGGGATGGAAGGCCAGGATGATCACGTTGCGCCCCTTGAGTGCGATCAGGGATTTGAACATGGTGGTGGAGGTCGGGTTGGTGGTCGGCGTGACCGCGGCGACGATGCCGAACGGTTCCGCGATGGAGATAATGCCGTCCGTTTCATCGATGATGCCGACCGACTTTGCGTTCTTCATGTAGTCATAGACCACCTGGGTGCCGAAGTGATTCTTGATGACCTTGTCTTCCACGTTGCCGATACCGGTTTCTTCGACCGCCATCACTGCCAGCACGCGCTCGTTCGCGACACCGGCCTTGGTCATGGCCTCGCAGATGCTATCGACCTGTTCCTGGGTGAAGCCCTTGAATTCCTCTAAAGCCTTGAGTGCCCTTGCCGCCATCCAATTTATCTGCGTAGATACATGCGTCATGATTGTCCCCTTTCTCCCCATCAGCGTTGTTGGTGTCAGGCAGTGCCCGTTTACTCTCCCTGTTTAGCAGTTCATATGCCAAGAGTTAAAACCTGGTTCTATTATTTTACCGAATCGATTCAACTACTGGCAATTGGTTGATTTTTCTGGCAGTTATTCGACAAAACAGTACCACCGGTTGCACGCATACGTTTAGGAAGGTTCCCCGTATCGCGCGGATCCGACCCAAAATGGCACAGGTGTTGCTGACGCAGTTGTTGCAAAAGAAAACAGTGTTGAATTTAGTTGGCGGGCTGGGGACGGTCCTTGTGTGGCGCGGGTTTCCCAAAGCAGGAATTTCGTGAGGTGATCATGCCGTATTCAAGAAGCAATCAAGTGGTGAGTATGATCGATGCCAAGGCGCGCTTTCTGGCGGGAGAGCCTCTTCCCGAGGGCCTGTTGCCCCCGGTGATCGCCAGTTCCTGGCGGCGCTGCGTAGATCGCATGGTCAGTGTCGAGAGGAAGCCGAGGGAGAGGCCGGTTGTTTCAAACGGCGCCCTGAAAGGGTTACGCGAACGGAGCAGCCAGCTGATTTTTCATTCCGGGCCGGTCATGGATCAGCTGCACGAGCAGATTTCCGGAACCTCCAGCGTGGTGGTTTTGACCGATGCCGCGGGAGTGGTGCTGCATTCGGTCGGCAACCCCGATTTTGTGGCCAAGGCGCAACGGGTGACACTCAAGCCGGGCGGCCTCTGGAGCGAGGAGGCCAACGGCACCAACGCCATCGGCACCGCCCTGGTGGAAAAAGTCCCGGTATCGGTTCAGGTCGGCGAACACTTTATGGAGATCAACCAGTTCCTGACCTGTTCGGCCGCGCCGATCTTCGACCCCACAGGCAGAATGCTCGGCGTGCTCGATGTCTCCAGCGACTCCGCCGCCTTCCAGCATCACACCATGGCGCTGGTGCGCATGTCCGCCCAGATGATCGAAAACCAGTTTTTCGCCAGTGAGCGCCCGGACCAAATCCTGTTCCACTTCCATCTGCGCCCCGAGTTCATCGGCACGCTCTACGAAGGGATCGCGGTTTTCTCCCTCGATGGCCGCTTCGTGGCCGGCAACCGGGCCGCCCTTATCCAACTCGGCCTGGACCGCTACGACGCGCAGAAGCGGAGCTTCAGCGACATCTTCGATCTCACCCTGGCCGGTCTCTTCGAAAAGGCGCGCGTTCTGCCGCAGCCGATCATCAGGTTCCGCCTGCGAAACGGGGTGGAGCTGTTCGGCCGGGTCAAATTCAGCGCCTCGGTCTCCCCCATCACCTACCTGCCGATCCGTCCCTCCGCAGCCGCCGCGCGCCCGGCGGGGAATTCCGGGCAAGACACGGGCGCCTCCCGTTTGGCGGCACTCGATCTGGGCGATCCCGTCATGGGGAGCGCCATCCGCAAGGTCGGCAAGGTCATCGGCCACGACATCCCGCTGATGATCGAGGGGGAGTCAGGAAGCGGCAAGGAGATGTTCGCGCGCGCCTTCCATGCCGATGGACCGCGCAGCTGCGGCCCCTTTGTCGCCCTCAACTGCGCCGCGATTCCCGAAGGACTGATCGAGTCCGAGCTGTTCGGCTACCGAGACGGCGCCTTCACCGGCGCCCGGCGCTCCGGCAGCATCGGCAAGATCCAGCAGGCCGACGGCGGCACCCTGTTTCTCGACGAGATCGGCGACATGCCCGCAAGCCTCCAGGCCAGGCTGCTGCGGGTTCTCCAGGACCGGACCGTAACCCCGCTGGGCGGCACCAAGTCCTTGGAGGTCGACATCAAGATCATCTGCGCCACCAACCGCCGCCTGCGGGACGAGGTCGCGACGGGCCGTTTCCGGGAGGATCTCTACTACCGGCTCAACGGCCTGCTGCTCACCCTCCCTCCCCTGCGCGACCGGGAGGACCGGATAGCCCTGGCCGGCGGCATCCTGCGGACACTTTCCGCAGGCGATGAAGAGGTCGGTTTTTCCCCGGAGGTGGTGGGCCTTTTTTCCCGGCATGCCTGGCCCGGCAATGTGCGCCAGCTGACCAACGTGATCCGGACCGCCCTGGCTCTCCGGGACGGCGAACGGGAAATCACCGTTGAGCACCTCCCGGAGGATTTTCTGGAGCAGATCGGAGCAGGCAGGGAAGAGTACCGCAGTCGCGTGGAGCCCGACCCCGGCAGAGGGCCGGGACGCCTGGAGGAGATGGAAGCCGTCGCCATCAGGGGAGTCCTTCGCGAGTGCAACGGGAACGTCTCGGCCGCTGCCCGGAAACTGGGGGTTTCCAGGTCAACGCTGTACCGGAAGTCCAAGGGGAATAGCGAGCCGTTCCTGTAACAGGCGGGGTGCGCCAAAAGGAAGAGCGCCGGAAAGTGGGGGGAATTGCTGCAGCGGGTAAGAACGCTACAGTATCGGTTGCCAATGGGCGGCATGCGGCACAGGATTTAGATTTCAGACGTTCGTCACCCCGACAACCGGGACATGCGTTCTTATCTCGGCATAGGGTCGATAGAAACAGCGGTTAAAGCCGCAGGGTGCCATTAGCGTCGAGGTTGCCTTGGTCAGTCTTCTAGTCATTGTGACATTGGTTGCCTGACGATAATTTTCCACTTTTCCGGAGCTGTTCGTCTCAAATCACTCAAATATATTTCGTGGTGTTTACCAACCCTGCGACAGCCATTTTCATCTATGAACAAATGCACCTTTTCAATCGTTGGCCCCTCCTCCGAGAAGTGGCCGATATGCATAATTTGCGCGGCCTTCCCCTCCAGGAAGGATTCAAACCTAACCAGTGGCAGGGAAACCGGCTTTTTCTTCCTTGCCACTTCCTCCTTGGCCTCTTTAACCATTTCTCCCGTAATGAATTCCGGTTGCATAATCATCAAGGTCCATTTCCAGGCATCCTTGTTCCCAGTGCTAAAGGCAGCCATGTCGTCAGACCACCAGAGAGCTTCGATCGGCAGCACACCGTAGTCAATCGCCAATGGTCCTTTTTTGACCATGAACTTCAGCGTGTAGGAAACCGGATAGAGGGCTTCGATCGCGTCACTGAATGATCGCACTTTGTTCGGATCTCCCTCACCATCGACCATGAGGAAGTTCATTCGTGGGACCTCCACCATTTCAACTTTCTTGGCGGAGGCGCCATATAGGTGCTTAAGCTGTTTTTGGAAGTCCATTTTTTCCATCGGCGACTCCTAAAGGCTCCATTTCACCACCAAAAACGTGGCGTCAAGGTTGACAAGAGGGGTTAAAATACGAGTGCTTCACGATTACGGTCTGTTAGCTTGGTCCAGCCCCACAGCTGTTCACCCCTCGGATGCACTTTTCTCGGAAATGGCCATTATCGTAGTGCAAATTACCGCTTGCATTTTGACTGGGTCCGTCTCGTAGTCAATCATTTTGTACATTCTCGCGCGTTCGCCAAAGCCAAACCTCTGATAGATCGCTTTCTCTTCTTCGGGCAATTGTTCTAGTATGGCATGTATCATTTCGAGGTGTTCCGTCTGCTGTTGTTGATTTCTGGGCTTAGTCTCTGCCTCGACCGGCGTGACTGTCTCGGGTTTCCGGGATTGATATAACTTTGTGGCCTGCCGGAGGTCTTGTGCCAATTCAGCGAAATACTCGGCTGCGGCCCTCATTTTGTCGATGCTCGCGGCATCGTCCCCGGAATCAAGCGGGATAATGCCGGTGAAACCTGATTCAGATATCGTGAGGAATTCACTGTTTACATTGAGCTTAATCCGGTTGCCGATCACCTCTACAAGTCCGCAGACAAATTCCCGATTGCTGACGTAGGTATGATTTTTCGCTGCTTCGTAATATGTCTTTGCCATGGCTGATCCTCTTTCATTCTGTTGTGGGGGAGCGGTATGGAACCGAAAGGTCGCGCCTGAAGAGTGCAATGTGTAGGCCCATTGCCTCCCTCTCTTTTTAAGGTCAGCTTATTGTTTTGTCACTTTATGCCTTGTTTAAGGTAATCGTAAACAACTTCGCCATAATCCACAGTTCCGTCTATTACCATGTATTCAGCCCTGACAATTGCCAGGATTGGTATTTCGCCCAGGGGATCGACCGCTGTTGAGCTCAGTTCTAACGTCGCCTTACCCTTATGTAGTTCTTTCAGTTTGTTTTCTTGGAGGTACGAAGTAATCTGCATAACATCCGGTGGGGCATTTTTCCTGACTGAAGGAATGTATTTGAGGTTGTATCGAATTCTTGGTGGCCTGTTTGGAACAGGCTCAACTTTCTCTGTCTGCTGGAAGGTAGCCATCATAAGTGTGGTCGCCAGCCTTGTTACTGAAAAAGTTATCTTCCCTTTCTCATCAGTCATTACAATATCCGCTTCCTTTTTCGGGAACCCCCAGATCTCCCGACCGCTTATTGCTGGTCCCGTCCTGTTGAGGTATAGAAAGAGAGAATATCCACCGGACTGCTTGGCTAGGGAAACAGGCGCGACAAAACCGACTTCGAGATAAGAGTCACCCTTAAAGAGATATTCACCACTGGTATAATCCGGGGTGTTGAAGTGTCCGAAATAGACGGACACAAGATTTCCAGGGTTTGGCACCATCGGCTTCGGAATCAGCTTCTGCAGTGCATCGGGGGTTGTTTTGAATGTTATTGTTACCAGCTTCGAATCATAATATGTCCGTGGCGGCGCGCCATATTCCGGCCCCGGGAGAGGCATGCTGTTGAGTGGACCCCATAGTCAAGACAATAAACCGCCGAGTTTAAGGTGGTGCCCGGTCGCGCAGCTGACCGGCGCTGCCCCGGTTTTGAGCGTGGTTTTACGCTCAACAAATTTGTCCACGATTCTAGCTCCGCCGCCGCTGGCCGTTTGGTAGACCTG
>Ga0209125_1001005_pt1 | contig 30152 bp, 28 predicted proteins | sample BarGraIncub1131A_FD_184503 | JGI IMG/M metagenome (GOLD analysis project Ga0209125, IMG submission 184503) | Arctic peat soil microbial communities from Barrow, Alaska - Barrow Graham LP Incubations 11-31A (SPAdes) (version 2) | ecosystem: Environmental > Terrestrial > Soil > Wetlands > Peat... | reverse complement strand
GCGTCCAGTCGAGCCACAATTCGTCGCTGGCACCGCCGGCGAACTGTTTGACGAGCAGTGGACGGTTTTCGAAATCGCGCGCGACAGCTTTCCAGGCAATGTGTCGGGTCGGGTCGCCGGGCTGGCGTGTGCGCAAGCCGCTGAAATCGTCCTGTCCGTCATCCCCCGGCCGGTAGCCCGCCTGTGCCACGGACGAAGTGGCCGGTAGCGGCGTATCGATCGGACGGGGATAGACGAGACAGGAGAGTGGCGGGTGCGGATAACTCCAGGCGTGGAAGAGACCGAGCGGGTAGCGTGTCGACAGCGTGATGCGGCCGGGGTCAAGACGGCCGCGCGTCGGGGCCGGGCAGGGAACGGCGACCGAGGCGCGCGCCTCGCCTGGAATATCGAGCGAGGCGCCCGTTGCCTTACCGAAGGCGAAGGCAAGCGCGCGGCGGGCGTGGTGCCGGGGGTTCTCCAGGTTCAGCGGAAAGCGCGCGATCTCTCCGGCAAACACAGCTTCGGCCCGCCCCGGTGTCAGACGCAGGGCGACCAAATTGCGAAACGTGTGCACCATCGCCACGAGTCCCAGTCCCGCGAGCAGAAAAACCAGCGCGTGGCCGAGACTCAGGTTGTAGTTGATGGCACCGGTCAGCATCGCCGCGAGCACTAGGCCGAAGAGCAGGCCGGCACGGGTCGGTATGATGAAAATACGGCGCTGGGTCAGGACGACCGGAAAATTCTCGTCGAGCCCAAAGCGGAACAGCCATTGTTGCAGCCGCTGCAGAAGGCGCATCAGGGTAGCGGAACGGTATGGAGCAGCGCCGCGACATCGTCGGGTCGGGCATGGTGGTCGCTGCGGGCAAGGCGCAAACGATGGCAGGCGACGCCCGGCAGTACGGCTTGCACATCCTCCGGTAACACCGTGTCGCGGCCATCAACAAAAGCCCAGGCTCGGGCGGCGGCGAGCAGCGACAGAGCCGCGCGCGGGCTCAGTCCATGGATGAAGTGCGGGCTGTTGCGCGTGACCTCGACGAGTGCCTGGACATAATCGAGCAATGCAGGGGCGGCATGCACTGCGGCGGCTTGCCGTTGCAGCGGTGCCAGTTGTCCCGGGCTGAAGCAGGCGGCCAGCGTTGGCAAATGCGCGCGCCGTCCACCGCCTTCGAGCAGCGCGCGCTCGGCCTGATGGTCAGGATAGCCGAGTTCGACCCGCAGCAGGAAACGGTCGAGTTGCGATTCGGGCAGCGGGAAGGTGCCGATTTGGTGCGAAGGGTTCTGCGTCGCGATGACAAAAAAGGGATCGGGCAATGGGCGAGTCTGTCCGTCCGTGGTTACTTGGCGTTCTTCCATCGCTTCGAGCAACGCGCTCTGCGTTTTCGGCGTGGCGCGGTTGATCTCGTCGGCCAGCAATACTTGGCAGAAGATAGGGCCGGGCAGGAACTTGAAGTCGCTGCGTTCGCGCTCAAAAATGGATACGCCGATGATGTCGGCCGGAAGCATGTCGCTGGTGAACTGGATGCGCGAAAACTGCAGGCCGAGCAGGCGGGCTAGCGTTTGTGCCATCGTCGTCTTGCCGACGCCGGGCAGGTCTTCGATCAGCAAGTGGCCGCGTGCGAGCAGGCAGGCTACAGCGAGGCGAATCTGCCCTTCCTTGCCGAGGATGATCCGATTGGCGGCGGCAAGGACGGCGGTGATCGGGGATACTTCGTTGGCAGGCGGCATGGCTTGTCGCAAGGACTCTAATAGGATGATAATAAGTATACGCAGATAAAGTGATTACCCCGCCGATTTTAGCGCTAGCACCCGTCTCCAGAACGGGAGAAAGGCAAGAGTGTCCAGCACTGCATTCATCACCCATCGCGATTGTCATTTGCATGATATGGGTTCCTTTCATCCGGAGTCGCCGGCGCGTTTGTCTGCGATTAGCGATCATATGATTGCGCAGGGGATTGATCCCTATTTTGTCTATCACGACGCACCGCTGGCGACCTTGGAACAATTGCTACGTGTGCATTCGGTGGCGCATGTCGAGCACTTGAAGCGCAGTTCGCCGGAACTGGGAGTCATCCATCTCGATCCAGATACGGCGATGTGTCCGCACACTTGGCAAGCCGCCTTGCGTTCTGCTGGGGCGGGGGTGATGGCGGTCGATCTGGTGATGGCGGGCGAAGTCGAGAATGCCTTCTGTGCGGTCCGTCCCCCCGGTCATCACGCCGAGCGCGCTAGCGTGATGGGTTTCTGTTTTTTGAACAACATCGCAGTCGCTACGGCACACGCACTGGCGGTACACAAATTGTCGCGGGTGGCGATCGTTGATTTCGACGTCCATCATGGTAACGGCACCGAGGACTGTTTCAAGGGCAATGAACAGGTTTTGATGGTCAGCACATTTCAGCATCCCTTCTTTCCCTATTGTGGCGCCGATGCCCCCGCCGCCAATATGCTGAATGTACCGCTCGCCGCCGGAACAGGTAGCGAGGAGTTCCGCATGGTAGTGAGCGACGTCTGGTTGCCCCGTCTGCGCGAATTCAAGCCGGAACTGATCTTCATTTCGGCGGGCTTTGATGCCCACTACGAAGACGAGATGGGCAACATGAAGTTGCTCGAAAAGGATTTTGCGTGGGTGACCGAGCAAATCAAACGGGTCGCAGACGAATGTGCTCAAAAGCGTATTGTGTCCATGCTCGAAGGCGGTTACTCGCTTTCTTCCTTGGCCCGCAGCGTTGCCGCCCATCTCCGGGTGCTCGCCGGTCTTTGATGGCCATTGGCCAGCAATGCCACTTGTTGCCACTTTGCGCAGGCGGCGTTTCCCATAGGCAGGCAAGGCGCCTTCGGTTAGAATTCACCGGTTAATTTCTCTGCTACTCCCATGAAAATGATTACTGGATCGATCGTTGCAATTGTTACCCCAATGCACGAGGATGGAAATCTCGACCTCGGCGGCCTGCGCCGCCTGGTCGACTTCCATGTGCAGGAGGGTACCGATGCCATTGTTATCGTTGGCACGACTGGCGAATCGCCGACTGTCAATGTTGACGAGCACTGCGAACTGATTCGCGTCACCGTCGATCAGGCCGCCGGGCGCATTCCGGTGATCGCTGGGACCGGTGGCAATTCGACCGCCGAAGCCATCGAACTGACGCATTTTGCCAAGCAGGCGGGCGCTGACGCCGCGTTGTCGGTTGTGCCGTACTACAACAAGCCGACGCAGGAAGGCCTCTATCGCCACTTCAAGGCCATTGCCGAAGCGGTTGAGATACCGGTCATCCTGTACAACGTGCCCGGCCGTACCGTTGCCGACATGAACAACGATACCGCGTTGCGTTTGGCCGCGATTCCCAATATCGTCGGCATCAAGGATGCGACCGGCAGTATCGAGCGCGGCACCGATCTCGTCGCCCGCGCGCCGGCCGGCTTTGCGGTTTATAGCGGCGACGATGCCAGTGCTTGCGCCCTGATGCTGCTCGGCGCCCAAGGCGACATCTCGGTGGTGGCCAATGTGGCGCCGCGTTTGATGCACGAAATGTGTGCCGCGGCGCTGGCCGGTAATCTTGCCAAGGCTCGCGAGTTGAATCGGCGCTTGCTCGGTTTGCATCGGCAGTTGTTCTGCGAGGCCAATCCGATTCCCGTCAAGTGGGCTTGCCAGCAACTCGGTCTGGTCGAAGCAGGCATGCGCTTGCCACTGACACCGCTGTCGCCGGAATGCCATGAGCGTGTTCGTGGCGCCATGCGGCAGGCCGGCCTGTCCGTTTAACCTCAGGAATATTTCATGAAATCTGTCGTCTCGCGTCTGGTATATGCTTTGCTCGCGGTAGCGCTGGTGGGCTGTGGCGGTTCGTTGCTTGAGTCCAAGAAGATCGATTACAAGTCGGCTGGCAATGTTAAGGTTCCCTCTCTCGAGGTGCCCCCGGATCTGACCACGCCTTCGCACGATGATCGATATTCGGTCCCTGACGTGGTCGGCAAAGGCAGCGCGACTTTCTCGTCCTATAGTGCCGAGCGTTCGCCGCAGGCCAAAGCGCAGCAACCCAGCGACGTATTGCCTCAGGTCGATAAGGCGCGGATCGAGCGCTCGGGCAATCAGCGTTGGCTGGTGGTCGCTGGCACCCCCGACAAGACCTGGGATATGGTCAAGGATTTTTGGCAGGAGTCCGGCTTTCTGATCAAGACTGAGCTGCCTGAAGCTGGTGTGATGGAAACCGACTGGGCGGAGAACCGCGCCAAGATTCCGCAGGATGGCCTGCGCAATCTGCTCGGCAAGGTGATTGACAACCTCTACTCGACCGCCGAACGGGACAAGTTCCGGACCCGCCTTGAGCCGGGCAGCGAAGCGGGGACCACCGAGATATTCATCAGCCATCGCGGCATGTACGAAACCTTCATCACCGAAGGCAAAGACCAGACCCGCTGGCAACCGCGCCCGGTCGATCCGGATCTCGAAGCCGAGATGCTGCGGCGCCTGATGGTGCGCTTCGGTACCGACGAGAAGCGTGCCGCGGTGGCGATTGCTGCCGCCCAGGAAAGACCACAGGAAAAGGCTAAACTGTCGCGTGGTCCTGACGGAGTCGGCAATCTTGAGTTGCAGGAGAAGTTCGACCGTGCCTGGCGTCGAGTTGGGCTGGCGCTTGATCGCGTCGGTTTTACGGTGGAAGATCGCGACCGTTCCAAAGGCCTTTACTTTGTCCGCTATGTTGATCCGGAAGCCGACAATCAGAAGAAGGACGACGGCTTCTTCTCCAAGCTGGCCTTCTGGAAGGGGAGTTCGGGTGCAAGCGCGCAGACACAGTATCGTGTTTTCGTGAAAGACGACGGCGATGTTTCAACGCTGCAAGTACTCTCCCGCGAAGGTGGTGTTGACCAGTCGGAAACCTCCAAGAAGATTCTGGCGTTGCTCTTCGATCAATTGAAGTGATGCGTTTTGCATCGCTTGGCAGCGGCAGCCGGGGTAATGCCCTGCTTGTCGCTGCGGGCGATACGAAGGTTCTGCTGGACTGTGGCTTTGCCGTACGCACTACGGCGGAAAAACTCGAGCGGCTTGGCGTTTTGCCCGGCGAAATTGCCGGGCTTTTGGTTACCCACGAGCACAGTGACCACATTTCTGGCGTTTTCAAGTTTGCCCGCCGTTACAGCATCCCGGTCTTTCTCACCCATGGCACCCATGTCGCCGCCCCGCGCGGCACGATACCGTTGCCGGAATGCCGACTGATTGACAGTCATAAACCGTTTGTTCTTGGCGATCTGGAAATACATCCCTTCCCGGTTCCCCACGACGCGCGCGAACCGGTTCAATACGCTTTTTCCAACGGCAAGCACCGGCTCGGCGTGCTGACCGATACCGGGTCCATTACTCCGCATATCATTGATGTATTGCGTGCCTGCGATGCCCTAGTCTTGGAGTGCAATCACGATCCGGCGCTGCTGGCGGCCTCCAACTATCCAGCGCAATTGAAGCGGCGGATCGCTGGGCGTCTCGGTCATCTCACTAATGAGGGGGCTGCGGCCTTCTTGCGGCAGATCGATACGAGCCGTTTGCAGCATGTCGTTGCCGCGCATCTGAGCGAGCAAAACAACCGGCGAGAACTCGCCATTAGCGCCTTGGCATCGGCCCTCGGTTGTGCGCACCAGTGGATTGGTGTTGCTTCCCAAGACTCGGGCTTCGGCTGGCGCCAGCTAATCTAAGAGAGACCCGTTGCCGTTTCTGCTCGCTACCGCCGATGTAGAGCAAGAAATGGGACAAAAAAAGCCGACCCGTAGGTCGGCTTTTTCATGCTCGCTGGAAACGAATTATTTCTTGGTTTCCGGGGCAGCAGCCGGAGCAGCTTCGGCAGGCTTGGCGGCGTCCGGGGCAGCAGCCGGAGCCGGAGCAGCTTCAGCCGGCTTGGCGGCTTCAGGAGCCGGGGCGGCAGCAGCAGGCGCAGCAACCGGAGCAGCTTCAACCGGCTTGGCTTCTTCTTTTTTGCCGCAAGCGGAAACAGCCAGAGCGATCAGAGCAGCAACGAGGAGCGAGTTTTTCATTTGGGAATCCCTTATCGATAAAGAATGAGTACAACGAGCCAAAAAATAATTTGGTGTGACCGGCGTGCACGTCGATCAGCGCGAAATCTTAGCACTGTTTGTGTTGCTGGCATAGCGATTTGCTGCGACGCGCCATTCAGGGGACGGGATTATAGGCCGAGCGTCGTCGAATACTGCGGTGTACCGCCTTCTGCCAGGATTTCGGCAAAGCGGTTCTCGTAAGGCATGCACTCGCCTGTATCGTTGATAATCAGCTTGGCTCGCGCGTGATCTTGATGAAACCGAACCAAGGCGTGGCGGCCGTCGGCGAGCAATAACGAATCGGTCATTGCCGCAACATGCGACGGGCTCTCACATAGTTTCAGGTTATGCGAATGCGTGTCGAGCAGTTTGATCAGCTGTGGATAGTTGCGTTGGAGCAGTAAGGCGTGCCGTACGACGATCTGCACCGTGTGTTGCGGGCTCGATGTGAGCAATCGGCGCAAGGCGGTAAGGCGATCTGGACGTTCCAGCGCGAGCGCGGAAAGGTTTTCGTCGAAAATGCGCAGCGTGTGCGAGGCCAGCAGCAGAACTTCCTGCACGGCGATTTCGTGTTCGGCCCAGGTAGTGAGCAACTGACTTGCCATGATCTCGATTACAGTGAATTTCCTTTCAGCATAGCAAAGCGGAGTCGGTATGAACTACTTCAACGAAGTCGCTGAGCGATTTGATGGCATTTCGCAGGGCACAAACCCTGCTGCCGTCAGTTCCTGGCGCGATCGGGGTGCGGTGGGCGTTCCGCGCAGCGCCCAATTCGACCCGCCGCCGCGCTGAAGCAATGTCTCGCGGCTCGCGCGGCAGCTGGCCAGTTTCTTTGTGCAGAAAGTCCAGCCGCTTCCTGGTCTGCTGTGCTTGTGGGTTTGCCAAGTGCCGAACCGCTGCGAAACGACTAACGCCTAGGCTAGTCGAGGGCTTGCGTAAAGGCGGTAAATTGCCTGGCGTTTTTGTGCGTCCGCCTGCATGCTTTCGTTCTTATACAGAAAACCCAACCAAGAATACGATACCACTGCGTTTTTTCATTGCAATACCAGCTGGTTATCGTGACAAAATGGCGCCAGAAATGGCTTGCTGCGCCCAGGTTCGCGTCGCTTGCGAAGCAAGCAAGAGTACGCTGTGAAGCTTGGGGCGGAAAACGACTGGCGGCGAGTGGGGAAGCTGACCGTGCTCGTCTGCGGCGGGAATTGCCTCCGACGACGGCGTCGGCTAATTTTCTCAATCCGTTCAAAACCGGTCCTGGACTGGACTTCGCAACGCGTTCAAAGCGCCCTTAGTGGACGTCGATAAGAAACCCGGGCTTTGGCGCCGCAGCGACTGCATTTTGAGTGGCAGGTGCGCCCCGCTGGAAATGATCAAGCCGTACGTCCAGCAGTTGGCCAGACCCGACAACTAACTGGCTCGACGCCCCCCTCCGCCATCCCCTCGACTGGGTTGCCTAGAAGTTCGCCAGCGAATCCGTGCGCATTGCGTGGAGCCCCTTGCGCATTGAATGGGCCAAGCGGCCTGAGTCAGCCATTGAAAAAAAACGGTTGACGTCTACAATGGCGCGTTTTCTAGCAGGGGCGGAGCATGCCGACCGGAATCATCGAATCGCTCGACCACGAGGGGCGGGGGGTTGCCCGGCTGGATGGAAAAACCATCTTTGTCGAGGGGGCTCTGCCAGGGGAGTGCGTCGAGTATGCGAGCTATCGCAGGAAGCCGAGCTATGAGGTCGCGCAGACGCTCCGCATCCTGCGGTCCTCCGGCGATCGCGTGACGCCGCGGTGCCCACATTTCGGCGTGTGTGGTGGCTGTAGCATGCAGCACTTCGACGCCTCTGCCCAGGTGGCAGCCAAGCAGCGCGTGCTCGAAAACAATCTCTGGCGTCTTGGGCGAGTGAGGCCGGATGAGCTCTATCCCGCGATTTACGGAATGGCTTGGGGCTATCGCCATCGGGCGCGTCTTTCGGTGCGAATGGTGCCAAAAAAAGGGGGGGCGCTGGTCGGCTTCCACGAAAAGAAGAGCAGTTATATTGCCGCGATGGGTCAGTGTGAGATTCTGCCACCGCATCTTTCGGCGCTTCTGCTGCCGCTCCGGGAGCTGATTGGGGCGCTGTCAATCAAAGATCAAGTGCCGCAGATTGAGGTTGCTGTCGGCGAACATATCACCGCGTTAGTGCTGCGTATCATGGAATCGCCGACTGCGGCCGATGAAAGCCTACTGCGGGATTTCGCCGACCAACGCGGGGTGGTGTTCTATTTGCAGCCGAAAGGTCCAGCGACGGCCTATCGCTTTTATCCGCTTGATGCTCCGGCTTTGTCATACTGTTTGCCAGAGTTCGACGTCGAGCACTTCTTTTCACCGACCGAGTTCACCCAGGTCAATCCTGGCATCAACCGTATGCTGGTGCGCCGTGCCATGACTCTGCTCGATCCGCGTTCCGGTGATCGGGTTGCCGACATGTTTTGCGGTCTGGGCAATTTCACCCTGCCGATTGCGCGTTCGGGCGCATCTGTGCTGGGGATTGAGGGTAGTGCTGAGCTGGTGCGACGGGCGGGCGAAAACGCTGCGGCCAACGGTCTGGCCGGGAACGTCGAGTACGGCGTGGCCAATCTGTTTGACGTGACGTCGGCGTCAGTGGCTGCGCTCGGTCATCTCGACAAGATGCTGATTGATCCGCCGCGCGATGGAGCTCTGGAACTTGTCAAGTCGCTCGGCGACGATGGGCCGCGCCGCATTGTGTATGTCTCGTGCAGTCCGGCTACTTTGGCGCGTGATGCAGCGGTTCTGGTGAATCTGAAGAAGTATCGTTTTTGTGGCGCCGGGGTAGTCAATATGTTTCCGCACACTTCGCACGTCGAATCCATCGCGTTGTTCGAGCGCGAGTGAGCGACGCACGGCGGTGGGTGATCAATGGGCGGTCGTATTCTGGGTGGATTGCTGCCAGGCGAGGACCGTTTGTGTCGCACTGGTGATGATTTTTTCGCGTTGACCGGCGGGGAGCTCTCGGTTCAGTGCGTCGATCAGCTGTTGCGTCATTTCCTGGGCGAGGCCGGTGCTTGCCAGACCATGGGCTAGGCAGCGAATCTGAATATCTGCTAGGGTATTGGCGACAACGATCCAGCCTAGGTTCGGCATCGATTTCAGAAGAGCAAGCATCATCCCCCCCAGCTGCGTGAGCAATCTGGCTGCGCTTTCCGGGTCTGCGTCGGCGATCATCGAGTGCCAGAGAGCAAGGTGAATCGCCTTGTGCAATTCCGCCTTGAAACTCAGCGCGCATCCTTCTTCACCGTTGATGCGCACGATTGCCTCGCCGCTATCGACGGCGCCATCCGGTGCGGCTGCGCGAAGGTTGCTAACGAGTTCGCTAAGCCCTGCCATGGCCGTTGTGCCGAACACGTGACTGTAGGCCAGTCCCCATTGGTCAAGACCGCTCAGAAGGGCGCCCAGTCGCAGCGCAGACCGCGCCGGATCGGCCGCCTCGCTGACCCAGTCCAGAAGTTTCTTTGCTGCGTCCGCAATCCGCGTCTGCCGTTCAGCGACGGGGGCTTCAAGTGTCAGGCGAAATGCGTGGGAAAAGCCATCCTGCGCCAGCCGGGCGGCATGAATCTGAGTGTTCCGTGGCAGTTGTTCGGCGAGAGCGTCGGTTAATTGATCCATGATTGATCGGCAAGTGGATGGCAGACACGGAAAAGAATGAATAAAGGGCTGATTTCGTGAGAAATCAGCCCTTTAATGTATTGCTGGTGCGCCCGGAGCGATTCGAACGCCCGACCCCTTGGTTCGTAGCCAAGTACTCTATCCAGCTGAGCTACGGGCGCATTGCCTTTTTGAAGCCGCGAATTATACAGAGCTAATTCGCTTCCCTCAAGTTCTTTTTGAGGGTTCCTGGCGGAGACGAAGGGATTCGAACCCTTGATGCAGGTTTTGCCCGCATGCTCCCTTAGCAGGGGAGTGCCTTCGACCTCTCGGCCACGTCTCCTAGGAGGGCGCGATGATAGCTGTTTCATCGCGCCTGGTCAAACTTAAACTGAATTAAACTGCCTTGTCGAGACCGAAAGTCTTGTGCAGGATGCGCACAGCCAGTTCCAGGTATTTTTCCTCAATGACCACGGAGATCTTGATCTCCGACGTGGAGATCATCTGGATGTTGATGCCTTCCTCGGCCAGGATCCGGAACATCTGGCTGGCGACGCCGGGGTGTGAGCGCATGCCGACGCCGACGGCCGAAACTTTACAGGTTTTGTTGTCGCCGACAATTTCGCGGGCGCCGACGTGGCTCTTGACCGTCTCTAGCACGCCCAATGCTTTGTTGTAATCGCAACGGTTAACGGTGAACGAGAAGTCGGTGGTGCCATCGCGGCCGACATTCTGGATAATCATGTCAACGTCAATGTTGGCGTCGGCGATCGGCCCGAGAATTTGGTAGGCGATACCGGGGCGGTCGGGGACGCCGAGCACGGTGAGTTTGGCTTCGTCGCGATTGAAGGCGATTCCGGAGATGATCGCTTGTTCCATTTTCTTGTCTTCCTCAACAGTGATCAGCGTGCCTTCGCCCTCATCCTGAAAGCTGGAAAGCACGCGCAGTTTGACCTTGTATTTGCCGGCGAACTCGACGGAGCGGATTTGCAGCACTTTGGAGCCGAGGCTGGCCATTTCCATCATTTCTTCAAACGTGATGGTGTCCAGCTTGCGCGCTTCCGGCACGACGCGCGGGTCGGTTGTATAAACGCCGTCGACGTCGGTATAGATTTGGCATTCGTCGGCCTTCAGGGCGGCCGCCAAAGCGACGGCGGAGGTGTCTGAGCCGCCGCGGCCGAGTGTGGTGATGTTGCCCTGAGCATCAGCTCCCTGAAAACCGGCGACGACAACGACGTTGCCGTCGGCCAGATCCCTGCGGATGCGCTCGTGGTCAATCTTCAGAATGCGTGCTTTGGTAAAGGTGCTATCGGTCAGCACGCGCACCTGTGCGCCAGTGTAGCTTTTTGCCTTGAGACCCTCTTCATGCATGGCCATGGCCAGCAGGGCAATCGTCACCTGTTCGCCAGTCGATGCGAGTACGTCAAGTTCGCGCGGGTCGGGCGATGCCGCAATTTCCTTGGCAAGACCGATCAGGCGATTGGTCTCGCCGGACATTGCCGAGGGGACGACAATAATGTCGTGTCCTAGTGCTTTCCAGCGGGCGACGCGCTTGGCCACATTCTTGATGCGGTCCGTCGACCCGACCGACGTGCCGCCGAACTTCTGAACTATCAGCGCCATTCCTAATCCAATTAATGCATACGGAGAGGCGCGATTTTAACGCATAGTGAGCTTGAAAAGTAAGGCGTATTTGGTTTTTGGGCGGGGGTGAAAGGGACAATGAAATGTTCTTTATCCATGCCACTTGCAATTTTATGTGGATGTTCTATACTGGAAACAGTATGACTTAAGTCATATAAGTTTGGTCATAGACGTGTGGTGCACAGCGCCCCCGTTATGCCTCCCTACAGCAACTGGATGAAAGGAAAGTCATGAGCAACGTAAAAGCCGTCGAGAAGATTGATCCCCGTGAAATTCGTCGCAAACTGGGTTTGAACCAGCAGCAGTTCTGGTCGAAGATCGGCGTTACCCAAAGCGGCGGTTCGCGTTATGAGAGTGGCCGTAATATGCCAAAGCCGGTGCGCGAACTGTTGCGCTTGGTTCATGTCGAGCAAATCGATATTCAGCGTGTCAAGCGTGAAGACCTTGATGTCGTCGAGTATCTGAAGAGTGAAGAGGCTGAACTTTTCAAGACGCTGAAAAAGTCGGCCAAAAGCAAGTTCAAGAAGGCTGCTTGAGTTTTTGCGAGAGGGCGTCAGGGGTTGGCAGCAACCTCGATACCCAACTTGGAAATTCGCTGAGCAAAGCGCACGAATTCTTCCTTCGGAAGATTCGACAGTCGTTGCGCAGCAGGTTGGAGTGAAGGGCGTGCAAGACCGTAAAGGTGCACGCCCTTTATTCTTGTGCGAACGGACGCGATCAATTGCAGGTAAGCGGCCTGTTCCGCTTTCGTTGCTTCCTGGCCGTCGATCGCGAAATAGCAAGTCTGCACCCAGGTGGGAGCAAGTTCGGCGCACTCGAGAAGAGCCGCCTCGATGCGTTCGGGTGCCAAGCAGACGTTGTTTACCAGCGCGATTCCGTTTTCCGTTACCCGGTCAATCTTGAACCACACTTCGCCATTCAGTGCGCCGATGCGGGCGATGCCTTTTCGTACTTCAGTGCGATGCAGCAGGCTGCCGTTGGTGATCAGGCGGAGTTTGAGCGCGTCCTGCAACTGGAATTCACGTAAAACGTTTTCGACCAAGACGACGGCTTCGCCAAATTCGGCGGCGCTGGTTGGTTCGCCATTCCCGGAAAAGGCGACATCCATCAGTCGGCGCGCCTCGGGTGGGGCGTGTTGCACCAGAAAATCGCCGTTTGTGGCGTCGTTCAGGAATTTGCGTAGCTCGCTCTGTAACTGCAAGAGATTGATGGGTGGTGGCCCGCCGCGTTTGAGGTCCGGGACCTGGCAGTAGACGCAGGCCCAGTTGCAGGCATTGTTGACGTTCAGATTGATCCCGATCGAAACGCCTCCGGCGCGCCGCGAGACGACGGGGTAAATATAAGTCAGGCCGGCGCTGTCGCGGCTGTGGTCGGAAACGTTGAGCATGGGATCGATCGCGGGAGAGAGCGTCGGAGCGCCCGATACGGGAATGATATAATCAGCCACCAACTTTTTGCCGAATTTCGCGATGCTCATCACCCGCCGCCTCGAATTCGACGCCGGTCACCGAATCCCCGATCACAAGAGCCAGTGCCGACACTTGCATGGCCACCGCTATGCACTGGAAATAACGCTTGCCGGCGAGATCATTCGGCGCGATGGCGATGCTGCCAACGGCATGGTGATGGATTTTTCAGAGGTCAAGACACTGGCAGAGCAGCATCTGGTTGACGCATGGGATCACGCCTTCTTGGTTTCTGCGAGCGATACCTCGGTCGTAGAGTTCCTGCAGTCCATGCCCGATCACAAGACCGTTGTGCTCGATTGCGTACCGACCGCCGAAAATTTGGCGCAGAAGGCTTTCGCGATCCTCGACGCAGTCTATCGGGATTCCTACGGCAATGATTTGCGTCTGCAGCAGGTACGTCTCTACGAAACGCCTAATTGCTGGGCGGACGCGATTCGCAAATAAGCGGGAGGGCGGTCGTCAATCGTTACGCTTGGTCACAGAATTGCGCTAGTACGTGCGGCGCAAACATCATAGGATGCAACCCAATCGGCAGGCATGCTGTGAGCGTTGAGCGAGTGGCGGAAGGTGTGGGATTTGAACCCACGGTGACCTTTCAGTCACGCCGGTTTTCAAGACCGGTGCATTAAACCACTCTGCCAACCTTCCGCAGCGCGGCGAATGATAGCATAGCCCCCTGCGCATAGTCCGCTACCAGTGAGGCGCGTTCCTACTGCAACTTTCGCTATGCTTCGCTAGTCTTACGCCCGCAATGGCAATTCCACACGAGGAGGATGATTCATGCTACCCCAGTTTCAGATGACCGGTCAGGCGACACGGGACGTGTCGCTGCAGCAGAACCGGGTATTGCGCAATACCTACATGCTGCTTGCCTTGAGTATGGTTCCGACGGTTGTTGGCGCGCTCGTCGGCGTGCAGATGAAGTTTTCTCTCTTCGCCGGCAGCCCGCTCATGTCTTTCCTGCTCTTCATGGGCATTGCTTTTGGCTTCATGTGGGGAATCGAACGGACCAAGGATAGTGGCTTGGGCGTGGCTCTGTTGCTCGGTTTTACCTTCTTCATGGGCTTGATGCTCTCGCGTATCCTGCAGGTGGCGCTCGGCTTCTCTAACGGCGGTTCCCTGATTGCTACGGCGGCTGGCGGTACCGGGGCAATCTTCTTTACGCTGGCCGGTGTGGCAACCGTGACCAAGAAGGATTTCAGCTTCCTCGGCAAGTTCCTCTTCATCGGCATGATTGTCGTGCTGCTTGCAGCGCTGGCCAACGCCTTCTTCCAGATCCCGGCGCTGTCGCTGGCTATTTCGGCGGTCGCGGTGATGGTTTTTTCGGCCTACATTCTTTTTGACATCAGCCGGATCGTGAATGGCGGTGAGGACAACTACATCTCGGCGACGTTGTCTGTGTATCTGGACGTCTACAATGTCTTTGTCAGTTTGTTGAATTTGCTCATGGCTTTTGGTGGCGAGCGAGAGTGATCTGCTTTTCGGACAAAAAAAGGCGGCCTTGGCCGCCTTTTTTTGTTCCTGGTTTGTTCAGGCCAGGAATTCCGGGCCTTGAACGAAAAGGTTTCCTGAGCGCCCTGGGATTTCCGCGAAGCGAACTTCGTGGCGAGGCAGGTGCTTGAGATCGAGGCTGGCGTAGATGTCGCGGGTGGCCACCAGTTCGAAGCCTTGCGCTTTCCATCCGGCCAGTAGCTTGTCGAGAACCGCCGAGAGCTTCATGCCCTCCAGTTCGGCGTGCAGAGTGAAGATTTGGTCGCTGCTCGCCGTGGCGGTGAGCTTGAGCAGATGATCCGCGACGGTATCGGCGGTAATCCCATCAACGCCGATCAATTCGTCCAGTGTTGGCAGCGTCGTCGGTAATTGGGGGCAGGCGATGATCTCGCCGTCGATGATGGGAATAAAGGGGTGCGTGCCGCGTCCGTCACAGCTATAGCTGAATCCGAGGCGCTGCGTCAGGCGTAGCGCATGGCGATTCATCTGCCAGCCGGCGGCGCCGTGCACGGTTGGTGGCTCAGCAAAAATCTCCGCGTAGCGCCGAACGGCCTTGTCCGTTTCGGCTTCTACCCATGCGTTGTCGGCCGTCGCGACGCCGTCTTGCCAGCGCACGTGGTCCCAGCAGTGGATGCCGACTTCGAAACCGTCATCGCGCACCGCGCGCAGGATGTCGGCACAGCGCCGGCCGATGTCGGGCCCCGGCAGCAGGGTGCCGTACATCAGTGTCAGCAGACCGTAGTGTTCGACTACCGAGGTACGTTTGACCTTCGTCATGAAGCCAGGACGGAAGGCGCGCTTGATGGCGCGTCCGGTGTGGTCAGGTCCGAGCGAGAAGAGGAAGGTCGCCTGCGCGTTGTGCCGGTGCAGCAGTTCGACCAGCGCGGGAACGCCGTGCAGCGTGCCGCGATAGGTGTCGACGTCGATTTTTAGGGCAAGACGTTTCATGGAGGCAGACGAGGAGTTGACGCTTCAGTGACTGGGAACGGGATCGGGGGGGCGCGGGATTGCACCTGCGGTGCTGCCCACTGGGCGCAGCACCGCAGGCGTCGGAGTTTAGTCGACCAGCTTGCGCGCTTCTGCGACATCACCGCGGTAGGCCTCGAAAATGTTTTTCAGCGCAGCCTGCATATCTACCTGCGGAGCCCAGTCGAGTTCGGCCATGGTGTTGGTGATCTTCGGGACGCGGTGCTGTGTATCCTGATAGCCCTTGCCGTAGTACTCGCCCGACGTGGTTTCGAGCATTTTCACCTGCGCTGCGGTATCGGCGTATTCGGGAATCTGTTTGGCGAGGTCGAGCATCATGTGCGCCAGTTCGCGCACGGAGAAATTGTTTTTCGGGTTGCCTATGTTGTAGATCTTCTGGTGCGCGATGCCGTCCTTGTTGTCGATGATCTTCATCAGCGCGTCGATGCCATCCGACACGTAGGTGAAGGCTCGCTTCTGGGCACCACCGTCGACCAGCTTGATTGGTTCGGCGCGCACGATGTGGCCGAGGAACTGGGTGATGACGCGCGAGGAGCCTTCCTTCGGCGTGTGAATCGAGTCGAGGCCCGGCCCGATCCAGTTGAACGGGCGGAACAGCGTGTAGTCGAGACCTTCCTGCTGGCCGTAGGCGTGGATCACGCGATCCATCATCTGCTTGGCGCAGCTGTAGATCCAGCGGGGCTTGTTGATCGGGCCGAGGACCAGTTCGGAATTCTCGGGGTCGAATTCCGGATCTTTGCACATGCCGTAGACTTCGGAGGTCGACGGGAAAATGACGCGCTTCTTGTATTTCACCGCCTGCCGGATGATCGGCAGGTTGGCTTCGAAGTCAAGTTCGAAGACCCGCAACGGTTCCTTGACGTAGGTGGCAGGGGTGGCGATGGCAACGAGTGGCAGGATCACGTCGCATTTGCGTACGTGATACTCGATCCACTCCTTGTTGATCATGATGTCGCCTTCAAAGAAGTGAAAGCGCGGATGCTTCATCAACTCGGTGACCCGTTCGCTGTTCATGTCCATGCCGTATACCTCCCAGTCGGTCGTGTCGATGATGCGCTGGGAAAGGTGATGGCCGATGAAGCCGTTTACACCGAGGATCAGGATCTTTTTCATAATGGGTCCAGAGGATTAGAAAGCAATTTTACTGCCGCCGAAGCGCGCGGCAAAGTCGGCCGGCGCAAGCGCCCGGCCGTGGTGTTCGATGGAGAGCAGGCGCAGGACTTGGCCGTCGCCACAATCGGCGTAGTAGCGGGCGTGGTCGACATAGATGCCCGGACGGCCGGGTTGCGCCTCGCGTTGCGGCAGGCGCAGGCTGCGCGTGACCACGAGACGTTCGCCGGCGAGATCGAAAAAAGCGCCTGGGTAGGGCGGCGAGACGGCGCGGATCAGGTTATGAATGGCTTCGGCACTCTGCGTCCAGTCGATGCGGCCGTCGTCGGGCTTGCGGCCGCCGAAGTAGGCGCCCTGTGAGAGATCCTGGGCGACGTGCGGTGCGCTTCCAGCAAGCAAGCCGGGCAGCGCGCCGTCGAGCGCGATTTCAGCGGCGACGGTGAGTTTGTTGAAGACCTCGAAGGCGGTGTCGTCAGGCAGAATCGGTACGCGCGACTGCGCGACGATGCGCCCAGCATCGGGTTTGGCGACCATTTCGTGCACGGTGGCGCCGGTTTCGCGTTCGCCATGCAAGACGGCCCAGTTAACCGGCACGCGGCCACGATACTTCGGCAACAGCGAGCCGTGCACGTTGTAGGCGCCGTTGGGTGCCAGTGCCAGCAACTCGGGTCTGAGCATGTGCCGGTAGTAGAACGAGAACAGGAAATCCGGTTGCGCAGCGGCGATTTGCGCCATTACTTGCGGCGTGTTCGGATCGTCGGGCGTGATCGTCGGAATGTCGTAGCGCGCCCCTAGGTCGGCGACGCTGTCGAACCAGATGTTCTCGGCCGGGTTGTCGCGGTGGGTTACGATCAGCGGAACCTGAACGCCATGCGCCAGAAGCGTTGAAAGACAGCGCACGCCGACGTTGTGATAGGCGAGAACGACGGCGCGCGTCATCGGCTGCTGCCCGGCTTAGCGGAGTCTGCGGCGTCACTCACCGGCTGCTCGAGCACAGCATCGATCAGGTAGCGCGGGCGATGGCGCACTTGCAAGTAGACGCGGCCGACGTATTCGCCGATCAGGCCGACGCCGAAAAGAACGATGCCGATCAGGAAGAAAACGATGCCGAACAGTGTGAACAGCCCTTCGGCTTCCGGCCCGACAATGACGCGCCGTACCGCCAGGAAGATGACGAACAGGGCCGAGAGCAGCGAAATGGCGATACCGGCCATCGAAAACCATTGCAGCGGCACCAGCGAGAAGCCGGTCATTAGGTCGAAGTTGAGGCGGATCAGGCTATACAGCGAGTACTTCGATTCGCCCGCGTGGCGTTCTTCGTGCGCTACCTCGATCTCCGTCGGACGCTGGGCGAAGCTGTAGGCCAGCGCCGGGATGAAGGTGGATACCTCACGGCAACTGTTGATGGCGTTGATGATCGCGCGGTTGTAGGCGCGCAGCATGCAGCCTTGGTCGGTCATCTTGATGCGCGTGATGCGCTCGCGCAGGCGGTTCATCGCGCGCGAGGCGTAGCGGCGGAACACCGAATCCTGACGGTCCTTGCGGATGCTGCCGACGTAGTCGTAACCCTCGTGCATTTTGGCAACCAGGTTGCCGATTTCCTCGGGCGGATTCTGCAGGTCGGCGTCGATGGTCACCGCGATGTCGCCGCGGCAGTGTTCGAAGCCGGCCATGATGGCCATGTGCTGCCCAGCGTTGGCGGCGAACAGCACGACGCGCGTGACGTCCGGTCGCTGCTGGAACTGCGCACGCAGCATCGCCGCCGAACGGTCGCGGCTGCCGTCGTTGACGAAGACGACTTCGTAGGTCGTACTGAGCGCATCGAGCGCCGGATAGAGGCGGTCGAACAGCGTCTGCAGGCCGGCTTCCTCGTTGTAAACCGGGATGATGACTGAGACTTCAGGAAGGGTCATGACTTGGTGTTCTTCAGAATGTCGGCAATGCTAACGCAAACGGCGTCGACATCGGCATCGCTCATCGCCGGGAAGAGCGGCAGGGTGAGCGTGCTGTGGCCGACGCGTTCGGCCTGCGGGAAGTCGCCTTCCCGATAGCCCTGTTGGCGGTAGAGAGAAAAAAGGTGCATCGCCGGGTAGTGGACGCCGGCCCCGATGTTGCGCTCGCGCAGACGGGCGATGAAATCGCCGCGCGATATGGACATGCGCTCGAGTGGCAGCAGGACCTGGAACATGTGCCAGTTGCTTTGCGTGAAATCGGCGAGCGGTAGGCCGAGGCCGAGTTCCGGGTCGAGGCGTTCGAAATAGCGTTTCGCGAGTGCGCGGCGGCGGGCGGTGAAAGCGGCAAGATGCTTGAGCTGGCCTAGGCCGATAGTGGCTGCGATATCAGTGAGGTTGCCCTTGTGGCCGGCGACAGCGACGTCCATCTCGCCACCGTCGAGGCGTTGCACGCCTTGCAGGCGGAGGCGTTCGCACAACGCGGGATCGATGTCGTCGGGCAACACCAGCGCGCCACCTTCGCCGGTGGTCAGGTTCTTATTGGCGTGAAAACTGAAGGAGACGAAATCGCCGGTGCTGCCGATCGGCTGGCCATTCCAATTTGTGCCGAGCGACTGCGCGGCGTCCTCGATGACGCGTAGCTTGTATTGGCGGGCGATGGTGTAGAGGCGGTCGCGGTCGACCGGCAAGCCGGCCAAGTCCACGGGGATGATCGCTTTCGTCTTCGGCGTGATCGCTGCCTCGATGCGCGCCAAGTCGATGTTGCGGGTGAGCGGGTCAATATCGACGAAGACGGGGCGGGCGCCAAGGTGCAGGACGACGTTGGCGGTTGCCACCCACGATAGCGGTGTCGTAATCACTTCGTCGCCCGAGCCAACGCCGGCCAGTTGCAGGGCGATCTCCAGGGTAATGGTGCCCGAGCTGAAGGCGCGCACGGGGCGCCCGCCGAACAGTGCGGAGAGCGCCGCTTCGAAGGCCTGCGCTTGCGGGCCGCTGGTGATCCAGCCGGAACGCAGCACGTCGCCGACGGCGGCGATCGTTGCCTCGTCGATGCTCGGGCGGGTGAAGGGCAGGAAGGTGGGCAGTGCGGGACTCATGACTTGGCTACCAGATAGACCCCAACAATGATGAAGCCAATGCCAGCAAGTTTTTGCGCCGTAACCGCTTCGCCGAACAGGTAGGCGGCGGCGAAGGCATTGACGATGTAGCCGATCGACAGCATCGGGTAGGCGACCGAGACCGGGACACGCGACAGCGCCATGATCCAGATGACGACGCTGACGACATAACAGCACAGCCCGCCGAAAATGTGCGGCTCGAAGGCCAGCCTCAGACCGATTGGCAGAACGTTGTCGAGGTGGAAATCGAAATGGCCGATGACATTGGTGCCGGCCTTGAGCAGGAGCTGCGCGGCGGCGTTGAGTAGCACGCCGGTGAGAATCAGGGCAAAGGAGACGAGGTTCATGAGGGCTTTCGCACGATGATGCGGCGGGTGTCTTGGGCGACCAGGGCCATCGGTAGGGCGCTGGCCTTGAGTTCGTTATAGGTGTCGCGGTTCATCACAGCGAAGGCATCGCGGTCGGCGCGCCAGCGGACGGCGAACTCGGCAATGCTCGGGATGGCCAACTGCGGTTCCTGGTCGAGTCCGAAACTGAGTTCGTCGCGATAATTCACCAGGGTCAGCGTTCGTTGCAGATAGAAAGGCAGCGTCTGTTCGTACATCGATACGCTGTAGAAAGGTACGCCGGCCGGCAGCAGCGGCTTGATTTCGAGCGCCAGGTCGTGCGACGACTGCGCGCGCCCGAGAGCTTCGTGGCCAAGGATGACGAGCATCAGCGCGACGAAACCGGACGCCGCAAGGGTGATCAGCCCGTGCTCTACGCGCCGGCGCCAGACGAGGGCGAAAGCCGCCAGTGTGCCCGCCAGCCAGATGCCGCCGGCCATGGTGGCCCACAGCGCGTAATGCTCCATCATGTCAAGCGGCGTAATGTCGTCGGCCTGGCTGGTTATTTTTGGCGCGGCCCAGATCGCCGCCGTGGCGAGCGGAACGATCAGTGCGAGGTGGGTGAGCAGGGTTGCGCGGCGTGCCTTGGCGAGAAATACGCCGGTCAGCATGGCCAGTGCCGGCGTCATCGGCAGGATATAGGACGGCAGCTTTGAACTCGATGCGCTGAAGAAGCCAAGAATGACTGCCGCCCAGACAAACAGCAGGCGTTGCGGCTGGAATTGGCCGTTACGCTCGCGCGCCCACGCTGTCAGCCAGCCTTGCAGCATCATCAGCGTCCATGGCAGCGTGCCTACAAGCAAGACGGCGAAGAAATACCAAGCCGGTTGGTAGCGCCCGTGTTCTTTGGTTAGGAAGCGTTCGAAATGCTCGTGGATGAAGAAGAAGTGAAAGAACTCGGGATTGATCAGCGAAACAGCGACGAACCACGGCGCGGCGATGGCCAGGAAAAGCGGGATGCCGCGTGCCAGTTCGAGTCGTTTCCAGGGCGTGAAATCGCGCGCGAGCAGCGAGTAAAGCGTCAGTGTGGCGCCGCACAGGACGAGGCTAACCAGGCCCTTTGAGAGCATGGCCAAGGCCAGCGCAGCCCAGACAACCAGCATCCAGGGGCGCCGGTCGGCGCTGGCCGTGCGGTCGTGATTGACGAGCAGCAGTCCCGACAGGGCGAGTTGGAGAAAGAACGAGAGCCCCATGTCGAGGGTGTTGATATGCCCGATGAGGACGGTAAACAGGCCGCCGCCCAGCGTCGCGGCAGCGAGCAGTCCGGCCCGCTGGCCAAATAGCCGGCGCGCGGTGAAGTAGGCGAGCAGTATGCTGAGGAAGCCGGTGAGGCCGGGCCAGAGGCGCGCGGTCCATTCGGATTCGCCAAAGACTTTGAAGGTGGCTGCCGTCATCCAGTATTGCAGCGGTGGCTTTTCGAAATACTTAATGCCGTTCAGGCGCGGCGTCACGAAATCGCCGGTCACCGCCATCTCGCGCGCGATTTCGGCATATCGGCCTTCGTCCGGCTGGATCAGTTTGCGATAGTCTAGGCTACCGAACCAGATGAGGGCAAAAGCAAGAAAGAGGGCAAACAGGGCACGACGGGAGAGAGCGGGTGTGGGCGTCATTGATTCGCTGTTCAGCGTCAGGCAAGAAGCAGGCCGACAACGACCTTGCGTCCCTCGCTGATCAGAATGTTGTACGTGCGGCAGGCGGCTGGAACATCCATTACCTCCAAGCCCTTTTGCGCTCGGACGAGCGGCTGGAGCAGCTCCTGGCGGGGAAAGCGCAGCTGGTTGCCGGTGCCGAGCAGGATGATTTCGGCACCCAGTCCAGCGAGCAGTTCGAAGTCGGCAAGCGTCAGTGAATCGAAGCTGGCCTGCGTCCATTCCGGGATCAGGCGGTTCGGCAGGACGGCGAGGTTATGATCGTGGCGAACGCCGTTAACGCTGACGTAACCCTCCCCATAAGCGGTAAAGGTGTTCAGTCCGTCGGTTTTGGCCAGTTGCAGCTTCATGAAAATTGCGGTGCGCAAAACGATAAAGTAGGATTATAGCTTTTTTGCCGACCGCAATTAGAAGGTGGCTGCGCGCATACGCATCGCTACCACGAATGCTGGTCGACTGGTTGGCAGTTCGCCAGCCGATTTTCGAGCAAAGGCCATGAGAGAGTTCTCCCGCATCAAGCGTTTGCCGCCCTACGTCTTCAACATCACCAGTGAGTTGAAGATGGCCGCGCGTCGTCGCGGCGAAGACATCATCGACATGAGCATGGGCAATCCGGACGGCAAGACGCCGCAGCACATCACCGACAAGTTGGTGGAAGCGGCGCAACGCGGGAATACCCACGGCTACTCGGTTTCCAAAGGCATTTTGCGCTTGCGCAAAGCGATCTGCGACTGGTATCAGCGCCGCTACGACGTCACGTTCGATCCGGAGACCGAGGCCGTGGTCACCATCGGCTCGAAGGAGGGGTTGGCGCACCTGATGCTCGCCACGCTTGACCGTGGCGATACGGTGCTGGTGCCAAATCCATCCTACCCGATCCACATCTACGGAGCGATCATCGCCGGTGCGGAAATCCGCTCGGTGCGCATGACGCCGGAGGTCGATTTCTTCGAAGAATTGCAGCGCGCCATCCGTGAATGCACACCGAAACCGAAAATGATGGTTCTCGGCTTCCCGAGCAATCCAACTGCACTGTGCGTCGATCTTGATTTCTTCGCGCGTGTCGTGGCGCTGGCCAAGCAGCACGACATTCTGGTGGTGCATGATCTGGCCTACGCCGACATCGTTTTCGATGGTTACCAGGCGCCGTCGATCATGCAGGTGCCGGGCGCACGCGACGTCGCGGTCGAGTTTTTTACTATGTCGAAAAGCTACAACATGGCCGGCTGGCGGGTCGGCTACATGGTCGGCAACAAGGAACTGTGCCATGCCCTGGCTCGCATCAAGAGCTATCATGATTACGGCACTTTTACACCGATCCAGGTCGCCTCGGTGATTGCCCTCGACGGCCCCCAGGAGTGCGTCGAGGAAGTGCGACAGCTTTACCAGAGCCGTCGCAACGTGCTTGCCAAGGGCTTGCACGAGGCTGGTTGGATGGTCGACGTGCCGAAGGCGTCGATGTATATCTGGGCGAAAATTCCCGAGGCTTACCGGAAGATGGGTTCGCTCGAGTTTGCCAAAAAGTTGCTGGCCGAGGCCAAGGTCGCCGTGTCGCCCGGCGTCGGTTTCGGCGAATATGGCGACGATCACGTACGTTTCGCGCTCATCGAAAACGAGGAGCGCACCCGACAGGCCATTCGTGGCATCAAGGACATGTTCAGGAAGGACGGCCTTCTTTAAGGCCTGTGCTTATGCGACCCATATTCAAATCGAAGAAACTCGACAACGTCTGTTACGACATTCGCGGCCCGGTCTTGCAGCAGGCCAAGCAGATGGAGGATGACGGCCTCAAGATCATCAAGCTGAACATCGGCAACCTGGCCGCCTTCGGCTTCGACGCGCCGGAAGAAATCCAGCTCGATATGATCCGCAACCTGCCGAATGCCGCCGGCTATTCGGATTCGAAGGGCATCTTCGCCGCGCGCAAGGCGATCATGCATTACACCCAGCAGAAACACATTAAGGGGGTGACGCTCGAGGATATTTACGTCGGCAACGGCGTTTCCGAGCTGATCGTCATGTCGATGAATGCGCTGCTCAACCCGGGCGACGAAGTACTCGTGCCGGCGCCCGACTACCCGCTGTGGACTGCTGCGGTGAGCCTGTCCGGCGGCACGCCGCGCCATTACCTGTGCGACGAAGCGAATGAGTGGCTGCCGGATCTGGACGACATGCGCGCCAAGATCACGCCGAATACGCGCGCCATCGTCATCATTAATCCGAACAATCCGACCGGCGCCGTCTATCCGGACAGCGTCCTTCGCGAGATCGTGTCCATTGCCCGCGAGCATGGCCTGATCATCTATGCCGACGAGGTCTATGACAAAGTCTTGTACGACGGCGTAACGCACACGGCCATCGCGTCGCTCTCGGACGACGTGCTGACCATCACCTTCAACGGCCTATCGAAGAATTACCGTTCCTGCGGCTATCGCGCGGGCTGGATGGCGGTTTCCGGTGATAAGCGCGGCGCCGGCGATTACATCGAGGGGCTCGACATGCTAGCTTCGATGCGTCTGTGCGCCAACGTGCCAGGGCAGCACGCGATCCAGACGGCGCTCGGTGGCTACCAGAGCATCGACGACCTGGTCGGCCCGGGCGGCCGCATGCGGCGCCAGCGCGACTTGGCACACGAACTGATCACGGCCATTCCGGGGGTCAGCTGTGTCAAGCCGAAGGCTACCTTGTACATGTTCCCGCGCCTCGATCCGCAGATGTATCCGATTGCCAACGACCAGGACTTCATCGCCGAGCTGCTGCAGGCCGAGCGCGTGCTACTGGTCCAAGGGACCGGCTTCAACTGGCCGAGTCCAGATCACTTCCGTCTGGTTTTTCTGCCGTACGAGGACGAATTGCGCGAGGCGGTCGGCCGCATGGCGCGCTTCCTCGAGGGCTATCGCAAACGGCACGGCAGCTGAGGCATGTTCTTTCTCCGATACACCCTGACTTAACCCTTAGCAAAGAGCAACTCATGAAACCGATCAACGTTGGACTTCTCGGCATCGGCACCGTCGGTGGCGGTACCTTCACTGTTCTGCAACGCAACGCCGAGGAAATTACCCGTCGCGCCGGCCGGCCGATCCAGATCAACATTGTTGCCGACAAGAATCTCGAACTGGCCAGGCAGGTTACCGGTGGCGTTTGCCGGCTGACCGACGATGCCTTTGCCGTGGTCAGCGATCCAGAAGTCGATATCGTGGTCGAGTTGATTGGCGGCTGCGGGGTGGCCAAGGAACTGGTGCTGAAGGCCATCGAGAACGGCAAACACGTTGTCACTGCCAACAAGGCGCTGCTCGCCACGCATGGCAATGAGATATTTGCCGCGGCGCAGCAGAAGGGCGTCATGGTTGCCTTCGAAGCGGCTGTCGCTGGCGGCATCCCGATCATCAAGGCCTTGCGCGAAGGCCTCTCGGCGAACCGCATCGAATGGATCGCCGGCATCATCAACGGCACCACCAACTTCATCCTCTCTGAGATGCGCGATAAGGGCTTGCCTTTCGCTACCGTGCTCAAAGAGGCGCAACGCCTTGGTTACGCTGAGGCCGATCCGACCTTCGACGTCGAAGGCGTGGACGCGGCGCACAAGCTGTCCATCATGTCGGCGATCGCCTTCGGCAATTCGATGAGCTTCGACAAGGCGCATATCGAGGGCATCACCAAACTCGACGCGACCGATATCAAGTACGCCGAACAACTCGGTTACCGCATCAAGCTGCTCGGCATTACCAAACGTACGCCTGAGGGCGTCGAACTGCGCGTGCATCCGACGCTGATCCCGTCCAAGCGCCTGATCGCCAACGTCGAAGGGGCGATGAATGCCGTGCTGGTCAAGGGCGATGCCGTGGGTGCGACGCTTTACTATGGCAAGGGCGCAGGCGCCGAGCCGACCGCTTCGGCGGTCATCGCCGATCTTGTCGATGTGACGCGCATGCACACGGTCGATCCCGAACACCATGTGCCGCATCTCGCCTTCCAGCCGGACGCGATCGTTGATCTGCCGATCCTGCCCTTGTCCGAAGTCGTCACCAGCTACTACCTGCGGCTGCGCGTCGAAGACCGTACCGGCGTGCTGGCCGACATCACGCGCATCCTCGCCGATCAGCAGATCTCGATCGATGCCATGATCCAGCGCGAGCCAGATGAGGGTGAGGAGCAGACCGACATCATCATGCTCACGCACCAGACACGCGAGAAGAATATCGATGCCGCGATAGTGAAGATCGAGGCCTTGCCTGCCGTGACCGGCAAGCTCATTCGTTTGCGCCTCGAAGAATTGCAGTAAGTCGCGCCTGCTGTTTCGCCCCGATGCCCCCATTGATGCTGGGGGCATCGCCTGTTTACATCAAGGACTTGCGCGGCTAGGCCGTGGAGAATCACCTCCGCCAGTCAAGGGCGAACTCCAGGAGATTCTCATGCATGCCTGCAATCACACCACCACCGAAGCCCTTTATCCGTTCGACGCGCGCGGTGTTGCCAAGCGTTTTCGCCACGCGGCCATTTTTGGCGCGCTTGATGCTTTGCAGCCCGGCGAGACCATGCGCTTTTGTAATGATCACGATCCGCAGCCCCTGCTTGCCCAGTTGCAGGTGCGCTATGGCGCGGGCATTGAGATCAGCTATGTGCAGCGCGAGCTCGGCGCCATCGTCATCGATTTTGCCAGGAAGGGTTGGGACCTTGCGGGATAAGGTATGCTGATTTATCTTGCGCTTTCTGCCGTTACTGTTTTCGCCGCCAGCTTGCTGTTGCTGCATTTTGGAGAGCCATCCGCCTTGGCGGCCGCGCATCTGGTTCTTGCGGTGGGCATCATGCCGTTGATTTTCGGAGCCATCACCCATTTCGTTCCTGTTCTGACGCGCAGCGGTCGCGCCCATCGCGCGGTGCTGGTGGCGCCGTTGTTGTTGCAGGGCGCGGCGGGCGCAGCCTTTCTCCATTTTTTCGGCGTCGCGGGTGTTGCTGTCCTGCGCGCTGCGGCCGCAGGCGCGCTGCTCGTGGCGCTGGCCTTCTCTGGTTGGTTGATCACCCACGCCCGCCAGACACTCGGCAAGCCGCATCCCGGCTGGCGCTGGTATCTCGCCGCCGTTGGCCTGCTGTCGTGCGGGCTGGCTGCCATCCCGGCCATGGCCTGGCGGCCCGATGCCCAGGCGCCACTGCGTTTGCTTCATGTGCACCTAAATACCCTGGGCTTTATCGGCCTAACCGCGATCGGTACCGTGCAGGTCCTCCTGCCAACCGTGCTTAGCGGGCCTGATGCCGAAGCCGCCTTGCGCCTGCGCCGCGATCTGGGATTTTTCGTCGTCGGCGTCCTGGCCGTTGCGCTGGGCGCCTCTCTCTGGTTGCCATTGGCGCTGGGGGGCGTCGCCGTGCTGCTGACGATCGGCTGGCGGCTGGGCTTGTCCTGGCTACGTCGCTATGGCCTGCGCACGATCGCCGGCGATGGTGCTGCCGCAGCGCTGGGCGCGGCCTTGCTCGGCTTCCTGCTGACCTGCGTCCTTGGCGTCATGCACGCCTTTCGGGTGGTCGGTGGGCGCACCGCAGTGGCCACTTTTGTCGTGATCTTCCTGCTGCCGCTGGTTACCGGTGCGCTATCGCAACTACTGCCCGTATGGTCGTGGCCAGGGCCGCGCACGCCAGCGCGTGAGCAGATGCGCGCGACCCTGGTGGCGGGGGGCACGTGGCGCGCGCTGTTCTTTCTCGTCGGCGGTCTGCTGCTGGCATGTGGCAATCCAGAGGGTTTCTGGCTGGCGGCGGGCGGCCTGGTATCGTTTGTCATTGGTTTGCTGCGTTCGCTGTCTTCCAGTGCCTTCGGGAACAAGATACTTAAACAATAAATAACAAAAAAATCAACGTATTGCATAATATTTGTCGAAGTTGACTCAAGATTTCTCCAGGCTGTCCGTTGCTTAGGCAAAGGCACTGCAGTTTTGTTGCCGCCGATGGAGTCCGGAACTTGTCACTACCTAGCCATTCGAATCGCCCAGCGTCTCGCCGCCTGCATCGTCGTGCGGAATCGGCCCCGACGGTCTGCTGCCAGACGCTTCGCGCCCAAGCGACTAAGCCGCTGGCCGATACGCCACAAACTCTGCTGCCGCTTTCGCGGGCCATGCTGCAGCAAGCCGGCTTGCTGGAGTTGCTGGCGGCTGAAATGCACATCGCGGAACTCGAACAGGCGCTGGCCGAAGCTCGTTCGGCCGCAACGATCGATCCGCTGACCGGCGCGCTTAACCGCCGCGGGTTTGACAGTGCTTTCCAGCGCGAAGTGGCGCGCTCGCGTCGAAGTGGCGCTGGACTAGCCCTGGCACTCATCGATCTCGACAACTTCAAGCGTTTCAACGACGCCCATGGTCATCACGCGGGCGATCAGGCTTTAATTCATTTGGTGCACGTGTTGCATGCCGCGATGCGGCCGTCGGATGTGCTTTCTCGCTTTGGCGGGGAGGAGTTCGTCCTGCTGTTGCCGGCAACGGCGCTGACCGACGCCAACGTGGCCATTGCCCGGTTTCAGCGGCAACTGGCGGCACAACCGCTGTCCGGCCAAAGTGTCGTACTGACCTTCAGCGCTGGCGTTGTCGTTCAACAAACGGGAGAGTCGCTGGACGCGTTGATCCAGCGTGCCGATTCGGCCGCCTATGCGGCGAAGCGTGCCGGCAAGAATTGCGTGGTGAGCGGCTAAGTCCCGCGTCGGCGAGGCCCCTCGTCGGTCCTGGCGTGTGCGGCGTGGCGTGGTAAACTCGCCCTTTGGCGAAATTCTCCGCTCCATCCCTTCGGTTAACTCCATGCGCTATCTCTCTACCCGCGGCGTTTCATCCGGCTCGCCGACCAAGACCTTTACAGAAATCCTGCTCGGCGGCCTAGCGCCCGATGGCGGTCTCTACCTTCCTGAAAGCTATCCGCAGATATCGCGCGGCGAACTCGATAGGTGGCGCGGGCTGTCGTACGCCGACCTCGCCTTCGCGGTGCTGTCGAAGTTCATTGACGACATCCCGCCGGCTGACCTGAAGAACCTGGTTGACAAGACTTATACCGCACAGGTGTACTGCAATGGCCGCGCCGGTGACGATGCGCTTGAGATCACGCCGCTGCGCTGGCTCGAACCCGGTTTCGGCATTCTCGAACTGTCCAACGGTCCGACTCTGGCCTTCAAGGATATGGCCATGCAGTTGCTCGGCAACCTCTTCGAGTACGTGCTGGAGAAGCAGGGCGAGCAGATCAACATTCTCGGCGCGACCTCCGGCGATACCGGTTCGGCCGCCGAATACGCCATGCGCGGCAAGCACGGCGTGCGCGTTTTCATGCTCTCGCCGTACGGTAAGATGAGCGCCTTCCAGCGCGCGCAGATGTATTCCCTGCAGGACGACAACATCCACAACATCGCCGTGCGCGGCATGTTCGACGACGCGCAGGACATCGTCAAGGCCGTCTCGAATGATCACGCCTTCAAGGCAAAATATAAAATCGGCGCGGTCAATTCGATCAACTGGGCGCGCGTCGCCGCGCAGATCGTCTATTACTTCAAGGGCTATTTTGCGGCCACCTTGTCAAACGATCAGCAGGTCGCCTTTGCCGTGCCCTCTGGTAATTTCGGCAACATCTGCGCTGGCCACATCGCGCGCATGATGGGCTTGCCGATCGGTCAGTTGGTGATGGCCACCAACGAGAACGATGTGCTCGACGAGTTTTTCCGCACCGGTATCTACCGCCCGCGCGGCACCGCTGAGACGCATGCAACCTCAAGCCCTTCGATGGATATCTCCAAAGCCTCGAATTTCGAACGCTTCATCTTCGACCTGGTCGGGCGCGATCCGGCGTTGGTGCGTGAGCTGTGGGCAAAGGTCGACGCCGGCGGCAGTTTCGACCTGTCTGCGACCCCATACTTTGCCAAATTGGCGCAGTTCGGTTTTGTCTCGGGCAAGAGTACACACGCCGACCGCCTGGCCACCATTCGCCGGATTTATGAACAATACGGCGTGATGGTCGATACGCACACGGCCGATGGCTTCAAAGTCGCCACCGAGTTGCGTCGTGCCGAAATGCCGATGGTGGTGCTCGAAACCGCGTTGCCGGCCAAGTTTGAGGAAACGATCGTCGAAGCGCTCGGGCGCCGGCCGGAGCGTCCGGCCGGCCTGAACGGCATCGAAAATCTGCTGCAGCGCGTGGAAGTGATGGACGCCAGCGTTGATGCCGTGAAGCGTTTTGTCGAGCAGCACGTCGCCGCCTAAGCGGGGGTGACGGCAGCTGAACGGAAAAAATGCGCCGTACGGCGGGTCATCCATTACGCCGACAGATCGAACGACCGCCGGCACCAGTATCGGGAAAAAAGAAGGACGCCCTTGGCGTGTTCTGAGGCCATACTGTACGACCCGCGCGATCCTTCTCCACCCAAGTTTGACCGCTTCACCTGACCGTCTTCATCCCGAGCGCCTTGTTCGAGACAACGCGCACGCAACCGAACTGAGCCGCAGACATCGGCTCCTGTGCAGTGTTCGGGGAAAGACGTATTTAGGTGGCGTCGAGCATGGGCCTGGCTGGTCACCTTGCTTGCCGCACGTCACACCCTCTGGAATAGGTGTTCTGTGAAAACCAGCCACCTAATGCGCGAGGGGCTCCACGCAATCCGCACTGGTTCGCTTGCGAACCTTTTGGCCCGAGGCCATGCTGCGCGAAGGCTGCGCCGACCGGATTGGCTGGAGGGGGATAG
>Ga0209125_1001004_pt1 | contig 30174 bp, 31 predicted proteins | sample BarGraIncub1131A_FD_184503 | JGI IMG/M metagenome (GOLD analysis project Ga0209125, IMG submission 184503) | Arctic peat soil microbial communities from Barrow, Alaska - Barrow Graham LP Incubations 11-31A (SPAdes) (version 2) | ecosystem: Environmental > Terrestrial > Soil > Wetlands > Peat... | reverse complement strand
CAAAGGAAACAATGAAACCTTGGTAGGTAGCTCACCAGAACTGCTCCTTTCATCGGTCGGTTCAAGAATTTCTACACGGCCGATAGCAGGTACCCGTCCGAGAGGGAAGACAGATCGTGAGGACCAAGCCTTTGAAGAAGAGCTACGGAAGGATCCTAAGGAAAATGCCGAACATGCCATGCTCGTTGACTTAGGAAGAAACGATATAGGGCGGGTTGCAACCTATGGAAGTGTCCGTGTCACCCAGTACGAAGAAGTAAAACGCTACTCCCAGGTCATGCATCTCGTATCGACGGTGGAAGGCGAGCTACGGTCACCTCACGATGGATTGTCTGCCTTGCAAGCAACTTTTCCGGCAGGAACCCTTAGTGGAGCACCCAAAGTAAGGGCTATGGAAATAATCCAAGACCTAGAACCTGAAAAACGGGGGACTTATGGTGGTGCCTTGGGAATTGTTCGTTGGAACGGAGACGTTGATTTTTGTATTACAATTCGGACCTTGTGCGTGACAGAGGATGAAGTGTCGGTACAAGCCGGAGCAGGGATAGTTTATGACTCGATTCCAGAGCGGGAATACGAAGAAACTCTGCATAAAGCAAGAGCCCTCATGAAGGTGGTTGATGAATGTGCTGATAGTGATTGATAATTACGATTCGTTCACCTATAATCTCGTGCAAGCCTTCGGTCAGTTAGGTGCCGAGGTGGTTGTTTATCACAATGATGAGCAAGAGGTGCAAGCGATTCTAGAGGCAAGGCCTGACGGAATTATCCTTTCTCCAGGGCCAGGCACTCCCTGTGAAGCGGGGATTACCTTAAGCCTGATTCAAAACGTTTTAACGAACGCCCAACAAGGGCATATAACCCCCGTCTTAGGCGTTTGTCTTGGCCATCAGGCCTTGGGTATGTCCTTTGGATGTCAGGTGATTCGTGCCCCAGAGATTGTTCACGGCAAAACATCTCGAATCTTTCACAATGGGCAAGACCTTTTTCAAGAGATAGAACAAGGATTTCCAGCGGCCCGTTATCATTCCCTCATGGTTGATCCAGGGCAAATAAATCCTGAACTAGAGGTAACGGCTCAAACAGAAGACGGACTGGTCATGGGGCTACGCCACCGCCGCTATCCTTTCTTTGGCGTACAATTTCATCCAGAAAGTATTTTAACCCCCCATGGGTTAAAGATAATTCAAGCATTTTACGCAATGACCATGCCGAAACGTGAAGGGAGTTTATAGTATGAGCAGAATTCGTGAAGCGTTAGATCAGTTAGCCATAGGAAAAGACTTACCGGAAGAGCTTGTCGCGAACGTAATGAATGATCTTTTAGACGGAGCTTTGACCTCTGCCCAAATTGGGGGACTGCTCTTCGGTTTACGGCTTAAGGGCGAAAGCTCAGAAGAAATTGCGGCCTTCGCGAAAGCTTTCCGAGCGATGAGCCGACAAATCCCTGCACCGGACGGAGCCGTTGATACGTGTGGGACGGGTGGAGATGGTACTGGGACCTTTAATATTTCCACAACCGCTGCTTTCGTTGTGGCGGGAGCAGGAGTTCCTGTCGCAAAACACGGAAATCGTTTTGCCTCAGGCGTCTGTGGAAGCGCCGATGTTTTGGAGCAACTCGGTGTACCGATCAATCAAACGCCAGAAGAGAGCACCCAATGTTTACAAGAAGTAGGGATGGCCTTCCTTTTTGCACCAATCTATCATCCGGCCATCGGTAAAGTGGCAACATTACGTAGAGAGTTGGGGATCCGAACAATTTTTAACTTGCTGGGACCTCTATTAAACCCCGCTTTTGCACCTTACCAGCTATTGGGTGTATCTTCCGCTGGTTTGTTGCCAAAAATGGCAGATGCCCTAAAACGACTCGATTGCAAGCGGGCACTGGTCGTGGTGGGAGACGATGGATTAGATGAAGTGACGCTGACCGGGCGAACCCAAGCAATTCTTGTGGACGAAGGAACGCTGAAACCATTTGAGCTTTTCCCTGAAGATTACGGCTTTAAGCGTTGTTCGTTGGACGAACTCAAAGGGGGTAGCCCGGAAGAAAACGCCCGTTTAACCCAAGGGATATTGCAAGGGGAAACTGGACCTAAGCGGGACATCGTTTTGTTGAATGCAGGGATCGCGATTTATGTCGCCAAACGCGCAAAGACCATTCAAGAGGGGATTAACTTAGCGCGTGTCAGTTTAGACTCAGGACATGCTTACGGAAAACTTAACGCCCTACGAAAAGGAGAGATTTTCTATGAAAACATCAAGCATTGATCCGTTTATGAAAATAGAGGGCCAGCCAGCGGGCCGCTTCGGTAATTTTGGTGGAGCGTATGTGCCAGAAATATTAGTCCCAACCTTACGCGAATTGGCGAAAGTCTATGAAAGCGCACGCTTGGATGACGCCTTCCAGGCAGAATTTAAGGACTTACTCCAAAATTATGTCGGCCGTCCTTCACTGTTTTATCATGCAAAGCGCTTGAGTAAACACCTTGGCGGTGCTGAAATCTATCTTAAACGGGAGGACCTGAATCACACGGGAGCCCATAAAATTAATAATACCCTTGGGCAAATATTACTGGCGAAACGAATGGGTAAAACAAGAGTTATTGCGGAAACGGGTGCCGGTCAACATGGTGTGGCCACCGCGACGGCGTGTGCGTTGTTCGGCCTGACCTGTGTCATCTATATGGGAGAAGAAGATATCCGTAGACAACATCTCAACGTTTTGCGAATGCGCCTACTGGGGGCTGAGGTTCGTTCAGTAACCATCGGATCCCGAACCCTAAAAGACGCTATTAACGAAGCCATGCGCGACTGGGTCGCCCATGTAGACGATACGTTTTATTGCTTTGGAACGGCCGCTGGTCCCCATCCCTATCCAACAATTGTTCGCGATTTCCAAACGATTATTGGCGAAGAAACTCGTCGTCAAGCTTTGAAAGAATGTGGTCGACTCCCCGATACCCTCATTGCTTGTGTCGGTGGAGGCAGCAATGCGATCGGCTTCTTTTATCCTTTTATAGAAGATCAAGCGGTTAAATTGATTGGCGTGGAAGCAGGCGGTAAAGGAGATAACGTTGGGGAACATGCTGCAACGCTGACGTTAGGTGACCCAGGGGTCCTCCATGGTGCCTATAGTTATCTACTCCAAGACGATGACGGACAGGTTATGATGACACACTCCGTTTCGGCGGGACTTGATTATCCGGGCGTAGGGCCGGAACACAGCCACTTGCAAGAAATTGGGCGGGCAGAATATGTTCGAGCTTCCGACATCGAAGCGGTAAAGGCCACTCAACTCCTCTGTCAAACAGAAGGGATCCTCGCTGCTCTCGAAAGTGCTCACGCGGTTGCACATGCCATCAAACTGGCCCCGCAATTACCTCAAAGCCATGTCATCGTTGTGAATCTCTCAGGAAGAGGAGATAAAGACGTCGAGACGTTAGAAGAGTATATGGAAAGGGGAGAGTATCATGAGTAAAAGACTGGAAGCGGTATTTTCACAGCCTGCCAAAGGGAAAACACGTCTGATTGCCTATCTAATGGCGGGGGATCCCACGCCCGAAACCACCTTGCGTAGAATAAAAGGGTTGGCCGACCACGGGGTGGATGTTTTGGAATTAGGCGTACCGTTTAGCGACCCTATGGCAGATGGACCTGTGATTCAAGCGGCAGGAGAACGGGCGCTTCAAGGCGGGATGAACTTAGCTAAGACATTAGAGTTAGTCCGACAATTTCGCACCACTCACGAAACGCCCGTGCTGCTCATGAGCTACCTAAATCCCTTGCTGTGCTATGGTTGGGGTAAATTTGTTCAAGCTGCTGTGGAGGCAGGGGTCGACGGTTTAATCCTGCCTGATCTTCCCTGGGGAGAAGGGGCACATTTACGCATAGAGACCCGTCGTCTGGTCGGGACACAGCTTTCGTTTATCCCCATTGTGGCCCAGACCAGCCAGACGGAAGATCTTGTAGAACTTTCCAAAGTGTCACAGGGATTTGTTTATGTTCTTTCGCGCAATGGAATAACAGGCGGAGAAGCAAAGGTATCCTCTGAAGTAGTACACTTCATTTCCGGTTTACAGCAGCACACACATCTTCCTCGATGTGTCGGTTTTGGAATCCAAAATACCGAACAAGTCAGCCGCTTGGCATCATATTGTGATGGCGTTATTATTGGAAGCGCCATTGTCCATAAATTTTCAGAACTAGATCAACAAGCCTTAAGCAAAACGGAAATTTCCAAAGAAGAAGGGGCAATTTTTGAATGGATTGCTGGACTTAAATAGCGCAATCGATGAAAGAATACTGAATAAGACTTTAAAGTGAGAGCGCAATATTCTCATTTTAAAGTCTTATTTCAGGTGAAAGACGGAATCATGTGAGCTTGTAATACAAGGCGTTTTACTCTACTATTAATCTGAGTGAGTGTTCACGAAATAAAATATGATAAATAAGAGATTATAAGGAAGACAATATATGCTAAACCTTCACCTTGGCTCTACTGTAATTCCCTATACCATTAGAAGAAGCAGAAGGGCAAACTATGTTAGTATATCAATTGGAGCAGATGGAGTACAAGTAGTGGCCCCTGTTTCTATGGAGGACAACAAAATTATTCCGCTAGTGGAAAACAAGCGGGAATGGATCTTTCATAAGTTTGAGAATTATCGCCAACGTCTCACTCAGATCAGAATAGAACGTGAGTATATTAGTGGAGAAGAATTCTTATTTATGGGCGAAAACTATCCGCTTATGGTACAAGAACACGAGGGACGATCCAATAGCGTTGATCTTACAAACAATCAATTTTTAGTATTACTTCATAAGGATACCCCTGAGAAACAAAGACGAGAGGTAATTCAGAGAACACTGGAGCGATGGTACATAAGTAGAGCGAAGGAATTAATTCAGGAGCGGTTGGAGCTATATATACCAAAAATAAGCGTTCAGGTCAACATGGTTCGGCTTAAGAATCAGAAAACCAGGTGGGGAAGCTGTTCTCAAAAGGGGAATTTAAATTTCAATTGGAAATTAGTGATGGCGCCAACGGCTATTGTTGACTACGTCGTGGTTCATGAACTATGCCATTTAAGACAAATGAATCACTCTAAGGAATTTTGGCAGCTCGTCGCAATGTACATTCCTGATTATAAAGAACGGCGAAAATGGCTCAAGGATTACGGACTTAAATTAAATTTGTAGTTGGGGGTAGGACATTGGTCAAATGGATGAGAGTTCTGTTAGTCGAAGAGGGGAAGGCTCCTGAGGTTTGCGAACTACCGAATAACCTTAAGGCTTTGGAATTGACCGTGCGTGGCTATTTAGAAATGCTCGAAATTTTCCGTCCTGGTTGCGTCATTATTTACAATGGATCAAATAAGTTGATGGAAAAACCTGTGACGAGGTCGGAAATCAAAGGAACGTTTATTATTGCGCGAGTGGAGGCTCCAGAGTTCGCCTCCCTGAGTGATCAAGATATTGAAATCTTATCCAAAACCTACAGTTAGGGTCTCATAGCAAGAAAAGGGAGGGTTTCATTTTGAAACAAGATGCAATAATAGGTGGCGTCATGGGCGTTGTGATTGGTGATGCTTTAGGATTGCCTGTCCAGTTCATGACGAAAACAGAAATAAAGAAAAACCCCATCACGGAGATGACCGGAGGAGGCGTTTTCGGTCTTGAACCGGGTGCGTGGTCGGATGATAGTTCAATGACCTTATGTCTGGCTGAAAGTCTGTCTGAGGTCGGTTACAATCCTGCGGATATTGCGCGGCGCTTGATCGATTGGTATCGTGATGGCTATATGACCCCGTTGGGTGAGTCCTTTGATATAGGCGGTACGACAGAAATCGCTATGAAGAGATTAGTCCATGGGGTTGCTCCCTTTAAAGCGGGTCCCACGAATGCCGAGAGTAATGGAAATGGAAGCCTGATGCGAATTCTCCCAGCAACCCTATTTTTCGCGCATGAATCCGATTACACGATGATTCAAAGGATTTGTGAAGTTTCCAAGATCACGCACGGACACCCTCGTAGTCAATTAGCGTGTAGTTTATATTCTCTATTCGTGAAGGAATTGCTCAAAGGGAGTCGTCCCCAAGAAGCCTATGACACGATGATCCTGAAATCTCAAACTGTGTTTTTTATAGACCGCAAAGTAGGGAAGCAGTTAAGTCATTTTGACCGTATTATTAGCGGTCAACTTCCCAATCTTCCTGAAAGTGAGATAAAATCTGGCGGCTATGTTGTTGAATCCTTGGAAGCTGCTCTCTGGTGCTTTCTCACCACCTCATCGTTCGAAGACGCCGTGCTGAAAGCAGTTAACTTAGGGTGGGATACCGATACAGTGGGCGCCATTACAGGGAGTATGGCGGGCGTATATTATGGGTTTTCAAATATTCCCGCTCCTTGGCTGAGCAAACTATTAGACTATGAGAAGATACTGAGTCTAACCCATCAATTTGCAGAACGAGTCCTAGAAACAAAGGAATGATCATAACATTTGGGGCTATTTCAGCAGAATAAGGTTAGACAATAGAAATCAGTGAATCAGTAAATAGGCCAGGTCGTTTTTTTTTGGACGACCTGGCCTATTTTGTATTACATTGATTATCTTGTGATCTAGGGAGGAAATCTTATTCATTAGGTGACTCAAACACTATATATTGGCAGATAGCATACAGTATATAGGTGAAAAAAAGTGACAGGGGTGATGGGAGTTGCGCATATTACATATAGGAGCAACCGGAGACGATGTTGTTGAACTACAGTCCACTTTAAGTATCTTGAACTATAAACCAGGGATGACCGATGGAATCTATGGAGTGAAAACGGCGTCCGCAGTAGTCCAATTTCAAAATGACAATGACTTTGTCCCCGATGGAATTGTCGGACCAATTACCTGGTCATATCTACAACGGCTGATGGCCACTTATTGTATATACATAATCAAACCCGGTGATACATTGTTCAAAATAGCCCTTGCTCATAACATGCCCCTATCAGATCTCCTCACCTTCAATCCGAATATTAAGCCGAATATGCTGATGATTGGTCAAGCAATTCAGCTCACACCTGTGAATATTACTGATCCATCTATTCGTATAACCACCAGCTCCATTAGTAAGACACTTAAGGATATTAAGATTAACTATCTACAAATAAATAATTTAGGAGACAGAAGCAAAGATCACAAGATTAACGAATTAATCAAGACTTCGGTTTTGAAAGTGCTACATGATTATAAAGACTCATTGAGCACTTTGAGCTTGACGATGGATTATGAGATTAAATACAAGGGGAAAGATTTGCTGAGTCTTGAATATTTGGGCCTTGCAAATGTGAAAGGGGCTTCCCATCCAGTCAATGTGATTAAGACCACAAATATTGATTTGAAAAAAGGAAAACAACTTTCACTGAGTGACGTGGTGATGCTCAACGACAGCTTTGCAGATAAAATCAGGGCAGGTAAATATAAAGCCTACCGTTCAGATTTGGACCTAAAAGCAGCAGGAGTGCTTACGGACGTATTGAATGGTTTTAGCAACCAAGAACTACTGAAAAGCCTTAAACAACAGACCGCAAAATTCTATTTCACAAAAGATTCACTGGGCGTAAGCATAGAGGTCGCCCATGTCGTAGGCGATCATTTGGAAATGGAGATGAAATATAAGGATCTGGGTGGGCTGCTTTTAGTAAAACCTCAATGATTCCATAGGCCATCCGAAATAGGAACAGTCCTCCGATTCCCCAATCGTTCCTTTAGTTTCACTTCATTGTGTCAAACCAAAAAAAGGAATACGGTTGTCATCATGAAAGAAAACACTAAACTCAAATATTTTAGGGCAGGGGAACAAGATATTTTAATGTACATACCGCAGGGGATGTGAAAGAATTTACAATTAGGTTCACATGGACCAGCTCATATGGCTGGTCTTATTTTCTGTAATCTTGCATAGTCTGCTATAAAGTTTGGAATGGATGAGGTGTGCCATAATGGAATACAGAGATGTTATTCGATGCGCATCCTGCGGAGGTAAGTGTTGTCAGCTTTACATTAGACGATGTGAAGGTGGACAAATGCCCAATTATATTCATTATTCCAATGATAATATTTTAGACAATACCCAGAACTTTGATTATTATTTCAAACACAGCGTATGGTACCTACAAAAAGACAAGTTTGACGTAGAACCACAATATGATGTTCTTGAGGCTTATCGAGCTTGGATTGATACTTACATCTATGATGATTCTTCGGTCAGGAAAATAGAGGCCTTTAGATGTCTTAAAGAACTGGATGACAGAGGCATCAATATGGGCTATTGCGCTTATTGGACTAAGGAAGGTTGCATTATTTCATGGGAGAAACGTTCTGTTAATTGCAAAGAACATAGATGCTGGGAATGGATCAACGAAGAGGATGAAAGCATTGGGACATGAACAAATTAAGTCAGAACTTATAGTTCTGGCTTAATTTGTTGAGTACAGCAAAAAGCAATCGGTCAACCACTGCGTTATGGTTTTGAGATTATTTTTTTGAACTCGGCGGAGATTGCATCCGACTTTGAGGTTATCAGACCCGGGAGTTAAATAAAGGTAAATTATCCACTGTAGAGAATAACTTCTATATGTCTATTGAAGAAAATTTAATTAACAAGTCATATTGGATATGTAATGGGCCCGACACTGAAATCTTTTGCCTACACTAATTGTCGGATTACTATCCGTTGAATCCACAGAATCAGTATACACACACAAAGATTATCTGCTTGAAATCTTAACGAATTGGAAAGCCGGCAAATTCTTACAACTTGCCTCCGATCATAATTATCTATGGGACTGTTTGTCTGGTACAGTTGGTAAGGCTACAGGTGTTAAGGAGTTGAAAGACTTACCCGCATGGACAATCGGCAAATAAGCGGAGCCAAACAAGGGGTTTGTAACAATGCCCTATTGCAGAGTTGGCTGTTCTGCAGTAGATTAGTAATGAGGTGACGGTACCATTGCTACTGTCACCTCATTACTGAATTTAGGGCCAAATGGCAGATTAAATATTATTTACATAAATGTTAATAATTAGGTTGACTATAATTTACCTATGTGCTAATATTACATACATAAGAACATCACTTGCAAGAAATAATATGCAAGGGTAAATTTAAGGGGGACTAGACATGACCAAGAAAATAATCGATGAAACTACTAACTTTATGAAGACTGGAATTAATTTATGGACTCCGGAGCAAGCCGAGAAGTTTGTCAATGCCCTGATTAAACAAGGTAACGACAATAAGGACGAGGCTGTAAAATTTGCCACTGACTTATGGGAACAAGGTAAAAAGAACCAAGAACAACTACAAGAAATTGTCAATGACGCTGCGACAACTTCTTATAACAACTTCAAGAAAGTTGCGCAAAGTCAATTCGATGAACTAAATCAGAAAGTTGAAGTGCTGACGAAAGAATTTACTCCAACTGTATAAGATCTTGTTTTGGATATTATAATATGGAAGGCCCAACTAGGGCCTTCTTTTTTTGTATTTGCACACTATATTTCTGAATAGTTAGGTGAGGGTAACTATTTTCATACCGACTTTCCTCAAAAAAGCATTTGACATGGAGTTCACTCCAAGTGATAGGCTATTATATAGAAAGAGAAAAATCAAAAGATACGAACAGTCGGTGATTGAAAAAGAAAAAGAGCTAACAAGATTGGAGGATTAGTTTTATGGGTAAAAAAGTATTAGTGCTGTCCGCCAGCCCGAGAAAAGGTGGAAATTCCGATCTGCTTTGTGACCAGTTTTTGCTCGGAGCAAAAGAAGCAGGCAAACAGACGGAAAAGATTTTTTTAAGAGATAAAGAGATTGGCTACTGCACCGGATGCGAGTCATGCTATATCAGCCATAAGTGTGTTCAGAAGGATGACATGGCGGAAATTTTGGAGAAAATGATTGCCGCCGATGTGATCGTCATGGCGACGCCGGTTTACTTCTATACTATGGACGCTCAGATAAAAACGCTGATTGATAGAACTGTTCCCAGATATCAAGAAATCACTGGAAAGGAGTTCTATTTCATCGTGTCCGCCGCCGACAGTAGCAAGCAGTCCATGGAAAGGACGCTTGACGGCTTTCGCGGATTTACGTTATGTCTGAACGGTGCAAAAGAAAAGGGTGTTGTATACGGTGTCGGAGCATGGCACAAGGGTGACATCAGCGGTAGCGCAACCATGCAGCAGGCACATGAAATGGGAAAAACAGTATAGGCAGGCTTTCAAGCTTAACTATATGAAGGGAGCAACATAAATGAAAAAATTAGGATTTGGTTTGATGCGGTTACCAATAACAGAAGAGGGAAATCCGAAAAGCATCAATCAGGAACTTGTAAATAAGATGGTGGATTATTATCTCGAGAAAGGATTTACCTATTTTGATACGGCATATCCATACCATCAGGGAATGAGCGAGGTTGCAACAAAAAAGGCGCTTGTGGAAAGATATCCAAGAGAATCATTTACAATCACAGATAAGATGCCAACCTTTATGGTAACTAAGCATGAAGATTACCAGAGGTTCTTTGATGAGCAGTTAGAAAGATGTGGGGTTAATTACTTTGACTATTATCTGCTGCATACCCTCGGTGTAAAGAACTACGCGGATACTTTAAAATACGGCGGGTTTGAATTTATGAAACAATTGAAGAAGGAGGGTAAGGCAAAACATATCGGGTTCTCTTACCATGATAAGGCAGAACTGTTAGACCGGATATTAACAGAACATCCGGAGATGGAATATGTGCAGTTGCAGATCAATTATATAGATTGGGACAATGAAAGTATCGAATCCCGCAAATGCTATGAGGTCGCTGTAAAACACAATAAGCCGGTCATAGTTATGGAGCCGGTCAAGGGAGGCTCACTCGCGGTTGTTCCCGAGGAAGCGGCTAAACTATTTAAGAATTATCATCCAGATATGAGCGTAGCGTCCTGGGCAGTTCGCTTTGCAGCTTCTTTGGATAATGTCTTCATGGTACTCAGCGGTATGAGCAATTTTGAACAGATCGTTGACAATATAAGTTATATGCAGGATATGATACCTTTGAATGATGAAGAAAGAGAAATTATTAAAAAGGCCACTGAGATTATTAATAGTAGTATTGCCATCCCCTGCACCGCGTGCCAGTATTGCGTGGATGGCTGTCCAAAGAAGATACCAATACCAAAATACTTTTCTCTGTATAATAATCAGAAACTGTTTAGACTGGTACCTGCCCATATGAATTACTATATGAATTTAACACAGGACTTTGGAAAAGCCTCTGACTGCATCGACTGCAAGCAGTGTGAACAGCACTGTCCACAGCACATAGCCATCGTGGAACAGCTAAAAGAGGTTTCAAAGGTATTTGATGTTAACGGATAAACCTTAATGCGATGTACGAAATAATCAATGAAGTGGTAGTCAATGAAAAGGGAAACGAAACAGGAGGTAAGTATGAAAGTATTATTAGTGAATGGAAGTCCCCATGATAAGGGGTGTACTTATACTGCGCTTGAAGAAGTGGCAAAGACGCTAAATACCGAGGGAATTGAAACACAGATCTTCCAGATTGGTACAAAACCTCTGGCCGGTTGTATTGCCTGCAAAAGTTGTGTAAAAACTGGACATTGCGTTTTCTCTGACAGAGTCAATGATTTTCTCGATATTGCGGGAGGCGCCGATGGGTTTATTTTCGGTTCGCCCGTACATTATGCGGCTGCAGGAGGTGCCATTACCTCTTTTATGGACCGTGCTTTCTACACCGATTTATGCTCTGGAAAGCAATCCTTTTACTTGAAACCGGCAGCCGCTGTTGTTTCCGCAAGAAGGGCGGGAACAACCTCGACATTTGACCAGCTTAATAAATATTTCGCACTAACAGAAATGCCTGTTATCTCATCAAGGTATTGGAACATGGTATACGGTTCCACGCCAGAGGACGTAAAAAAAGATTTAGAGGGATTGCAGACGATGCGTATATTAGGAAGGAATATGGCCTGGTTCTTAAAGTGCAAAGAGGCCGGTATCAAAGCCAGCGTTCCGTTCCCTGAGCGTGAAGAAAACGTATATACCAACTTTATCCGGTAAAAGCGTAATTTACCCTTTTCCCAGAGCCTTAAATGCATTAATTTTGTTCCTTTCATAAATTGTCATTGGAATATGTGCTGTCCATAGCGTGAAAATAAACTGTTAACTTTAAATGGCGTTGCTTTACCACATAAAAATTGAAAAGTACGGAGTGTGATCTATATGTTAAACTTTGCTTTGAATATGCCAACGAAAATTATTTTTGGTAAAGGTGAAGTATTAAAATCCGGAGAAATCGTCAGTGAATATGGGAAAAAGGCATTGATTGTAACCGGACGTTCCTCGACTAAGAAAACAGGTGTTTTGGACAAGGTAATCGCATCATTGAAACAAGCTGGAGTAGACTCTGTTGTATTCAATCGTGTAGAACCAAACCCTCGTGCGGAAACGGTCGATGAAGCCGGCCAAATCGCCCGTGAAAATCACTGTGATGTTATTGTAGGACTTGGTGGCGGATCTGCAATGGATGCAGCCAAAGCAATTGCGACAGTTGCAGTTTCAGGTCTGCCAATTCATGAATACATTCGCGGTAATTCTACAGGAAAATGGAGAGAGTTGCTGCCTATCCAAAAAGCCCTGCCCATCGTTACGATTCCAACGCTAGCTGCAACCGGTTCTGAAGCTGACGGTGGGGCTGTGATTACAAATTTGAAAACCAAAGAGAAATCCGGAATTAATGGTCCAGCTCTCTTTCCAAAAGCTGCGATTCTTGACCCTGAACTCACATACACCGTTCCTGCAAACTATACGGCCGACGGAGCCGTCGATATGTTTACACACCTATATGAAGGCTATTTTACAGGTGATGAACATGCGAATGTTCAAGATGAAATCACGGAAGGACTCATGAGAAATGCTGTACGGTTTGCCAAACCTGCAATTGACAGGCCAAACGATTATGAAGCTCGTGCGCATTTACTATGGACCAGCACACTTGCTTTGATAGGGATTGCCAATGCAGGACGAGGAGGTAGTTACCCTGCACACGCAATGGAGCATACAATATCTGCACATTATGACATCTCACATGGTCGGGGATTAGCAATCTTGACACCGGCATATTTCCGCCTTGTTATTCAAGCGGATCGTCCCCATCGTTTGGCTAGACTTGGTCGCCGTGTTTTTGACATAGCGATTGAAGATGACCTGCAAGCAGCCGAGGCAACGATTGCTGCGGTAGTGAATTGGTTTAAGGAAATTGGAGCATACGATACTTTGAAAAACGTGGGTGTAAAAAAAGAAGATTTGAAAATAATGGCTGATGAAACTATTCGTGTGGGAGGCTTAGGTGAAGATACCTTAGCTGGAACACATCCACTGACTTCTGATGAGATATTCGGTATATGCAATGCTGTGTATGAATAAGTTCTAATTCCGTTTTTCACCAGATCCATATCCCTATAAAAGTAAAAAATATAAGTAGACAAAGGGTAATGAGTTTAATTTTTTAATGTCAACGTCGCCCACCAGCTCGGCGCTTCCCTCGGACTCGGCATCCTCGTCACGGTATTCGCCGCCGCTGGCTCCGCCACCCTCGACGACCGAAAATTACAAGCACATCGCATCGCGACCTCACTCACCGCTGGTACGGCAATGCTTGCCATGGCCCTCGTTGTCGTTGTTATACTGATTGTCCGGCCCCGCAAGGCCGCTGAAGTAAATAGTAAATAAGAGATCAGGCTGTAACCAAGTTAACAAAGTTTTTTGGTAAAGGAGGTACTTTTCTATGAGGATTGCAGAAGTAAGTCAAAAATATGATTTAACCGCAGATACTCTGCGGTATTATGAGCGAATTGGGTTGATTCCATCAGTGAACCGAAATGCGGGCGGAATCAGGGACTATATAGAAGAAGATTGTAATTGGGTTAATTTTATAAAATGTATGCGTGGTGCAGGACTTTCCATTGAAGTATTAGTAGAGTACGTAACCATGTTCCAGCAAGGAAATTCCACAATCAAAGCCAGAAAAAAACTTTTGATAGAACAACGTAGTCATCTTGCTGAAAAAATTGAAAAAATGCAGCAAACGTTGGAACGTCTTGATGAAAAAATTGATGGATATGAAGAAAGAGTATTGGTAAAAGAGGAACAATTGAAAAGGATGGATGACAAATGAATAGTGCCAATGATTTGAGTAAAGAATTTGCAGTTCATTAACAAGAGAACCACCGCATCAGTTCACATTTGATACTGATGCCTTTACTATAATGATATGGAGTGAATCTCAAAAGGCCAGAAACATTGATGTTCTGGCCTTTATTATTTTATGTATTTGCATAATATTTAGGGAAATTATTGAAGTCTAGATAAGCATGCTTTTATTGATGTTCCAGAAAAAGAGCGACGTTAATTTACATAAAAATACTATTATTACAATTTAATCTAGTATATAATAATGTATGAGTAACAATATTATATACTATACAATTATTTATTGAGGTGATATAAACATGTCCGAAGCAGAACCAAACAACAGAAGACAAAGAAAAAAGGAGGCAACAAAAAACAAAATTATAGAGGTCGCTGTGGAACTTTTCAACCAGCAAGGATTCGAACTAACTACAAATCAGCAAATAGCGGAACGTGCTGATGTCGCAATAGGCACGCTATATAATTATTTTGAGACGAAAGAGTTGATTGTTAGCGCATATATACAAGAAGTAGGAAAAGACAGTGTACCGTTAGTCGACTTAATCTTGAAGGAAGAACCGGATACCCGTGCAAGGTTGTTAGCACTGCTATTGAAAATGTCACAGTGGAATGACATTAACCGGGAACTAGTCGAAATTTACGTTCGTTCTAGGATGCAAGCCCCCCATAAATCAGGCCATAAGCCAGGAGAACATAGTGGTTTTGGATTCAACTTGATAAAAATTTTAAGGTTAGGCCAACAGAAAGGTGAACTAAGAGACGATCTATCCGTGGAATACTTGGCGAAACATCTTGCCATGATGTATTTCACCACACTTATTAGCTGGCTTGCTGACTCGAATAACGATACATTGCAGAACAACCTTGCGCAAAGTATTGATCTCTTTCTAAACGGAAGTAAACGGTAGTTGAATGAATCTGGGGGTGGAATATGACTATGACAGAAATGAAAAACGAAAAGTATTTTCTAGATTGGGAAGAAACATTCTCCGCAGGGGCAAGTATAGCAGGGTGTAAGGGGCGGAATTTAGGCCGCCTGGCGCATTATGGGTTTGAGGTCCCTTCAGGGGGAACTGTGACTACAACGCCCAAAATTATACCCTTGTAGTTGATCGACAAATAAAATGCAAGGAGGAATTGGAGGATGCTGGCAATGACCCAATTTCCTGATATCAGAAGACTATTCTTTGAGGAAGGTAGAAATGTTAGTGAGATCGCAAAAACGACTGGCTGTGATCGCAAAACTGTGAGACTTTATTTGAACAAGACAGATTGGAACATCGAAGCACGCTATTGAAAATGTCCGCAATATAAGTTATGAAATAGGGAAAATGGAATGGCTAAATGCTCTACAACTCCATTTTCGTGCTTCTTTGAACCTGTTTAATTTTATGGGCAAACTCAATAACCTTTGAAACCTGTTGCGTGGCTTACAGGAAATTAGTTGGAAGAAGTTAAGATATTTTTAGATTTTGCCACAGGACTGTAATATAAAATGATATCTTAACTTTATAGTTCCGAGGTAGTCTTTACGCGAGAAATTACTAAGACCTGAATTTAATCTAAATGACAAGCTACAAAGTGTGAGCTTGTTTTTTCTTTTAGTAGGGGTACTTCTTGACGACAGCGCTCCATGACATAACGGCACCGTGTATGAAAGTGGCAGCCGGAAGGCGGATTGATAGGATTTGGAATATCACCCTCTAAAATAATATGATCTTGCTTGGCTCCAGGGGTTGGAATAGGAATTGCACTTAAGAGAGCTTGGGTATAAGGATGTTGTGGGTTTGCAAATAGTAAGGGTTTAGGCGCTAATTCAACGATTTTGCCGAGATACATTACTCCAACTCTGTCACTAATGTGCTTAACAACACTCATGTCATGGGCAATAAAAAGATAAGTTAGGTTAAATTCTTCCTGTAAGTCTTCTAGTAAATTAATGATTTGGGAGCGAATTGAAACATCTAGGGCCGACACCGGTTCGTCAGCAATAATCAATCTTGGTTTTAAGGATAAGGCGCGTGCTATACCTATTCTTTGGCGCATGCCTCCGCTCAATTCCCTTGGAAAACAATACATATGGTTTGGTCTTAGTCCAACCGCATCGAGCAGTTCCTTGATATATTTGTCTTTGTTTTGTCCCTTATTAATCCCATGAACTTCCATGGGCTCAGCAATAAGATCTCCCACTGTCATCCGAGGATTCAATGAAGCCATAGGATCCTGAAAAATGATTTGCATCTCCTTGCGTAACTTGCGCATCTCATTTTGATTTAAATCGTTAATTCTTTGACCATGAAAGATGATATCTCCTGAAGTCGGTTCGAGTAGACGTAGAATCAACCTGCCAGTCGTTGATTTGCCACAGCCACTCTCCCCGACTAATCCCAGGGTCTCACCTTTAGCTATGGAAAAAGAAATATGCTCAACTGCGTGGACCCTACCGACCTCTCTACCCAGAATCCCTCTGTTGATCGGGAAGTATTTGGTCAGATTTTTGACCTCTAATAATAATTCTTTTCTAGAATTAAGCTTTTGTTGTTGAAGCTGTAGCGGCTGTTGCGGCAATGACATTGGATTCCACCCCCTTTTCTCCTGAAACACGCCAGCAGGAAACCCACTGTCCAGGTTTGGGCGATACTAGAGGGGGGTGCTCCGTCCTACACCGTTCATCAGTATACTGGCAGCGCGGATGGAACCTGCATCCGTTGGGCATATTGGCGGGATTTGGGATACTGCCAGGAATAATACTCAACCTAGGGCGCGTTTCGTCCAGCCGGGGAATAGCCATCAACAAACCTTGAGTATACGGATGGGTAGGGTTATTAAATAAGTCTTTGACATAGGCAACTTCGAGAACTTTACCGGAATACATGACGACGACTCGTTCACAAACTTCGGCAACTACACCAAGGTCATGAGTGATCAGCATGATAGCGCTTCCTACCTTATCCCTCGTATCAAGGATTAAACGCAGAATCTGTGCTTGAATGGTTACATCAAGAGCAGTAGTAGGTTCATCAGCGATGAGCAGTTTCGGCTGACAAGAAAGGGCCATAGCTACCATCACTCTTTGGCGCATTCCGCCGGACATTTGAAAAGGATAATCATGAACTTTTTTTTCTGGCGAAGGAATACCGACCAGACGTAGCATATCCACCGAATGAACTAAGGCTTCTTTCTTGGTAACTTTCTGGTGCAGCATGATGTTTTCTCTAATTTGATAGCCAACCGTATAGGCAGGATTTAAGGAACTCATGGGTTCCTGAAACACCATAGAAATATCTTTACCTCGAATTTTACGCATTTCCTTTGGAGTTTTGGTCAGGAGACTCTCGTTTTCAAATAGTATATCGCCTCCGGCGATGTAGCCTGGGGGAGAAGGAAATAAGCGCAAGATTGACATTGCAGTAATACTTTTGCCGCTGCCCGATTCTCCGACCACGCCTAATATTTCTTTCTTCCGAATGTGAAGACTTGCTCCGTCAACAGCTTTAACTACCCCTCCCTCTTCAGTGCGAAAGTAGGTTTTGAGTTCATGAACTGAAAGCAGAGGGGTAACGTCTTCTCGATTGTTATTAAATTGATTCATCGTCTAATCCCCCTTACCCTGATTGCCCCTTTTGTAAAGGATCTATTGCAGTTGTGAGCCAGTTTGAGAAAATGTTCAATGCTAAAACTGTAGCGGCAATCATGATTCCCGGATACACGATCAACCACCAGGCCATCGGAAAGTATTTTCGTCCTTCTCCGATCATTAAGCCCCACGAAGATAAAGGGGGCTGAATTCCGTAACCTAGAAAACTCATCATAGCCTCAGCTCCGATGATTCTGGCAACTTCTAGTACAAAAAGTGTCATCAACGAAGCAAAAATATTGGGTAGAATGTGTCTGATCATAATCTTCAACGGTTTTACGCCGATTGCCTTAGCCGCTTCAATGAGGGGGCCATCGCGAAAAGTTAGTACTAAGCTTCTAGCCATTCGGGCAAACACCATCCAACCGTTAAATGCTAGGGCATAAATCAAGTGTAACTCACTGGGCCCTAACACCATGACGAAGACCAAGGCCACAAGCATACCTGGAAAGGCAAATTGAATATCCACCAGTCCCATAATAATAGTATCCGTTTTACCCCCCGCATAACCCGCCAATAGTCCCAAAAATATCCCAACAAAAGATGAGAATATGACGGTTATGAACCCTATCCTTAACGAGACGCGTCCGCCATAAAACAAACGACTCAATATATCCCTGCCCAATTGATCTGTGCCGAGAAGGTGGCCAGAATACCCTCCCGCCAAGGATGGAGGTTGAAGCCTACTCCATAGATCACCGGTGGTAGGATCGTGCGGAGAGATTACTGAGGCTAATATAGCCGAAAAGAAAATTAGCAACAGAAAAATTAGTGCATAAAGAGCCAGGCGGTCTTTGATCATCTTTTTAGCAAGTCTACGGAGTTCATAAAAACGAGGCCTGCTATCTCTTAAATCGATTGATTCAGTGACTGCTGCTATTGATTTCGACATAATTACCCACCTCCTTTACTTAAACTTAATCCGAGGGTTAAATAAGGGGTACGATAAGTCAATTAAAATATTTAACACTACAATACATATTGCAATGACAAAGGTGATGGCCTGGATTAAGGGATAATCTTGCTGACCAATGGCATCCACGATCAAACTACCGATTCCTGGTAAGCCGAACACTGATTCAATGGCTATCGCGTAACCAGCAATCATCCGACCTAATTCCCAACCGGACATGGTCACGATTTGAATACCGGCATTTTTCAAGGCATGCCTAGTGACTACCCAGAATTCAGGCAATCCCTTGGAACGAGCGGTTACTACGTACAACTCCCGTAGTTGTTCCAGCATAGCAGTGCGCACTATTTGGGTGATGCGTCCCAGCGGCAACACCGCCAAAGTCACAGAAGGCAAAACCCAATATCGCCACCCCCCGGTGCCCGACGTGGGAAACCAATGAAGGAGATTGGAAAAAATTAGAATAAGCATTAGCCCTAACCAAAAATTAGGCACACAAATGCCAAACATCGAAGACGTAGAGGTCAACTTATCAAGAAGGGAACGTGGTTTGAGGGCAGATAATATTCCCAGCGGAATCGCGAAAACAAGGGAAATTACTAAAGCGATACCGGAAAGTTCTAAGGTAAAAGGTAGTGGCCGTAAAGCGACGGTCATGGCTGATTCCTGCTGCCACCAAGATTCCCCGAAATTTCCACGAACGACACCTGAAGCGAAATCCCATAGTTGAGCTAAAACTGATTTGTCAAGACCGAGCTGGTGAGTCAGATTTGCCCGCTCAGCCATTGAGGCGCCAAGTGGGAGCATTATATTCACTGGGTTCCCTATTGACCTAGTAAGTACAAAAACCAGCAGTGAAACTCCCAACACAACTACCAGGGCTTTGAGTAATGTTTTTAGAATGTATGTGGCCATGGTAATTTCCTCCCTGGTTCTTAAAATGGAATTTTTTGTACATAGGAGAAGAAGAGGGGTAGGCGATTTTCCTACCCCTTAGTTTTATTGAGTCTTATTTAAAACTCATTTCGGATACCATTAGTTTCATATCTTCACGAGGTTGGTAAACAACATCTTTACCCATTCCATCAATATCTTTGATGTTGATACCATTGATCCAGGCGGGATTATCATACAGTGTTTGACCGATAGCTTCGTACATTTGTTGGCGTTTTACGGTGTCTAATTCAGTACGAGCTGCAATTATTTGGGCATCTAAAGTTTTAGGATAAGAGGAAGCTGAACCTGTGGTAAGGACATACGTACTGTAAGAACGGTCAGCATCATAAATGTCGTTACTGTGGAAAGTAAAGATCATATCCGGGGGGGTCGTAGTTGGGTCCTGAGGAAATAAGACGCCAAGCCACTGGGAGAAAGCGAGTATTTTGACATCAACTTTAAATCCGGCATCCCTTAACATTTGAGCGATAGCTTGTTCTTGTTCGCCATCTTTAAGCCAACGACCTTGTTCCCCAACGAACGTTATTGTCTCGCCCTTATAACCAGACTCAGCGAGCAGTTGTTTGGCTTTGGCTAAATCAAAGGGGTAAGCTTTCAGATTTTTGTTAAACCCAATATAGGAAGGTTTAAACACTTGTCCAGGGGCAATACTGGCATAGCCTGAATAAAGAGACTTGGAAATTGCGTCCCAGTTAATAGCATAGCTGGCAGCCTGTCTGATTTTTTGATCTTTCATGACACCACTTACTGCGTTCATACGTATTAGACTGAATTCCAGACCTTCAGCAGTTTGAACTTGTGGCAAAGTGCTTACATATTCAGGTAGCATATTGGTGGCGAAGTCGATCTCACCATTTTTTAGAGCGGCAGCTCGCGTGGCATCTTCTTCGATAAACCGATATTTTACTGTCTTAATTGACGGTTTAGGGCCCCAATAATTGTCATTACGTTCTAAGACAATACTTTGACCTTTCGCCCAACTAGCAATTTTGTAAGGTCCTGTCCCCGATATAGCAGTCTTAATTTTATCTGGGGTAGCTATCATTTCTTTCTGATTTAGGATGTTCAGCATAGTAAGTCTGGTAGGCATACTCGGATCTGGACCACTTGTAATAATATGAACTTCAAGATCGCCGACTTTCTGCGCGTCTTTAAATGTTGCAAAGAAACCTGCAATATTTGACTTAAAGTTAGGATCAATAATTCTCTTGATGCTGTAAACAACGTCGTCAGCAGTAAAGGGGTTTCCGTTTTGGAAAGTAACATCCGGGCGAAGTTTTACATCCCAAGTAGTATTATCGATTCTAGAAATCTCAGTGGCAAGTTCAGGAATTACTTTCATCGTTTTGCCGTCTAAGGTCATAAGGCTTTCAGTCACGTTATCTGCGACTGCTCGCATATTGCCATCGTCAGCAAACTGAACATCCATTGTACTGGGCTCACTGGGGATAGCGATGGATATGGTATCTTTTTTAGCTGCTGTTGGATTTGGTGTGTTTGGTGCAGCTGTACCGCATCCGCTAAGTACTAAACTTGTCGATACGACCAAGGTAAATAAAAAGATAGATAATGATTTTTTATTCACAATATGGATCTCCTCCTTTAATATAGTGAAAAAGGGAAGGGAATTACTTCAGTTGAAGATTTAGTTAATCTTTATCACACATACTCATCACATCCTTTGTTTAATTTAAACAAACAATAATGTATGTTGTGGAGACTAAACGGATGGGATAAATTGGATAAGATCCTCATCAAATGATGAAATAAACTCCTACTCTATAGCCCACTATATAGAACCTTTTCGTAAAACATTATATTCAATTTTATTGATAAAGTTTGCCACGTTGCAATAAAAACGTTGTTGCGCTATGGGAACTATAAAGGTTCTTTGTGAAGAATTAAATTGATTGCGAAAACTCTAGCGAACGAACTCAGAGGGCACAAAAGTACGTTTGCGCACAAATCGTGATAGGGATTACCCTAGGATAGACATGATTGTCTATCTAGGGGTAAGGCATAAGTTGTTTATCTAAGGGGTAGCCAGAATGCTTTATGAAACAAAACCAATACTTCAGTTTTTGTTAGTACATTCTAAAATAAAAAGGCTAGGCATCCGTAACTTGACGGAATCACCTAGCCCCAACGAGTAGAGAGAGTTATAAAACCAAAAGGAAGAGTAAGAGAAGCAATTATAGTATGCTCATAAGACGTGACACCAGTCAGAAAGCGAAATTACATTGCGTCTTTATAGATTTGAATGACTTCTTCAAGTGTTGGCCTCCTAAGACTTATTGGACTAGGAAGTGCTATGGTTGCGTACATTCCATCGTGCACAGATGAAAATCGTGATTACTTTAATCAAAAGGTCAAATATTACTCTCGGTTGGGTATAAGGGATTTGTTTTATTTCGACTTGGATAAAGAATATGCTGAAGATCAGATTAGCAAGTTATTATCTTGTGATGTGATCCATCTTTCGGGAGGAAATACTTTTAGATTTTTGTATAACCTACAAAGACGTAATTTCTCAGTGTTATTAAGGAAGTATGTTCATGATGGAGGAATATTGGTAGGCGTTAGTGCGGGGGCAATATTGATGTCGCACACTATCAAAGCCGCAAGGATTGTTGATACAAACGAGGTAGCACTAACTGATTTAACCGGAATAGGTTTAGTGGGCTTTGACTTTTTTCCGCATTACGAAGGTGACAATGATTATCTAAACGCTGTATTACAATTCTCCAGACATCAGAAGTCAATTTCTTATTTGTGCAGTGATTCGGACGGAATAATTATAAATAATGGAGTAATCAAGATAATTGGGAACCCTCTAATAATAGTCAATGGATTAATCCAAAATGGGGCAAGGTGACAATCCAGGGAAATAAAAGCGCAAGTATTACAGTCAATCAAGTACAAGTTCAGGTAGATGGACCATGGAAGATAGACTTGCCTGTTATACCAGGTTTCCATTAAGCCCTTTGCTTGTTTCAAGTTCCCTGATATAGTCTTAATTGTAGGCCATTATCTACAGGAGTATGGGCAGTCACTTATAAAATACTCAGAGTATATAATGGATTATTAGTAAAGTCACGTAATGCCGGGATTTCGTTTAATTAATAGTCATAGGGGGACCATGATGCCTGATTTTTATTATAATTTTCAAGATTTACAATTGAACGAACAAGAAGGCGAAGATTATCGGATCAACGTCAGTCGTCATTGGCATCACGTCTTGATCATCGCCCCACACGGTGGAAAAATTGAACCCTATACCTCTGAAATTGCCCAATGGATCGCAGACGAGGATTTTGCTTGGTACTCTTTTGAAGGCTTAAAAAACCTTGATACCCCAAGGCTCCATATTACGAGCCATAATTTTGATGAGCCTACGGTGCTGCAAGCACTCCAGGAAGCTCACACAGTGATCACTATTCATGGGCTAAAGAATCGCCTTGATGAATTCCTCATGATCGGTGGTTTGGATACAACCTTTGGGGCTGAATTGCGAGTTGCACTCCAACACCAGGGTTTTATCGTCAGAGAAAGTGAACAGCCATATCGCGGTGTTCGGGCGACAAATATTTGTAATCGTGGCTGTTCAGGCAAAGGTGTTCAATTGGAACTGAGTTTTGCTTTGAGAAAAAGGCTCTTTGAAGAAGAGAAATATAAGCTTCGGTTCATTGACACGATTAGGTCACTGATTAAGGACCGTAAATAGATAGGAAATCCATTGCAAGACTTTTGCAAGCATTAGTTAATCGTACTATTATCTTAAATGGAGCGACGGAAAAGAATGATAAATACAATGAATTAATATAGATCCATTTAACCGCCTCTGGCGGTTATTTTTCTTTGTACGATAGCTATTCAATTTGGGCGAAAGCAACTTTCAGACACTAATAGTATAACGTTAATAATAGTACATTGACAGTAATAGTAATATGACGTATATTATATCTATGGAGGTGCCACGATGGTCGATAATAAAATCTCCTCGGATTTACTCAGAGGACATACGGATACGATTATTTTGAAGTTATTGATGAGCGGTGATAAATATGGATATGAAATATCAAAGTTGATCCATTCGAACTCCAGTGGTGAGTATGAACTTAAGGAGGCTACTATGTATTCGAGCCTTAAGAGGCTAGATCATGATGGTAGCATCACTTCATATTGGGGTGATGAGACTCAAGGCGGACGGAGAAAGTACTATAGAATTACGGAAAAGGGGAAAGGGACATATTTTCAAAATATTAAAAATTGGGAGTACGCTAAGCGCATTTTAGATCAATTACTATAAGAGAAAGGTGAAATAACAATGAATGAGAAATTGATCAAATATTTGGATAGAGTATTTTCATTCCATGAGGATTTGCCTGCGGTCAATGAATTGAAAGAAGAGTTGTCTAATAATTTACAGGAAAAGTTGAGTGATTTGAAGAATCAGGGTTACGATGACGAAGCGGCTTACAATATGACCATCGACTCCATAGGCGATATATCAGAGATTGTTGAAAGTATCTCTGCAAAGACAATAGAACTACAGCAGATGGTAAGACAGGATTTTTCAAATATTAATCTCCAAAATTCTGATTTTAAAGGGGTAAAAGTACATGATGGAAAGTTTAACGGCAGCGCCCTTAAAGAATCAGACTTCAGCAACTCAGATTTAAGTAATAGCTCCTTTAAAGGCACTGATTTACAGAATTCTAATTTTATAAAGGTAACCTTACATGATGGAACCTTTAACGGTAGCGCCCTTAAAGGTTCAGATTTTAGTGGATCAGATTTAACGAACACCTCCTTTAAAGGTTGTGATTTGACGAATGTAAGGTTTGAAGGTGCTAATCTTACAAGAACAAAATTAACTTCGGTGGGTCTGAAAAATATAAGCTTTAAAAGCTGTGTTTTAGATTATACGGATTTCACCTATTCAGATTTGTCCGGAGTATGTTTCGATAATCAAACGCTTATTGGTACTATTTTTAAGGGCTCAGGTTTAGCAGGGACATCTTTTAAAAATGTCGTTTTTAGAAATGTGTACTTTAATAGCGCCAATGTGAAAAAAGCTATCTTTGACGGCGCAACAATGGATAAATTGACTTATGCTGTTTTAAAAGGCAACAAAGCAAACTTGACTAACGTAACAGTCATTTAGGAGGTGAGATGATGATTCAAATGAATACGGCTATTTCTGTAAGTGGCCTTGAAAAGTCCTATAAGAACTTGAAAGTGTTGAAAGGTATTAATTTTACTGTAAAACAGGGCAGCATTTTTGCCCTACTGGGTTCCAACGGCTCGGGTAAAACGACCATGATTAAAATCCTAACCACTTTACTCAAACCCGATAAAGGAAGCGCTCAGATCTGCGACTTTGACGTTGTTCGGCAATCAGATCAGGTACGCGGAAAAATCAGCCTGACAGGACAGTCTGCCGCAGTGGACGAGATCTTGACAGGAAGAGAGAATTTACGGATGATTGGAAAACTGCGTCATCTTCCCGACGCAAATAACAAAACCGATGAATTACTTGAACAGTTTGATTTACTCGACGCCGCCGACCGAAGGGTAGCAACGTATTCTGGCGGTATGCGCCGAAAGCTCGACCTGGCGATGAGTTTGATCGGCAACCCCTCCGTTGTATTTCTTGACGAGCCAACCACTGGATTGGATCCGCAAGGCCGTATCGCTATGTGGGGAATTATTAAAGATTTCAGTCATTCAGGCGTTACCGTGTTTTTAACGACGCAGTATCTGGAGGAGGCGGATGAGCTTGCCGATCAAATCGCTATTCTAAACGAAGGAAAAATTGTCGCTGAAGGAACCGCGACCGAATTGAAAAAGCTCATTCCCCATGGATATATTGAACTGGGATTTCGTGATGAAAAAGAATTACAATTGGCGCATGATTTGCTTGATGAATATAATGCAAGCCTGAACCAGGAGAATCAAACGCTGTCCATTGCTACTGACGGGAGCATTAAACAGATGACGAACATTCTGAATAGGCTTGAAAACGGAGACATACCTGTTGCTGTATTTTCGCAAAAGCTGCCAACACTGGAGGATGTGTTCCTTACGATTATTGGTGAAAATAAGGGGAAGGGGCATGATACTTAATGCAAATCATCACAAGAGTAAAGAATAATCTCAGCGATACGATGGTTATGTCCGGACGCTGCATGCGCCATGCATTTCGAAGCATGGACACGTTGATTACCGTCATCGCAACGCCTATATTCATGATGCTTATGTTTGTTTATGTGTTTGGTGGAGCCATTGACACGGGTTCCATAAACTATATCAATTTTGTCGTGCCGGGTATCGTGATTATGTGTATTGCAACTGGTACAGCCTACTCAGCGATGCGTTTAAACAACGATATGACGAAAGGTATTATTGATCGGTTCCGTTCTATGCCCATCGCTAAATCATCGATATTGGCGGCACATGTGCTGACATCGGTCGTATTTAACACCTTTTCAGTCGTAGTGGTCATGTTGTCTGCTATATTAATGGGGTTCAGGACTCAGGCGGGAATCACCGAGTGGCTCGTTGTTATTGGAATCCTGCTACTGTTTACGTTGGCTTTGACATGGATATCAATGATGTTTGGTCTATTGGCAAACAGTATGGAAGGTGCAGTAGGTTACAGCTATCTTTTCTTGATTCTGATCTTCTTAAGCTCTGCCTTTGTGCCCATCAAATCCATGCACGGCATCGTACGCTCATTTGCGGAGTATCAGCCGATGACACCAATTATTGAATCCATTCGTTCGCTGCTTACGGGTGTGCCGGCTGGAAACAGTGCATTAATTTCAGTTTTATGGTGCTCGGGTATGCTCATTACCTCCTATATTGCTGCAATGCAAATTTACAAACATAAGCTGGCATAAATCATATCAAAGGTATCTTCCAGTTATAGACCTTTTACATTCCTTCAACCCCATCAGATTCCCGCTATATAGAATCTCGCCACCTCGGTTTCCACCATCTGGTCCCATATCGATAATCCAGTCGGCTCTTCTGATAATATCAAGATTATGCTCAATGACCACGACAGTGTTTCCTTTTTTTACAAGCCTGTCAATAATCGATAGAATATTTGTTATGTCCGACATATGAAGCCCTGTTGTGGGCTCGTCCATAATATAGATGTTGCCTTTTTTGTTTAATTCCTTGGCAAGCTTCAATCGTTGGCACTCGCCACCTGAGAGCGTGTTCAGCGGTTGCCCCAAGGTCATATATTGAAGCCCTACATCAATGATACTTTTCAGTTTTTTCATAATGTCCTTATGCTCAAAAAACTCATTGGCTTTTGTAATGCTCATCTCCATAATATCAACAATGTTTTTGCCCTTATACTGATAACCTAAAACGTCCTTCTTATAGCGTTTTCCCTCACAATCTCCGCAAACAGTTTTCATTGAATCCATAAAGGAGAGCTTTGTTTCGATAAATCCCGTTCCGCCACAATTAGGGCAACCACCTTCGGAGTTATAGCTGAAAAGACCTGCGCTCACCTTATTTTCATCGGCAAATATCTGGCGAATTAAATCCATTATCCCTGTATACGTGGCTGAATTGGATCGAATGTTAGCACTGACAGCGTTTTGGTCAATCACAACTGTTTCGGGATATTCTTTAATAAATACCTCATTGACGATGGTACTCTTACCCGAACCAGCGACGCCCGTGACGACCGTAAACAAACCTTTCGGTATTTGCAGGCTCACATTTTTTAGATTGTTAATATTGCTTTTCTTTGTTTCGTAAAATTCACGGCTTATCCTTGGGTTCTCTTTAATATCAAGCTTTTTACCTAGAAACTTTCCTGTCAATGTATCAGCCTGCAACAAATCGTCAAAACAGCCCTCAAACACAATTTCTCCGCCCTGTGAGCCAGCTTTTGGGCCGACATCCACAATATGGTCGGCTATTTTCATAACCTCGGGGTCATGTTCAACAACGATGACGGTATTTCCCTTATCTCTGATCTTTAGTAGCAACTCGTTTAGCCTATGAACATCTCTTGAATGAAGCCCAATGCTTGGTTCATCAAAGATATACATAACGTCCGTTAAACTACTTGACAAATGTTTCACCATTTTGACACGCTGAGATTCACCGCCTGACAAGGTCGATGTTTCTCTTGTAAGGCTCAAATAATCCAGCCCGATATTAATTAAGTTCTCCAGTCGTTCAAGGATGCTTTTCACAATTGGTGCAAATGCTTTATCATCAATTTTTATTAATACCTGAACCAATTCGTCAATTTGCATCGAGGTCATATCATAAATGTTATAGCCCAGTATTTTGGAAGATAGAGCCGTTTCGTTATACCTTTTTCCATTGCAATCACAACACGTTTGAATGGAAGTAAATGCTTCAATCTTTTTTTGATTAGCTGGAGACTTTTCTCGATCTGTGTTGATGTTTTGGCGTGTGAACTTTCCTATAAGTCCCTCATAGGTGGAATTCATTTCGCCATCCATAATGTTAATCAAAACCTTTTCGGGTTTTGCGTAGACCAATTTATCATACTCTTCCTCAGTATAGTCCTTGAGCTTCTTGTCATTGTCGAAGTAGCCGTGATTTGCATACATTTTCCATTGCCACGTGCCTACACCGAAACCCGGAAGTAAAATTGCACCCTCGTTTAATGATTTTTCAGCATCTAACGCCTTGTCTATATCCAATGTCATGATTCGCCCGATTCCTTCACATGTTTGACACATTCCATGGGAATCATTGAAGGAGAAGTTAAAGGATAGGCCAATCTTTGGCTCACCCAATCTGGAAAAAAGCAAACGTAATAATGAGTTAATGTCCGTAACAGTACCCAGTGTAGAGCGTGAATTTCCCCCGAGCCTCTTTTGGTCGACGACAATGGCGGTTGATAAGTTAGCAATGGAATCAACTTCTGGTCGCCCATACTTCGGCAAAAAGGTTCGCACAAAATTACTAAAGGTTTCATTTAACTCTCTACCCGCTTCTTGTGCTATCGTATCAAAAACAATCGATGATTTTCCTGAACCCGAAACTCCCGTGAAAATCGTTAGCTTTCTTTTAGGTATTTTCAGACTGACATTTTTAAGATTGTTTTCTCTAGCACCTAATATTTCAATAAACTCGGTTTCCATCAATTTTCCTCCAACATAAAGATATTTTTGTTGATTAAGTAGGTCAGTTATGTGAGTTCATATCGTCTTCCTCACTATCCTTAATATCATATCATCGATTGTAGAGCCAAAGGATCATTTCTGCAATCTTGGGAGGAAATGAAGAAGATATGAGGAATGTATGTAATAAAGCTTAACCCAATAAAGCTGTTCTCTATGAGAGCGGCTTTATTGGCGGTATGGACTGTATGTTAATGCATGTAATTGCATAAAATAGCATTGTGTAGTACAATATGTCGAAATGTATTTCCGCTTTATGGACGGATGAAACCTTTCTAATGGTAATTTCAACAGATAATACCCGTCATTTTACGGTTGAAATATAGGCCTTCTTTACTCACTCTCTTTCTTTCCTAATACCCCTCCTAGCGAGGGGATTTTTTACGTAAGGGCAACTAAGGCTTGGCGCTAACCAAGTTTTCTTTATATCCAGAATCTCCTGGGCACAGGTACAAGATCAATATCTAACGAAATCTCAACCAGTAATAACCAACCAAAGTAGGGAGAGCGTTAAGCTCTCCCTACTTTGGTTTGGAATAAGGACGCTGGCAGGCAATATTTCTTCAAAAAGTTCATCTCAACGACGACATACCGACAACCGTTAACGTTAAGTGAAACCAATTATTGAAGCCCCATGGGTACTGGCCTAATTCACTTAATTTCTAGCTTTTCTACTTAATATATAACGCTCGTGTGGAATCTTGCGGCGTAGATTATTTGGTGTAAACTCCATGAATCCTTGTTAGAGTGGCCTTCTTGAACCATTCACCATTATTTCCCAGGCCACCATATTTATGACGATTTCGACAGGGTCTCTGACGTATACTTATACCATAGGAGGTTGAGGAGTCGTGGAAGATAAAATTCTTAAGGCAATAGAATACTTAAGTCTAAAAGTTGAGTCGTTATCACAAAAAGTAGACAACCAAGGGAATCAACTGAAGGAAAATACCCAAATATTGAAGAGCTTAGAACACTTAGCACAGGTCAATAAAGCGGAACACGATAAGATGTCGTTTGATATATCGGAAATATATGGTGAAGTTAGATCTATGCAGAAAGAGGTATCTAATTAATGTACCCATGAATCCAGACAAAATTTTCGGAATCCTAAGTGAACCTGATAGAATAAAAGACAGGAAGCTGTCGCGAAAGAGGGTTCACATAAAATGGGAAGAAGACAATTTACCGCTGAATTCA
>Ga0209125_1001002_pt1 | contig 30217 bp, 31 predicted proteins | sample BarGraIncub1131A_FD_184503 | JGI IMG/M metagenome (GOLD analysis project Ga0209125, IMG submission 184503) | Arctic peat soil microbial communities from Barrow, Alaska - Barrow Graham LP Incubations 11-31A (SPAdes) (version 2) | ecosystem: Environmental > Terrestrial > Soil > Wetlands > Peat... | reverse complement strand
GCCTGGTAACGGGCCGGGAAGATAGATCGCTGCCGGATCTTTATGAAAGCCTCCAGTTCATAACTGGAGGCTTTCTTTTTCGTTTATTCATCTTCCAAACAGAAGATATGGTATAATTACCCTAGCCGAACTTCAGGTTTTGTCAGGCCGCTCGAACCATTTCCCGTTTTTGTATAAATATATTAATCAAGAGATTGGAGATTCCTTTATGAGTGCTAAAATCCTGATTGTGGATGACGAGCCGAACATTGTTGATATACTGAAGGCCAATTTGGAGCGTGAAGGATATACAACAATTACAGCCTCGGATGGTGCCATGGGCCTTGAAATGGGTATATCCATGAAGCCGGATTTGATTTTGCTGGACTGTATGCTCCCTCGTATGGATGGGTTTGATGTCTGCAGAAAGCTTCGCCTCCAGACGAATGTTCCCATTCTGATGTTGACCGCTAAAAGCGAAGAGATTGACAAGGTACTGGGTCTTGAACTTGGTGCCGATGATTATATTACTAAGCCATTCAGTGTGAGGGAAGTACTTGCGCGTGTTAAGGCACAGCTTCGCCGCATGAGTCTTGCTGAGAATGAACTCTCTGACAGCAGCAAATTGCTTACATTCGGTGAGCTTGAGATTGATACGGATGCATATCAGGTTCGGCTTGGCGAGAAGATTCTTGAACTGACTCTAAGGGAGTTTGAACTTGTGCGTTTTCTTGCACAGAATGCCGGCCAGGTATTTTCCAGAGAGACACTATTGGAGAAGGTATGGGGATACGAGTATTATGGTGATGTCAGGACCGTTGATGTAACAGTCCGGCGCACCAGAGAAAAACTTGAACCGGATCAGAGCAATTATCGGTATATATTGACAAAACGAGGAGTTGGCTACTACTTTGATAAGAGTCAGGCCTGAGTGATAAAATGCCGATTGGATTGAATTTATTACACAATCAGGCAGCCTCGGTTGGGACTGCGAATTTTTGGGCGCAAGTGAAGGGCAATCCCCTGCTGACGTTTATTCTTGTTTTATCCGGAATAGTAATTGGATTAGTATTAGGATTCTTATATTCTTTTATAAAAACGAAATTTTCAAAAACAGAAGCTGATCGGAAACTTAAAAAAATACTTGCTAATTTTGAGCAGGAGAAGGATACGTCGGAGACAATTCTTCGTGAGCTTGAAGTTGGAATTCTTGCTTATGGCGGAGACGGAAAGCTAATAACCGTGAATCCTTCGGCGAATGCTATTTTGGCGATGGAGCAGGTTCCGCAGACACTGCAGAGTTTTCTGTCCCAAATAGGAAGCGATAACGGAATTCAGGCGGCACTTGTTCTGCAGACACCTAATATTACCGGTATAGTAAATATCAATGAACGTACAGTCCGTCTCCGGCTCACCCAGTCGCAGTTGGCGCCGTATAATAAACCAGGCTGGATTATTATCATTCAGGATATCACCGAACAGGAACGTGAAGAAAAGCAGAGGAAAGAATTTGTTGCTAATGTGTCACATGAACTCAAGACACCTCTTACAACTATTTCCGCCTATTCTGAGACGCTTTTGGATTGGGGCCTGGAAGGAAAACCGTTGGCTGACGTTCGTTCTGACATCACAAGAATTCATGACGATGCGAATCGCATGGACAATCTTGTACAGAATCTTTTGCTTTTGTCATCTATCGACAGCCGGGGTATACGGGCAAAAATGGCACAGTATGATATTGTATCCGTTATGCGCCAGGTTGTAAGCCGTATGCAGGTTCATGCTGTTGAAAAGCAAATTCAGCTTGAATCCTTTGTTCTTTCGATTATCCCGCTGGTGTATGGCGATGCTTCGGCGATTGACAGAATATTGACGAATCTTGTATCGAACGGAATTAAGTATACTGATTATAAGGGATATGTCAGTGTGTCAATACAGTTGACAAATGACTATATTTCACTCAAAGTGGCTGATAACGGAATGGGAGTTGCCAAAGATAATCTGCAGCGCCTTTTTGACCGGTTTTACAGGGTTGATTCTACCGGTTCCAGAAAATACGGCGGAACGGGACTTGGGCTGTCGATCGCCAAAGAGCTTACAGAAATTCAAGGCGGAACCATTACTGTAGCCAGTGTCCTTGGAAAGGGAACAGAATTTGTCGTGACGATTCCCAAAGCGGAAAAGACATACCGTGAAACACTCGCTGCGATTCATGCGGATGTACCAAGACACGAAAATGTGTATGAAAATGCCGAAGTGTATCTTCTTTCTGCTGCCGAGGAAATTGACATTCCAATACGGGAACTTTCGGAACTAACTTCTGAACAGATAGAAGATTTACTTTCTTATCTTCTGTCAATGCCCAAAGAGGAAGAAAAGGATTACTCTATTGCGTCCCCCTCTGATATGCTGCCTGCCAGGTATGAAGCGGCTAAGCGAGCACGTTTTTCCAAGGATAAAGCCGCACGTAATCCTTCCATAGATAACGAGATGAAAGACAGCGATACATCTGCGATGGGCAAAGACACACTTTCTGTGCAGATGACGTCTGCTGCAGAGGCCGCTGACAAGGATGAACCTTTATCCGGTCAATCTGCGAAATCGCGGACCATCCCACGTTCAGCGGTTCGTCGGGCTGCAATGGAATCAACGGGAGAATTCCCTCCTGCGGGTGAATTAAATCAAATGTTGTCCGCAGGGGATAAATTAGTGAGACCGCAAATGCCAAGAGGCAGTAAGCAAAAACTGCCGGAACCTGTGAGTGATCTCAAAATCATTACGATCGACCAACTGCAAAGTGAAAGTCTGAAAGGGGAATACCATGCCTAGTTATAGAATTGTCGGCGGAGAACGACTTGAAGGAGAAGTTACAGTAAGCGGAAGTAAGAACGCTGTATTGGGGATACTTGCGGCTTCCATGATGCTTGATGGACCTTGTATGCTTGAAAATGTACCGGATATAGCGGATGTTCGCGCAATGCTCGAAATCTGCGAGACGCTTGGAGCAATCATTACGCCTCTCGGGGACGGAATGTTTAAGATTGATCCAACAACGATCAACACACACGAGGCGACTCATGACAAAGTCAAAAATATCCGGGCATCGTATTATCTTTTGGGTGCTCTTCTTTCCAGATATAAAAAAGCAACAATGCATATGCCCGGCGGATGTAATTTCGGCACCAGACCGATCGACCTTCATTTGAAGGGATTTGCAAAACTTGGCGCTAAGGGTACGGGACTGTCAGATATTAGAAACGGGATTATTCGGATCGTTGCAGACAAACTTATCGGAGCACATATTTTTCTGGATGTTGTCAGCGTGGGAGCAACAATAAATATCATGCTCGCGGCGACGAAAGCAGAGGGATGGACGACTATTGAAAATGCAGCCAAAGAACCGCATATTGTTGATGTTGCCAACTTTCTGAATGCAATGGGCGCAAATATTAAGGGTGCAGGTACGGATACTATCCGCGTAAAAGGCGTTCCGGTTCTTCCGGGCGGGTTCTCCTATTCGATTATTCCTGATCAGATTGAAGCAGGTACCTATATGATCGCTGCTGCAGTAACGAGAGGCGACGTGACGGTACACAATCTGATTCCCAAACATATGGAGCCGCTTACGGCTAAATTGATTGAGATGGGCTTTGAAGTGGATGAAAGCGATGATGCCATACGCGTAAGCGTGGCAGACTGTGGAATTATATCAGCTGTGAATTTTAAGACGATGCCCTATCCCGGTTTTCCGACAGATCTGCAGCCTCAGGCTACGGTACTCCTGTGTATGGCAGAGGGATTAAGCAGGATGCATGAAAATGTATGGGATAATCGTTTTCAATATGTCAGTGAACTCCAGACAATGGGTGCCAATATTTCCGTTATTGATCGAATTGCTCTTGTTACCGGGCCTACACAGTTGAACGGATCCGGTGTTGTAGCAATGGATTTACGTGCAGGTGCGGCTATGGTACTTGCCGGACTTGCCGCCGATGGAGTAACCATCATTTCCGAGGCGCAGAGAATAGAGCGCGGATATGAGAAAATTGTTGAAAAATTGAATGCACTTGGTGCCAAAATGGATCGTATTGAAGATCCGGATTCGGTTTGTTCAAGGCCGGATACCGGCGTTTTCTGAGGAGATGAATTCAGGTGGATAATTACATACAAATGATCCCACTATATAGCGGAAGCAGCGGAAATTCAATTTTTGTCCAGTTTGAGAGTATCCGGATTCTGGTAGATGTCGGGTGTTCGACCAAGTCCATTGTATCAGCTCTTGAACAAGTCGGGCAGAACCCGTCTGCGATAGATGCAATACTGATAACACATGACCACAGCGATCATATGAAAGGGCTCGATGTTTTTGTCCGTAAATTCGGGATTCCCATTTATGCGACAGCGCATACATGGAGGGGGATTCACGGGGCGGAAAAGAAGCCGCACACAGAGGCGCTTGATCACAAGATTGTTTCCGGTGAGTCTTTTTTTGTAGGACAAGTAGAGATCATTCCTTTTTCGACGCCGCATGATGCAGAAGGATCCTGTGGATTTCGGTTTTTCTATCAGGGAAGATCCATGGCTGTGGCAACAGATCTAGGGCATTTCAGCAACGAAGTCAGGGATGCTGTAGTCGGAAGTGAAGTTGTTTTGATTGAGGCAAACTATGATCACGATATGCTTTGGAACGGTGAATATCCATGGTATTTGAAAAAGCGTATTGACTCAGAGATGGGTCATCTATGCAATTCGGACTGTGCACAAGCAGTCTGCTATCTGTATCATAACGGCACGAAGCACTTCGTGCTGGGACATTTGAGCAAAGAAAATAATATGCCGATGATTGCAGAAAAGGAAATCCTGCGTGTAATGGACAATGAATCTGCCGTACGCGGCGAGAACTATTTTCTGTCGGTCGCGAATCGGTACTACCCGACAGAGCCGGTCATTCTTTATGCGGTTTCACAGGAGGAGCGCAGGGAAGCGGTGTGCATTGCCAGTGAAGAGACCCGGGAATATATGGTTGTGGAACTTATATGAGACTTCATATCATCACTGCAGGAAAAGTTAAAGAAAAATGGCTGACTGACGGCATTTTGGAATACAAAAAACGCCTGAGCCGCTATTGCGAAGTTGATATTACAGAGGTCCCGGACTCGTCGGACCAACTGCCGAGAGATACAGCACTGGCAAAAGAGGGAGAAAAACTCCTTGCACAGATAAAAGAGGGAGCCTATGTCTGGCTTTTGGATCTTGCCGGAAAAACATACGGATCAGAAGATTTTTCCAAAGAACTGATAAAAGCATTTGATAAGGGCGGCGCGGAACTTACCTGCGTAATCGGCGGGTCGAACGGACTATCACCGGATGTGATAGCACGTGCAGATCATAGGATTTGTCTGTCACCGATGACATTCACACACCAGATGACGCGGCTTATTCTGATGGAGCAGTGTTATAGGGCGTTTCGGATTGATCGGGGAGAACCGTACCATAAATAGATCCCATGGCTTTCTCACTCGAGCAGTCCTCGGATCGCATAGCGATCCTGCGGAATCTACTCGAAAGCCATGGGATCTATTTATCAGAGTTCGGCGAAGCCGAACAAGGAATTGGCTTTCTCACTCGCGCAGGCCGGGGGAAGGGATAATGCTTTTCTCGCTCGGTCAGGTCGGGGAAGGGATAATGCTTTTCTCACTCGGTCAGGTCCTCGGATTGCGTTGCAATCCTGCGGAATCTACTCAAAAAGCATTATCCCTTCCCTTGAGGGCGTCCTGCGGACGCTAAGGAAATTGTTTTATTATACGAGCAGGTTCTCTCAATAGATCCGATGGCCTTTTCGCTCGGTCAGATCCTCTGGATAATGTATATAATTTATAGTACAATGAAAAATAGATGCTATTTATTGCTTTATCTATTATATAAATAGTGGAGGAATAAGTTTGAAAAAAGCGGCAACGATATTTGGATTGATACTTCTATCTGTGCTTGCGCTGTGTGGATGCAGTGCCGCTCAAAAAAGCGGTCCTAATGAAACTGCAGAGGAATTCCTGAAAGCCATTTACACAGTTGATGCAGACAACATTGAAGACTATAAAATATTAAGAACAAAAATCGATGAACTGAAGAAAGACTTTGATCAGCAAGCGGGGATTTCTGAATTCAATAAAGCAGTGGACGGTTCCACACAAGTTCTTTACAAGAACATTCTGCCTCTTGTCACAGAAAAAGAGTATGAAAATATTATGACGAATCGGTACTATACTAACGAGACAGGTTATTGTACTGATAATGATTTCACCTTGCAGATTACAGATTTCTCGTTGGAAAAGAACGAGCCTGCCGAGGACGAAAACAATGCGGGATATTACTATAAAGTTGACCTGAAGCATGTCTCTGCAGATGGACAGAGCGATCAGGAAACGAAGGCACAAGGATATATCGGATTGGTTAAAGAAAATGACCATTGGAAGGTTTCTCTTTTTACCATGATAGGTTATTCAGCGCAATAGGATTTTCGACAGCCTGGATTTTCTCAAGTCAGAAAATTCTCAATCATCTGCCGTCCGTATTCTGTCAGGATCGATTCGGGATGGAACTGGACACCATATACAGGAAAGCTGCGGTGCATGGCGCCCATGATTGTGCCGTCCGGGGATGTGGCCGTAACCTGGAGGCAGTCGGGTATGGAAGCGGGGTCGGCCGCGAGCGAGTGGTACCGCGCGGCTTCGATGGTGTCAGGGAGACCTTTGAATAGTGGACAGAGTGGATTTTGCCCGGAAGTATCCTTCAGGATGCAGACGGGTCTTTTTTTGCCGTGTACAAGTTCGGGGGCGTGGATGATGACTCCTCCGAAAGCTTCCACAATGGCCTGATGGCCCAGACAGATGCCGAGTATCGGGATTCTGCCTGCAAAGGCTGATATGGCGGGAATGGAGATGCCGGCGGTCACCGGAAATCCGGGACCGGGAGACACGATGATATGTGTGGGAGCGAGGGCCTCAATTTCGGACAGTGTGACGGCATTATTGCGGACGACGCAGATATCCGGGTTGATTTGTCCGGCTAACTGGTAAACGTTGTAGGTGAAGGAATCAAAGTTATCGATCAATAATATCATCGCATTCCACCTGCTTTTTCCAAGGCGACAAACAGCGCCTTTGCTTTATTCATGCTTTCGCGATACTCGGTCTCCGGTACGGAATCGGCGACGATGCCTGCTCCGGCCTGCACATGTATTTTTCCGTTACGGATGACGGCCGAGCGGATGGCGATGCAGGTGTCCATGTTTTTGTCGAATCCAAGGTAACCGACGGCGCCGCCGTATATACCGCGGCGAAGCGGCTCAAGTTCGTCGATGATTTCCATCGCACGGACTTTGGGTGCTCCGGACAGCGTTCCGGCCGGAAGGAGGGAGGAGAGGACATCAACAGTGGACTGGCCTTCCTGCAGGGTTCCTTCTATGTTTGTGACGATGTGCATAACATGGGAGTATTTTTCGATATGTCCCATGTTTTTGACTTCCACGGTTCCGAATGATGCGACTTTTCCTACATCGTTTCTTGCCAGATCAACTAGCATGTAATGCTCGGAAATCTCTTTCTCATCGGCGAGAAGCTCGGCTGTGAGGCGAAGGTCTTCTGCTTCATTTTTGCCGCGCGGACGGGTGCCGGCAATCGGACAGGTCTCAATGCGCCCGTCGGTTACACGTACAAGCATTTCCGGTGAAGATCCAACAATGGATGAATCTTCAAGCTGGATATAAAACATATAGGGTGACGGATTTACACTCCTGAGCGCCCGGTAAATGGGCAGAGGATCGCCCTGATAATCGGCGGTGAACCGCTGTGAAAGGACAACCTGAAAAATATCACCGTCGCGGATATAGGCTTTGGCCTTTTCAACGCTTGCGCAGAAGTCTTCCATGCTGGTCTGGGGAATAAAGTTCAAGTCTTCCGGATGGACCCTGGATAGTTCTGCCGGGACGGGATTTTGTATTTCCGTTATGATTTCGCTCAGCCTTGAGGCGGCTTTTTCATACAGGTCGACGCCGCCTTCCGAAAATACATTGACGATGACAGAGATTTCATTTTTGAGATGATCAAAAACAATGACTTCCCCGGGGGCCGAAAGGTTACAGTCAGGAAGTCCAATTGTATCAGGATTGTTGTCAGGCAGGACTTCACAGTATCGGATGAAGTCGTAACCGAAGTATCCCAGAAGTCCGCAGTAGAAATGATTTATGTATGAAAAGTGTTCTGATTCGCACTGCCGCAGAAGTTCGGAGAGCTGCGTGAGGGGCGTGTTTCCCAGAAGCTCACAGGGATATTCCTGCCCGAGTTTTTTGTATGTTGTTTTCCCTGCGGAGACACAAAAGGACAGGATCGGATTTCGCCCCATGATAGAATACCGTGCCCAGCGGTCGCCGCCGACAACGCTTTCCAATAGGAAAGAATCCGGACGGCATCCGAATTTCTGGAATACAGAGATTGGCGTAAAGAGGTCGGCATTGATTTTCTGTATGATTGGGATGACTCGTGCCGTTTTGGTGAGGGCAGCAAATTCGTCATATGATGGATAAATCATTGGGGCACCCCCGTAAAGGACCGGACGTATGATCCAAGGCGGGCAGCGATTTCGCGGTTGGTTAAACCTTCTCCGATACATTCTTCAATCCGGCGGACGATTGCTGAACCGACAATAACGCCGTCGCAATAGGCCGCAAGTTCGTTTTTCTGTTCCGGCGTTGAGACACCGAATCCAATACATTTCGGAATGTCGGAAAGCTGATTCAGGGTATCAAAATAATCTTTGAAATCTGTCGAGTAGGATGCTCTCTCACCTGTGACGCCCAGGGATGCAACACAATATAAAAATCCCTGTGCCTGCGCAAGAATCCGCTGTGTTCTTTCTTTTGATACAGGCGTGACCATGGAAATAAGATAGACTCCGTGCGGATCGGCAAATGGGCGGGCTTCGTCCCGTTCTTCAAGCGGGAGATCAGGAATAATAACGCCTGATATGCCGGCTTTTTCGCAGGCATTAAAAAATCTTTCGAGCCCATAGACAAAAATGGAATTGAAGTAAAGTAAAAGCACGACGGGAGTGGCCGGGAATTCTTCCGTGATCCGGCCGGCGAGGCTAAATACGTCGGTAAGCCTGGTGCCGTGTGCCAATGCGCGTACATCTGCACGCATGATTACGGGCCCGTCGGCGGATGGATCGGAATATGGTACGCCGAACTCCACAAGATCCGCCCCGTTTTCGATCATCGCCCTTGCTATTTCATACGACGCCTCGATGGAAGGATCGCCGGCGGTAATAAAAGGAATGAACGCTTTTTTGCCTTTTTTTCGCAGAGCCGCAAAAGCTGTGTCAATCCTGTTTGGCCGGCCGGTTTGTCTGGGCTGCTCAGCCAGACTGCCTTGATTTGTCTGGTCAATATGTTTGTTTTCCATTATTTCTCCTTTGTCAGACAATCTGTCCGCGGTATCGGCCGATGGCTTCAACGTCCTTGTCGCCGCGTCCGGAAAGTGTGACGACGACCATGTCATCCGGCGTGAATTCTGCGTGCATTTTCTGCAGAAGGGCTACAGCATGTGCGCTTTCGATGGCAGGAATAATTCCTTCCATCCGGCTGAGATATTCAAATGCCGCAATTGCCTCTTCGTCTGTTACCGGGTAGTATTCCCCACGGCCCGTCTCGAAAAGATGGGCGTGCTCCGGCCCGATCCCCGGATAATCCAGGCCTGCGGAAATAGAATATACGGGAGTGATCTGACCTTCGTCGTCCTGCAGAAACAGGGACTTCATTCCATGGAAGACTCCTGTTGTTCCGCCTGTAAGGGTAGCCGCATGACGGCCGGTTTCAACACCTTCCCCGCCTGCCTCGGCACCGATGAGACGGACGCCCTGATCTTCGATGAACGGATAGAATGTACCCATCGCATTGCTGCCGCCGCCGACACATGCGATTAGTGCGGTAGGAAGGCGGCCGTATTTTTCGAGCATTTCTGCCCGGATTTCATCACCGATCACTCTTTGGAAGTCACGTACTATTTCCGGATACGGATGCGGCCCGACAACCGAACCAACGACGTAATACGTGTCGCTGACTCTGCGGGACCATTCGCGGAGTGCCTCGCTGGTAGCATCTTTGAGAGTCGCCGTGCCGTCCGTGACTGTATGTACCTTTGCTCCGAGGAGTTCCATCCGATATACATTCAGGGACTGCCGGCGTGTATCTTCCTCGCCCATGAAAACATCACACGACATGCCGAAAAGAGCTGCTGCTGTAGCAGTTGCCACACCGTGCTGGCCGGCGCCTGTCTCTGCGATGACTCGTTTCTTACCCATTCTCCTGGCTAAAAGCACCTGACCGAGAACGTTATTGATTTTGTGGGCGCCGGTATGATTCAGATCTTCCCTTTTCAAAAAAACCTGCGTACCAAGATCATCTGATAATCGTGCGGCCCGGTACAGAAGGGAAGGACGCCCGGCGTATTCGCGCAGGAGCTGCCTGTATTCCCTGTCGAATGTCGGGTCTGCCTGCGCTTCACGATATGCCTTCTCAAGTTCCGTCAGAGCATACATAAGTGTCTCGGCAGCATACTGCCCTCCAAATTTTCCGTATCTTCCTTTTGGCATAGTGTCCATCCTTTCTGGAACGGCGAGGTCCTTATCTATGATGAGGAATCTCAGACAAAAGATCATGCATTTTCTGTTCTACGCTTCCAAGGGCTCCTTCGTTAACAAAACTGCCGGCATTCCCGGCGGACTGTGCTTCGCGCATCAGGCTTTCACCAATCAAAACGGATTGCACACCGCTTCGGTAGCAGCGGGACAAATCATTAGCCGTATGGATGCCGCTCTCGGATACAATTGTCCGGCCGGCAGGAATCATCGGGGCGAGACGTTCCGTTACGCCAAGATCAACATGAAAAGTGTGGAGATCGCGGTTATTGATCCCTATAATCGGGGCATTAAGGTCGAGGGCCCGCATCAGTTCATCCATCGTATGAATCTCCAGAAGAACCGAAAGGCCCAGATTATCAGCGAGCTGCATATAGGAGTAGATTGTCTTATCCGGAAGCAGTGCTGCAATCAGTAGTATTGCGGACGCGCCGAGTATTCTTGCCTCGTAGATCTGGCTCGGATCGATTGTGAAATCCTTACGGAGAATCGGCAGGGACACCTGATTGGTGACGTCTGTCAGGTGATAGTCGCTTCCCAGGAAAAAGTCCTGCTCGGTCAGCACCGATATTGCTGCGGCTCCGCCTCTTTCATATGCTAATGCCTGATCGGCCGGATGAAAATCGGGAGCGATAATACCCTTGGACGGCGAAGCCTTTTTGACCTCGGCGATTATTGTGATGCCCTGACCCCGTATGGCCCTAGCAAAATTTCTGGTTACAGGAAGGGAAGCGAATGCTTTTTCGGCAAGTTCCTCAATCGTGCGGTGTTCCATGCGTGCCTGTATTCGTTCGGCCTTTTTGGCAACGATGCGGTCGAGAATCGTTCCCGTAGAAACCGTTCTCTCTACTATGTCGCTGAGCCCGGAGGCTGGTGCATTGTTCATGTTTTTCAACTCCTTCAGAGACTCTTGATGTCGTCGCAGTTGGTGAATGCGCGGATCTCTTCGAGCTTGGCAAAAGCTTTGCCCGAATCCAATGCAGCCTGCGCTAAAATCACCGCTTCAGTCAAGGACGCAGCCTTTTGTCCGACATAAATGGTTGCTGCAGCATTCAGAACGACAATATCCCGATGTGCGCCCTTTTGGCCCTGAAGAATTTCAAGGGCGATCCGGACATTTTCAGCCGGGGTCCCGCCCTGCAGATCCTTTAGTGTGCAGGCAGGAAGACCAACTTGCTCCGGAGTGATTGTGTATTCCTCCATGCGGTCAGGGAAAACCTCAATAACATAAGTAATGCCTGTGTTGGTGATCTCGTCAGAACCGTCGGATCCGTGAACGACCATAGAGTGCATTTCACCGATATTCTGCAGGGTTTTTGCGATGAAGGGCATAATCGCCTGATCATATACACCCAGTACCTGACCATTCGCAGACGCCGGATTGGAGAGCGGCCCGAGAATATTGAAAATATTCCGAACGGCCAGCTGCTTTCTTACAGGGCCGGCAAAACGCATGGCCGGATGAAAAGTCGGTGCAAACATAAATCCGAATCCGATTTCTTCGATGCAGCGTTCAACGGCAGCAGGGGAGAGAGCAATGTTGATGCCGATGGATTCATAGAAATCGGCGCTCCCTGAGCGGCTGGAGACAGATCTGTTGCCGTGTTTGGCGACACAGGCGCCGGCTGCGGCGGCCACGATAGCTGCAGTTGATGAGATGTTGAATGTGTTGGTGCCGTCTCCGCCTGTGCCGACTGGGTCAACACAGAATGCAACCTTCGGATGAATGCGGTTGGCTTTCTCAGCTAAAGCTCGTGCGCCTCCCGTGATTTCCTCTATTGTTTCTCCTTTAACGCGAAGTGCTACAAGAAGACCAGCGATCTGAGCGTCTGTTGCCTGACCCGACATAACCTGATTAATGGCGTCGTACGATTCCTGCTCTGTAAGGCTTCTGCCTTCAATAATGGACTTGATCGCGTGTGTAATGTGCATGCTGTTACCTGCCTTTCATTTTACTCTTTTGTCGTCAAATTCTTGCGGCAGAATACAAAAAAGCCCTTGTCTCTGCCAATTGCTTGCAGGGACAAGAGCTATATAAACTCCTGCGGTACCACCTTGCGTTAGTCACCCCCATAAAAAAGGCGGCTCACTCGTCTTATCGTACTGTCATACGATTCTGCCTGATAACGGGCCAGATCCCCGTCAGCTCCTACTCGATTACTCTTTCGGGCTGCCCTCGTAAGTCCATTCACTATGTCCCGCCATTTCTGCAATCCCACCGCCTGCAGATCTCTGTGATCTTGGAAACATACCTACTACTCTTACTCAACAGTTTATTGTTATTGAATTGTTGTCATTGTATTTGGTTTGGAGGGGATTGTCAACAGGGGAATCATGTGTGTGTTTTTCGCTCGGTCAGGTCGGGGGAAGGGATAATGCTTTTTTCGCTCGGTCAAGTCCTCGGATTGCCTTGCAATCCTGCGGAATCTACTCAAAAAGCATTATCCCTTCCCTGCAGGGCGTCCTGCGGACGCTGCGGAATATTCAATTCTCGGATTGCTGCGCAATCCTGCGGAATCTACTCAAAAAGCATCATCCCTTCCTGGCAGGGCGTCCTGCGGACGCTATGGATTCGTGATATTTATCCGCGGATTTTGTCTCCTGATTATATCAATTATTTTTTCTTCGAAAAATACACAAAAATGAAGTAAAATAGTGGGAGCATTATATACATTATGCGGGAAGCAGGCACATATTCTTTTAGGGCATGCAGGAGGCAGATTATGATTGTTACGACAACTCCGACTATTGAGGGAAAAAGCATTGTTGAGTATAGAGGCATTGTTTTCGGGGAAGTGATTTCTGGCGTGGATTTTGTGAAAGATTTTGCTGCGGGTATCACGAATTTCTTCGGAGGCCGCTCCGGATCTTATGAAGGCGAGCTGATTCAGGCCCGTCAGAATGCTATTGCTGAGATGGTTCAGCGTGCGTCACAGTCAGGCGCTAATGCAGTTGTCGGAATTGACGTAGATTATGAGGTTCTCGGACAGGCCAATAATATGCTTATGGTAACAGCTTCCGGGACTGCAGTTGTCGTAAAGTGACTATCAGGATATCTGATTAAAATCATTTAGTATTGTTTCCGGCTGATGCTGTTTGTGGAATTATGGTGTCAGTAAAATGGAATGAAGTCATGGGGGAGATCATGTTTAAGTTTAAAATTTTCCTGGCAGCCTTGGTCGCGGCGTCTTTTTTGACTTTACCGGGATGCATATGGAGCAAATCAAGTTCAGTAATCAAAACGAGCTATGAGACGAGTCTCGAATCAGCTGATTCTGCAATACTGCCGGGACAGGATGATTCAACTTTTGCAGCGGCTGCCCGGACGGAAGCGGCTGCGCCGGTTACGGCTATACAGGATTCAACACAAACACCGACTACGGCTGCCGCAAGTGGTGAATCAACTTTTATTACCGAAGCTGCTCCTATTACGGCAGAAAATATTTCCGCTTTGCCTGCCGGTACAATAGTTGATGAATTTTTGAGCAGCGAAGAGATAGTGAGCGGCTGCTTCTATTATGTTGAGATTTCTGATGCGGTTTTCGCAAGAATGGATGATAATTCGTACAAAGCGGACTGTTCCATTCCTTTGTCGGATCTGCGTTATGTGCGTGTTCTTTACTATGGATTTGATGACAGCGTGCATATTGGGGAACTGGTTGTCAGCAAGAAAATCGCACAGGATATTATTGAAATTTTCCGCGGACTCTATGACGCCAAATATCAAATCGGCAAAATGGTTCTTGTCGACGATTATGGAGCTGATGACAACGCCTCGATGGCGGACAACAATACATCTGCCTTTAATTACCGCATGGTTGCCGGAACGACAAAGCTTTCCAATCACGCACTTGGTCTTGCTATTGATGTTAACCCTCTTTATAATCCGTGGCTTTACGTGCTGGACGGTAAGGATATCATCGATCCGCCCTCCGGCGCACAGTATGCTGACAGGACTCTGGGGAATCCGCATTATCTGGACCATGATGATCTATGCTATCAGTTATTTATCGAGCACGGGTTTACATGGGGCGGAGACTGGAGTTCGTCGAAAGACTATCAGCACTTTTCAAAAACGACCTGACATTATGCGGTAACTGTTTGCCCGTGTTTTCATTATTGATAGTAATTGTCATATTGCAGCGGCATAACAAAGGCAAAATTCTGCCCGTCCGTGCTGTAATAGAGATTCTTTTTATGCATTTCCTGCTGGTCTTTATACGAGTCGTAAGTGAAATAGATAACGCCGAAGTCGCATATGCGAATTTCCGCTACATTTTCGGATATTACAAAAGGTTCAGCTCCGGCTTTATCTTCTATACCGCAAAGTGTCCAGAGACCGGTTTCCGTCATATCCCTCAGGTAATATATATAGGTCGTTGTGCCGGTATCAAAACTGTCGGCAAGCTGTGCGTACGTGTCAATTTTGACCTGGTCGTCCGAGCCTGACAGTCTGAAAAGCTGGCCGATGTCATTGCTGTAGTAAAGGGTGCCGCCGATTGTGACATCATAATATTGAGCATATTTTGTCAGAGTAACCGTCTTAACAGCCGGATTCAGATAGTTATCAATATATTTGAATTGTGAATTTATTCCTGTTTCATCAAATGTCTGATATAAAAGGGAAGTGCCGTTGCGCTGTATCTGTACGGTGTTATATACATTCAAGGGAAATGATTGTGTTTCCCCGTTTTCACGGAAGTAAACCAGACTGGTGAATGGAGCAATTTCCATAAAATCTCCCCCGGAGACGGCATCCTTTCCTGCGAGAAAAAGAAGGTTATATAATGTATCTGCATCCGCAAACTCGGCACAGAAGTCAACTACGACAAAATAATGAATAGTTCTGTCATAAATATCGTCACCGCTGTAATTTGCCTGCCAACCGGCGATTCCAGTTATTGGTATATTACTGACCACGACAGGTGTTTCTCCGTTTTCCGAAAAACAGGATTCTTGCTGATCATTTACATATAGAATTTGTGTGCAGTCCCTGTTAAATATCACTGCCGAAGTTCGCGAAAAATCAGAAGTATAGGGTGTTATTTTACCGTCATGAAATGCAGCCAGTTCAGGCAGTTGCTCGGTGACATAATATATTGTTCCTGCATCGTCTGTGAGGGCGATGGGAAAACAACCCGCTGCGAATTGGATAGGTTCGTTGCTATTTACAGAATAATAGGCCTCAAGTATGTCTTTCTGATCCCGGACGAATGCAATGGCGTTACCGTTTGGAGAGAGGATGTACCCAATGTTGCCCATGCGTCGACGATCTCTGCGGTACCGGTTAAACAGTTGTATTTATATAAGGTATCACCCTGGCAGTATGCCGCAGTACTTCCGTCGTTTGAATAGGTATATGTGGAAACCAACCCTGCAATTTTAACCGCCGCTGCCCCGTCAAAATACATCAGGTCACCGGCGCCGTCACCGTCTTTGTTCATAAGAAACACCAGGGATGTTTTGTCCTGTGAATAAATTACACCGGCATTGGTGCCGCTGCCTGCCATTTGTTCATTTATAACAGCAAGATATCGATTGGATTCGACGCCTGAAATCTCAGATAAATTGAAGGATCCGTTAATGAAGAAAGGTGCAGGCCCGCCAAGGATCACAGCCTGGTCCAAATTAGAAAAAAAAGCCAGCTTTGGTTTGCCGATGGTATCGGATGAATCGGAAATCGGGGGTGGGATTTGTGTATAATCTGTCGGCGCAGCAGTTTCCGACGATGATGCAGTCTGTCCAATTGTCTGTAAGGAGGATGCGGACTGTGATGTTTCGATGGTAGGCCTTTTATAAGTGAACTCCTTTTGGCAGCCGGTAAGCACGCCGGACAGTAAATAGAGCGTGAAAATAGCTGCTGTCAGTATGCCCGATGCGTGTCTGTTTCTGTATTTCATATATATCCCTCTTTCAGCAATAGTAAATTAACCGCCGATTGAATAAAGAAAGCTGTGCTGCATAATCTTTGTGAAATTCACGCCGTCACGACTGTAGTACACATCAATCAGGTCATTTTCGCCCCAGTAGTATAGCGGCACAGTGTCGTCGGCAGCGGCAAACTGCCAGTACACAACGCCATAATCACCCGTCGTAATCCGGCAGACTTTACTTGCCAGAAGAACCGGCTGAGCACCCGGGATGTCTTGAAGTGCATACAGGGCGGCATAGGGGAAATAATTCGTATATAGAATGTCGGGGGATGCCGTATTTATTTCCGGAGGGTCGGCAAGGTAATACAAAATATCGGGGCCGTCCTTTTCCATAAGGTAAAAAGACAGTACGGTTTCGGATATAGGAATCGCAGCGCCCCCGTTTTGTGATACTTTCAGCTCCAGCATAGCCAAGTTACCACCTGAAGCATCGGAATATGAGAGAGAGTAAGCCGTATTATCTTCCGAAAGTAAATAGGCGAAGCAGTCTGTATTGACCGGTTGAGCATTAGGATCCAGATAATTCTCCAGAAAATTTACAAAGCCATCGTTATAGGTAAGTGACTGATTCCTGCTGGTTATTCCCCATATGTTGGCAGGCAAATCGATTGTATGCACTAGCATATTTTCATCAAAAAACACCGGATCGGCTGATCCGAAAGCGAGCGAAATATTGAAAAGGATATTACAGAGGTTCTTCGTTCCGGGATATGCTGCAGAGACGTTGGTGTGTCCTGCGTCCGTAATGAAACGGTATAAACCTTGTGTGGAGCCCGACCACAGATCAAATGTGCCGGAATAACTTGCTCCCAGCCCTTTACAAATAAACCGCGGCTCCCCGCCGTCAACAGAAAAACATATCGCGCTGCCGTTTCCGAATACAACCTGCGAGCAATCATTATTAAAACAGTATTGAGCAAACGGATTTGGATTATTCAAATCTACTTTTGCGGGATGGGCGAGCAATCGTATTTCGCCGTTGTGCATTGCATAGAATTCTTCGCCGTCTTCCAGTTTTTTGGCATAATATACAGTCGAACCGTCGTCTTTAAGGGCGACGCAGTAGCTGTCTTTTCCGATATCCTGTGCTTTCCCGCCATTCACACAGAAGAAGGCTTGCAGTGCATCCGGATTATCGACTTCATAAAATGTGCAGTACGCTATTGCGTCTCCGGAAGGAGAGAGTGTGAATAGACGGCTTGCACCTTCTGTAATGAATCGGGTTTCACCTGTTTTACAGTCAAAAAGATAGAGCGGACATCCGACTCCGTGTTCATATATACCTGTCAGATAGGCAATCGTGCTGCCGTCATTTGATAACTGGAAACGGTCAACGCCCGTTGCGACTTCGAAGACACTCTTGCCGTCACAATACATGAGCTTCCCGGTCTTTGAACTATCCCTGTTAAGGATAGATGCAAGGGAAGTCCCATCCATGGAATACTGCGTGTCCATAGATAATGAGTCCACATAACCATAATAGTAATCATTAATGCGCGAGTATTTTCCGTCCATGCGCAAAGGAGAATTTTCGCCGCCGAGGACCATCACATATTCATCATTCGCCTCCATGGTCAGCGGATTTCCATAGGCAGATCCCTGATCCCCAGTCAGGTCAAAGTGGATTGGCGGAAGCGGCTCCGGCTTGGGCGTCGGCTCTCCGGCATACAGAGGAAGTGACGCAGCAGTAAACGAAGCAGCAGCATCCGCCGCAACCGTCATTTTATTCCCGTAATTGGATAGCAAGGAAGCGGTTCCGGTTCCTGCAGCGGTAATAAGAATGATGATACATATTGAAAATGTCCGAACAAATATATTCGGTTTCTTGTATTTCATAATTCTCTTAATTCTTTTTTTAACGCTTCCGGCATCGCCTGAAAAGGACATCAGAATCGCAGGAAAATTGGGTTCCGGTGCCGGGGAATAGTCCATGAAATCGAGGATGGCGTTGGTATAGCTTTTCCGGCTGTCTGCGGAAAGACGCTCGGCAACTGCCTCGTCGCAGGCATTTTCACAATAGGATTTAACCTTGTTTCGTATCAGCCATGCAAAAGGGTTGAACCATTGAACGACTGCGGATATTTCAGCCAGTGTTTTTATGAATAAATCCTTGCGCTCTATGTGCAAAAATTCATGGATGAGAGAATACCTGACGGAACTGATGTCCCTCGCATCTGCCGGAATGACTATCGTCGGGCGGAAAATTCCGAAAACGACCGGAGAGGGAATGCGTGCCTCCCGTATGGGTATTTTCAAAAGCGATTCTGCAGGGAGTGCGCTGTCCCAGCGGCCATTGTCGGGAGTACTGTTTTTGAGAATTCTGCGTTTGAACGAGAAGTAGGCGAATAATTTTAAGGTGCCAATAAGAATGGCGACGGCAAGCCACACAGCAAAAAGCACATTTCTTACGGTTGGAAGAGAAGCGGAAGGGGAGGCGGATGCCAAAAAGGGCGGCTCAGCAATCGGATTTTCCATGTGTGAATCGACCGCAGCGGTAGTTTTTGTATAGGAAGGGACAAAAGACATATTTGGCTGAACAAAGGGTGAATCTATCTGCATTTGAGATGATAAGTACCCCAGGTCAGTCCGACTGTCAGTTCCCTGATTTAAAATATCCGTAATACTTCGTCCCCTGAATTCGGTATACGCAGCGTAATATTTTTCTGCCTGTGCCTGCGGGATAAAGGCTGCGGGACTCGGTTGGATTATACCAATTAAGGCATACACCGGAATCAGAAGGGTAAACATGGCGATCATCCAGCCTGCCAGATGCCAGCGCGCATAGAAACGGCCAAGAGTGAGCGTCCCGACGATAAGTATCAGGAGAGAAATAACTGCTGCAGCGATTCCCATGTACAGCAGATTGTCGATGATGATTCTGATCATAACCATCCCCCGGCAGCAAGATTGGGATAATAATGCCTGATGGCACTCTGGAAATAGTATACTCGCTTTATTTTGTATTGTGTTAATATTATTTTTTGCAAATTTTACACTAAAAATGAGGAGATAATTATGAATTTGGATGAATTAAGAGTTGACTGTGCAATTAGACAGAAGAAGGGTCTTCATTTCATTCTGGCATCTGTTGTGATCTGGTGTGCGGTGCTCGCCGTGCATCTGACTTCGCTGCCTAGTGAGACAAAGAATTTACTTATAACGGCGCTTGCTGCCGGATGTTTATTCCCACCGTATATTCTGGCGGTCTGTATGGTTATTGTTGAGGTACTGTTTAGTATTGTATTAATTTTTGAAAATCGTAAAATCAAGAAGACAGCATATGCGGTTTCGAGTACTTGAGACTTTTATTGACAAACCGCGGATGCATCACGTATAATGCATATAACTTTATCGCTTTACTTAGATAAAGCGGTAAAGTGAAATCACAGGAGGTTTCAAATGGGTAATTATCGTTTTCATACACCGGAAGGTGTGAGTGATATGCTTCCGGAGGACTGCCGGACAAAGCGGGGTCTGGAGCAGAAGCTCCGGACGCTGTTTGCACTGAGCGGATACAGGGAAATTGAGACGCCCGGCATTGAGTTTTATGATGTGTATGCAAGCGGTGATTTTGTAGCACAGGAAAATTTATATAAGCTGGGCGATCAGGAGGGAAGGATCCTTTCCCTGCGTTACGACGGCACTGTGCCGGTCGCACGCCTGGCTGCCACTCTTTTTAAAGATACACCTCCGCCGCTCAGGCTCTCCTATATCGAAAATATGTATCGATTCCGTGAATCCGGCGGCGGCCGCCAGAGGGAGTTCTGTCAGGCCGGCGTTGAACTTCTGGGCGTTTCATCGACGCAGGCGGACGCGGAGGTTATCGCACTTGCAATCTCATCGGCGCTTGAGACCGGAATAACCGACCTGCAGATTTCGATCGGACAGGCGGAGTTTTTTCGAGGACTGATGGAGGCCTGGGAGATTCCGGCTGAAGATGCTGAAGAAATCTCAAGACATATCGACCAGAAGGATACAGTGGCGCTCGAAAAGTCAGCGGACCGTTACGGGCTATCCTCTTCCGAAAAAGAGACGCTTCTCCTGATTCCATCGCTGTTCGGGACATATGATACACTCGACGCTTTTGACAAACGGGTCGAAAGTCCGCGCGCCAGGGCTGCTCTGCAGAATGTGCGGGAAATACTGGATATTTTGGATGACTACGGATATATGAAGTATGTTTCAGTTGATTTGGGTATGCTTCGAAGCCTTGACTACTATACGGGAATGATCTTTAAAGGATTCACGTATGAAATCGGATTCCCGATTATTTCGGGGGGCCGCTATGACAATGTGGTGTCTGTGTTCGGAAGGGATCTGGCAGCTGTCGGGTTTTCACTGAGCCTCAACCTCTGTATGACAGCACTTCGAAGACAGGACAAAGAACTTCTGCAGATACATGTTGATACTATCATCGGATACAGCGACGAACCCGGGATGCGTAGACTGGCGCTTGAGATGGCAAAGGACCTTCGTGCCGACGGTCTTATCGCGCTTGTTGACTGTGAAGGAATGAATGAAGAAGACTTGAGTTGTTTTGCGGAGAATCGGGGCATCGAGCAGATGGTTTTCCTGAATAACGGTATGTGTGATTGCGAAGAGGAAGGGAAATGACGGATATGATAACGATTGCTTTGTCAAAAGGCCGTCTGGCGGAACAGGCGCTTGATCTTCTGGAGGCGGCGGGATATGACTGCCGCGCTGCCCGTGAGAAGTCGCGGCGGCTGATTCTCGAAGATGAGAAGGCAGGTCTTCGCTTCATAATGGCCAAACCGGCGGATGTACCTACCTATGTGGAATACGGTGCGGCCGACATTGGCGTCGTCGGTAAGGACACGCTTCTTGAGGAAGGCCGTCAGCTCTACGAAGTCATCGATCTGGGATTCGGAGCGTGTCAGATGTGTGTCTGCGGACCGGTATCCCTTAAAGGTAAACTTGACCAAATTCCCAACAAGCGGGTCGCTTCGAAGTATCCCAATATTACAAGATCCTATTTCGAGGGTACAAAGCGGGAGAGCGTCGAAATCATCAAGCTGAACGGCTCTGTGGAGCTCGCGCCGCTCATCGGACTGGCCGAGGTGATTGTTGATATCGTTGAGTCAGGGCGCACGCTCAGAGAAAACGGTCTGGATGTCCTTGAAGTTATTGCCGATATTTCGGCCCGTGTAATTGTAAATCGTGTGTCAATGAAGATGAAAGCACAAAGTATTATGCCGATGCTCGATGCGCTTCGCTGCCAGCTGGCAAAGCAAAAAGAGGAAGGGGCAGCCAAATGAAGTGCAGAAGAATAAACGCACAAAAAGAAGATCTTGCTAAAATCTGTGAGGATTTGGGCCTGCGCGGTAAAATGGAGATCGGACCGATCCTTGATACGGTCGGCGCCATACTTGCTGATGTACGCGAAAACAAAGATGAAGCCGTCCGGAAATACACGCTTCTGTTTGACAAAGCGGATCTGTCTCCGGAGGCTATTCGTGTAACACCTGCTGAAATCGAAAACGCCATGGTCAATATGGATAAAGCGCTTCTGGCTGTCATGATTCAATCAGCTTCGAATATTCGTGCGTTCCACGAAAGACAGTGCGAAACCGGATTTACCATGGACGTCGCTGCGGGATCCCAAATCGGCATGGTTGTTCGGCCGCTTGCGGTTGCCGGCATCTATGTACCGGGCGGCACGGCGCCGCTTCCTTCAACAGTCCTGATGAATGTCATACCGGCTAAAGCAGCCGGGGTGCCCCGCGTCGTGCTCTGCACGCCGCCGCGCGCTGACGGCACCATCGCCCCCGTGATTCTTGCAGCCGCACAAATTGCAGGCGCCGATGAGATCTACAAAGTCGGCGGCGCCCAGGCCATCGCTGCGATGGCCTACGGCACTCCTTCGATTCCGCGTGTTGACAAAGTCTGCGGGCCGGGGAACATATACGTGAATACAGCCAAGCGTCTGGTATTCGGGCAGGTTGACATTGATATGTTTGCAGGTCCGAGTGAGATATTGATAATCGCCGATGGAACTGCAAACCCCGAATTTGTTGCTGCCGATATGCTGTCCCAGGCAGAGCATGACAAAATCGCATCGGCCATCCTTTTGACAACAAGCCAGGAAATGGCGATTTCCGTGGAACAGGCGATAGACCGTCGTTCTGAACTTCTTGAAAGAAGGGACATCCTCGAGAAATCCATAGCGGATTACTGCGCGGTTGTATATGTGCCTGATCTTGATACGGCGATTGATTTTGCCAATGAACTGGCTCCGGAACACCTCGAGCTTTGCGTTAAAAACCCAGAGAACTATGTTTCCCGAATTCGTAATGCCGGCGCGATATTTTTAGGAAACTATACCCCGGAACCGCTTGGAGATTATTTTGCCGGACCCAACCATACCTTGCCGACATCAGGGACAGCACGTTTTTTCTCCCCTCTCAACACAGGTGATTTTGTAAAAAAGATGAGCGTTCTTCGATACAACGAGGCTTCCCTCAGGGATTGCTACCAGAGTGTGGCGCTTTTTGCAGATGCTGAGGGACTCACCGGACATGCGGCCGCCCTGCGTGTACGCTTCGAAGAATAACCGGCAGACTGCGACCGCATACTATTTAAGGAGACAAATACATGAGTCGATTCTGGAACCAAAGAACTGCTTCACTGACACCTTATGTCGCAGGTGAGCAGCCGCTCCCCGGCCAGAAGGTCATAAAGCTCAATACCAACGAGAATCCATATCCGCCGTCGCCCGCGATTGCAAAGCACATTAAGGCTTTTGATCCGGCTATTTTGAGGCTTTATCCCGAGCTTACCAGCCGGTCGCTCCGGGAAGCGATTGCTGAATTTTACGGCGTCCGTCCCTCGCAGGTATTCTGCGGAAATGGATCCGATGAAGTCCTCGCTTTCAGTTTTCAGGCGTTTTTCGAGACAAAGGAAGGCGCAAGCCCAATTTTTTTCCCGGACATCACTTATAGTTTCTATCCGGTTTATGCGAACCTCTATGGCATCCCGGTTGAAAAAATACCGTTGAAGGAAGACTTTACAATTCCGGTAGATGCGTTCTGCAGACCCTCGGGCGGCGTCGCAATTTCCAATCCGAATGCACCGACAACACTTACAATAACTGCGTCGGACATACAAAGAATTCTTGAGAGCCAGCCCGACCGTCTGGTACTGATCGACCAGGCGTACGCTGCATTCGGGGACGCCTGCTGCATAGGCCTCCTTGCGGACCACCCGAATCTACTTATCGTCGGCACCCTGTCCAAATCACATTCCCTCGCGGGGCTTCGCGTCGGATATGCGATTGCATCTGAAGAGGTAATTGAGGGTCTTCAGCGGGTGCGGGATTCATTTAATTCTTACCCGGTGGATACGCTGGCCCTTGAGCTGGCAACTCTTGCTGTCAGGGACAGGTCCTGGTATGAAAAAAATACCCGCCGCATTATTGCAACCAGGGAATATACGGCAGCTCACCTTAAAAACCTTGGCTTTGAAGTCCTTGATTCACAGGCTAACTTCCTTTTTGTGAAACCGGCGGGAATACCGGCTTGCGAACTCTACAAAAAACTGCGCTCGGAAGGTATACTGATAAGGTATTTTGATAAGGTCAGAATCTGTGATTACCTGCGTATTACAATTGGAACGGACAAAGAAATGGAAGCACTCGTATATGCTGTGAAAAAAATAATTGCAGATCTTAATTAGCTGAAAAATGAGGTCACCATATGAAAAAGGGAGGAAGTTCTGTCATGAGAAACGCACAACTGTCCCGTACGACTAACGAAACCACTGTCCGGGTACATCTGGATATTGATGGACTCGGAACCAGTGAAATTGATACCGGCATAGGTTTCATGGATCATATGCTCGATCTTCTTGCGCGTCACGGCGGACTCGATCTCACGGTTGCCGCACAAGGAGACCTGCGTGTTGACGGTCACCACACTGTCGAAGACATCGGAATCGTGATCGGGAAGACCCTTTTTACGGCCCTCGGTGAGAAGAGAGGTATAAACCGTTACGGCAATGCAGTTATCCCTATGGATGAGACACTTGCTTCCTGTGCCCTTGACTTGTCGGGGCGTCCGTACCTTGTGCTATCCGCTGAATATAATAATGACCGGGTCGGAGATTTTGATACGGCGCTTGTCGAAGAATTTTTCCGCGCAGTTGCTTTCAATGCAGGGATTACACTTCACCTGCGCTGCGAATACGGCACCAATGATCATCACAAGATTGAGGCAATGTTCAAGGCTTTTGCGAGATCGCTTCGCATGGCTGCAGCCATTGATCCTGATTTTTCCGATCAGATCCCTTCCACGAAGGGTGTTTTATCCTGACGGCAGCCATTTTCAATCTAAATGAAGTGCAGTCTGCACGTCTATATATAAGATCATCCGTTTACACTGCTATATAAAGAATATACAGGGGGCCAACAACATGAGCATGCAAAAAGATACCGACTACATTTCTTTACCTCTATTTGTCCGGGGCAAGGTCAGAAACGTTTATGATCTCGGTGATTCCCTTCTGATGGTTGTTACGGACCGGATATCTGCTTTTGATGTCGTTTTTGATGAATTGATTCCGGATAAGGGCAAAGTCCTGAACAGCATTTCAGCCTTCTGGTTCGACTATACTAAAGATATAATTCCCAATCATGTAATTTCGACTGAACCCGCAGAATATCCGATGGGACTGTCCGCATATGCAGATCAGCTTAAAGGCCGTTCCATGTGGGTCAAAAAAGTTGACATGCTGCCTGCTGAGTGCATCGTACGCGGATATCTCGAAGGTTCTGCCCTCAAAGAATATAAAGCAGCCGGAACGGTCGGCGGAATCAAAATGCCGAAAGGTATGCTGCAGGGCGACAAGCTTCCCACCCCGATGTTCACTCCGTCAACGAAGGCCGATGAAGGCCACGACATCAATATCACATATGAGCAGCTGGTTGAACTGATCGGCGAGGCCGATGCGAAGCAGCTGTCCGACGCAACGCTTGCCCTGTACGAAAAAGTATCCGCATATGCACTTACCAGGGGCTTGATTCTTGCAGATACCAAATTTGAATTCGGTAAAATTGACGGTAAGCTTGTAATTGCGGACGAAATGTTCACTCCGGATTCTTCCCGTTTTTGGGATCTGGCAGATTATAAGCCGGGCCGCGCACAAAAAAGTTTTGATAAACAATACCTTCGCGAATGGCTTGAGACCCTTGACTGGAACAAGACCTATCCTGCCCCGCACCTTCCGGAGGACGTTATCGAGAAGACAGCGGCCAAATATCGTGAGGCATACCGTCTCCTGACCGGAAAGGAACTTGAATGATTGCAATCATTGACTATGGAATGGGAAACCTGGGCTCGGTCCAAAAAGCCCTGACTTTCCTTGGATACGAGTCCGTCATTACCGATTCGCCTTCACAGGCTTTGTCCGCGTCAGGGCTGATTCTCCCCGGTGTAGGCGCGATGGCGCATGCCATGCAGGCGCTGCGTGAAAAGAAAATGGATCAGGTCGTTTTTGAGTATGTCATTACAGGACGTCCTTTTCTGGGAATCTGCCTTGGAATGCAGATGCTGTTTGATTCTACCGAAGAAGGCGACGGCAGCGTGAAAGGTCTCGGGCTGCTGCCCGGACGCGTGCTTCGATTCTCGCCGGAATATGGTCTTAAAATCCCGCAGATTGGCTGGAACAGCCTTGTGACAGTATCTGATCCAGCCCTTCGAAAAAATGATTATGTATATTTCGTTCATTCGTTTTACTGCGCGCCCGACCGTCCGGAGGACGTGGCTGCGACGACGCAGTACGGGATCGAGTATGCTTCTGCGGTAGCCTGCGATAATATACTTGCGACACAATTTCACCCTGAAAAAAGCGGAGAGGCAGGTCTTGCCATCCTTAACCGCTGGGCAAGGAGGACACGATGATAATATATCCTGCAATTGATTTGCTGGACGGACAATGTGTCCGTCTTTCACAGGGCAAATACGATCAGGTTACTGTTTATTCCGATGATCCGGTTAAAATCGCGGAGGGGTTTGCTGCCGCAGGTGCAAAGTGGATTCATATGGTCGACCTTAATGCAGCCAAAACCGGTATTCCTTTCAATCAGTCGATTATTGCCGCAGTTGTTAAAAATACAGGCCTCAAAGTGCAGACCGGCGGCGGAATAAGAAATCTCGATACCCTGCGTCATCTGATTGAGGAGATCGGCGTCAGTCGATGCGTTATCGGTACCTCCGCTATAAAGGACAGGGCCTTTACCGAGAAAGCTCTCACGCTTTATGGTGACAAAATCGCCATAGGGTTCGATGCCCAAAACGGTGAAATTGCTGTAGACGGCTGGACTTCCGGGTCAGGTATCAATGTTATCGATTTTGCAAAGATGATGAAGGAAATCGGTGCCCGGACTGTAATTTACACGGATATTGCCCGCGACGGCATGCTGTCCGGCCCGGCGACGGAATCGACCAGGGAACTTGTTGTTTCAACCGGCCTGTCGGTCATCGCCTCAGGCGGAATCGGATCGGAAGAAGATATCACACTGATTCACACTTCGGGCTGCTCCGGTGTTATAGTCGGCAAAGCCCTTTACGAGGGGAAAGTGAGGCTTTCGGTATGCTTGCAAAACGCATAATTCCCTGTCTTGATGTGAAAAACGGACGCGTTGTAAAAGGCGTCAACTTCCTTTCCCTGCGTGATGCCGGCGATCCGGTTGAAATCGCCAGGGGATACAATCTGTCCGGTGCCGACGAACTCGTTTTTCTGGACATCACCGCAACACTCGAAGCGAGAAATACAGTCATTGATATGGTACACAGCGTTGCGGAACAGGTATTCATACCGTTTACTGTGGGCGGCGGCATCCGTACGGTAGAAGATATCCGCGAAATACTGTCGGCGGGGGCGGATAAGATTTCATTGAATTCTGCTGCTGTGGCAAATCCCGGACTCATCACGGAAGCATCTGAACGATTCGGGTCCCAATGCATCGTTATAGCCATTGATGTCAAAAAACGTCCTTCCGGGGAGAACAATCCTGCCTTTCCGAGTGGGTACGAAGTCTTTGTATCAGGAGGCACCAAGCCAACCGGACTTGATGCCGTCGAGTGGGCGCGAAAGGTCGAATCCTTCGGTGCAGGAGAGATCCTTCTAACAAGTATGGATAAAGACGGCACAAAATCAGGTTACGACAACGTCATAACACGTCTCATTGCCGAGGCAGTGCCGATTCCCGTGATTGCATCGGGCGGGGCGGGCTCGCTTCAGGACTTTTACGACGGAATCACTGTGGGAGGCGCTGATGCGGTTCTTGCCGCCAGTCTTTTTCACTTCGGTGAAATCAGTATCATGGACTTGAAGGAATTTCTTTTTGAAAAAGGTGTGCCTGTCCGCAAAATCAGCCCGGCACTTTTTCGCTGGCAGCGCATGAAAAAAGACGCTCTCGGACTGGTTCCGGCGATCGTCGTCGAGGACAGCACCAGGGATGTCCTTATGCTCGCCTATATGGATTTTGAAGCATTCGAACGCACCCTTGATACCGGGATTATGCATTATCATTCAAGAAGCCGCGGTAAACTCTGGAAAAAGGGCGAAACATCAGGTCATTTTCAGCACGTTCGCTCCACAAGAATTGACTGCGACATGGATACTCTGTTATTCTTTGTGGACCAGGACGGAGCGGCCTGTCATACCGGAGCACACAGCTGCTTTTTCACAGACGTAAACGACATGTGAATATCGCAGCCTCGGGCAGCGGACATCAGAAAGGGGGACGCTATATGTCAGAAAATGGGGAAAACACCATACAGGATCTGTATGATCTCATTTTGGGAAGACGTGAGAATCCTGTTGAAGGGTCTTACACCAATTATCTTTTTTCCAAAGGCTCGGACAAGATTTGCAAAAAGGTCGGTGAAGAAGCTTTTGAAGTGGTTATCGCCGCAACGTCCGACAAGAAACAAGACATTATCTATGAACTTGCTGATCTTCAATATCACCTTTTGGTGCTTATGGCTGAAAAAGGAATAACTCCGGATGATGTATATAACGAACTCAAAAATCGCCGCTGACAAACTCGTTTTCTTCGGGAATGTGATGCGATTCAGGGAAACATGGCGGCAAACGACTTTTTTACAAGAAAAACGCTCTTTTTGTTTGACAGAGCAGGATGCCTGTGGTAAAATTTCGTTTGCTATCGCCGTTAAGGTCTTTTTTTATGCGCAAACTGACATCTGTGGGATGTCGATGATGGAGGTGTTCAACATGGCTAGCAAAGCAGGTGCACGGGACAAGCTGACTTTAGCTTGTGAAGCGTGCAAGCAGCGCAATTACCAGACATACAAGAATAAGAAGAATGACCCGGACAGACTGGAACTGAAGAAGTATTGCAGGTTTTGCCAGAAGCATACAAACCACAAAGAGACTAAATAAGTCTTTTTGCTGGTTGTATTCTAAAACACAGTGAGAGGGTAAAAACCGATGGCAGAGAAAAAAATTGCAGAGAAGAAGATTGCAGAGAAGAAAAAAGAAAATGTCTTCAAACGCACCATTCAGCGTATCGTTCGTCGATTCGTTGAGGTTCGTCAGGAAATGAAGCGTGTTATCTGGCCGACAAGAGCAAAGCTTCTGCAGGTTGCAGTCGTTGTGCTCGCTGTTATTCTGGCTTCGGCAATATTATTGTCGCTCGTTGGAAAGGGAACAAGTGAAATTTTGAGAAGTGTTGGCTTCTACAATCAGGTTAGTGAGACAACCACGACAACAACGACCGCTGTAGTTTCAACGGATGCGACTACTGCCGCAACCACAGCACTGGCTACGACAGCAGCTTGATGTCCCGGCATGTTAACAAGAGGAGCGCGTAAGAATGACTGAAGAAGTTCACTCCAATGAAGCGAAATGGTATGTAATCCATACTTATTCCGGTTACGAGAATAAGGTGAAGACAACTCTGGAAACTGTGATTGAAAATCGCGGTTTAAAAGAAATGATCCAGGAAGTGTCTGTACCGATGGAGGAGCAGATCGAGGTCAAGGACGGCAAGAAAAAAGTTGCCATGAAGAAGATTTATCCCGGTTATGTCTTGGTCAAGATGGTGTATACAGAAGAAATCTGGTACATTGTCCGCAACACCAGAGGCGTCACCGGATTTGTCGGACCCAACTCCAACCACCCGATTCCTCTTTCTGACGAAGAGCTCATGCTGATGGGTCTGGAATCCAATTGGGAGCCGACTGTTGATTATTCAATAGGGGATTCCGTTAAGTTGATTGCCGGCCCCTTTGCTGATTGCATCGGCATTGTTGAGGCGATGAACTTAGAAAAGCATTCAATACGTGTCAGAATATCCATGTTCGGCCGTGAGACACCGATCGAGCTGGATTTCGCGCAGGTTATTCGCACCTGAATCCAAGCGAATGCATTTACAAGCTTATCCCGCTGCATTATGCAGCGTGAGAATAGGACAGTAGGGATAAGATACTGTCACAGTTAATTTTGGGAGGTGGCCGCATATGGCAAAGAAAGTCACTGGGTATGTTAAATTACAGATACCCGCAGGCAAAGCAACGCCAGCACCGCCGGTAGGACCAGCCCTTGGACAGCACGGTGTAAACATCGCGCAGTTT
>Ga0209125_1001000_pt1 | contig 30249 bp, 27 predicted proteins | sample BarGraIncub1131A_FD_184503 | JGI IMG/M metagenome (GOLD analysis project Ga0209125, IMG submission 184503) | Arctic peat soil microbial communities from Barrow, Alaska - Barrow Graham LP Incubations 11-31A (SPAdes) (version 2) | ecosystem: Environmental > Terrestrial > Soil > Wetlands > Peat... | reverse complement strand
ATTGGCCGGATTTTAAACCCGATCATTTTTATAAAGCGCTGAATTGGTATAATGATCAGGATGTCACCCTTGGAGGTTGAGGTTAATCGTTTAAATGTAAATTTTATAAGGACAAACAATGAGAAAAATAGAATTGGTTGTAGTTTTAATCATCTTAGGAATTCTTGGTTTGCATTATACTTTTATTGCACAGCCACAAGAGACTCCAAAAGATCAAATGAAAAAGAATCAAATAAATAATAACTCTAAAAAACAAATTACAATGAATACAACTAACAAATTCGAATTTCAACCGCTGCCTTATTCTTATGATGCTCTTGAACCTTTCATTGATAAGCTAACGCTTGAAATTCATTATGGCAAACACCATAAAGCCTATTATGACAATTTCATAACTGCCATTAAGGGCACAGAAATGGAATCAATGGATATAAAGGATATTTTCAGGAATATAAGCAAATTACCTATGGCAGTCAGAAATAACGGTGGTGGTTATTTCAACCATACCTTTTATTGGGAAGGCATGAAAGCTTCTGGAGGTGGCTTCTCAACCGGAAAATTATCAGATGCGATTACAAAATCGTTTACCTCCTTTGATGAGTTTAAAAAGCAATTTTCGGATGCCGGAAAAACCCGATTTGGCAGTGGCTGGGCATGGCTAAGCCTTGATGATAAAGGCAACCTGTTTATTTGTTCTACACCAAATCAGGATAATCCGTTGATGGATCTGGCTGAAAAAAAAGGAATACCTCTGCTTACAATGGATGTATGGGAACACGCTTATTATTTGAAATATCAGAACAAAAGACCAGACTATATAGATGCGTTCTGGAATGTTGTAAACTGGGCAGAAGTAGCCAAAAGATATGAAAAGGCGTTAAACTAAATTACAAAAACAATTGAATTGCTACAATCTTAATATTTTAAAAAATGGAAAATGAAATCATTGCCATGCCACGCATTGGCGACAAAGCACCTGAATTTAAAGCGGTAACAACACAGGGAAATATTAATTTTCCTGCTGATTATTCAGGAAAATGGATCATTCTTTTCAGCCATCCGGCCGATTTTACACCGGTTTGCACATCAGAATTCATGACGTTTGCGAGTATGCAGGATGAATTTACGGCCTTAAATACTCAATTGGTGGGTTTGTCAATTGATGGATTATACAGCCACATAGCCTGGTTGCGTACAATAAAAGAGAAAATAGAGTTCAAAGGCATGAAAAATGTGGATGTTACATTTCCATTGATTGAAGATATTACAATGGACATAGCCAAAAAATACGGGATGATACAACCTGGCGAAAGTAACACCAAAGCAGTAAGAGCTGTATTTTTTGTCGATCCCACAGGAACCATAAGGGCCATTATTTATTATCCACTTTCATTAGGCAGGAACTTTGAAGAATTGAAAAGAGTAATAATCGCTCTTCAAACAGCTGATGCATATGGCGTTGCTACTCCTGCCAATTGGAATCCCGGCGATGATGTAATCGTTTCAACAGCATCTTCGTGCGGGGCTGCCAAAGAACGTATGGAAAATAAAGATGAGAATATAACTTGTTATGATTGGTTCTTCTGCACTAAAAAATTATCCATCGAACAGGTAAAAAATCCGCCTGTAAAAAAGTAGTTCAAACTATATAATAGTGTTAGAACTATGCCAGATATAATTGAAAATCAGGAATCAGAAAAAGTTGGTAATCGCCGTGTTCACATGGCGAATGAAAGAACATTTCTTGCATGGATTAGAACAAGTATTGGGATAATGGCATTTGGTTTTGTTGTTGAAAAGTTTGCCTTGTTCATGAAACAAATGTCGATTATTTTGGGGAAATCAACTATCGAAAATACGATGCCTCCTTCTCATGGATATTCGTCAATCGTTGGAATATTCCTTGTCGGTCTTGGCACGTTGATGGTATTACTCTCATTTGTCAGGTACAAGAAAGTTGAAAGACAAATAGACGAAGATACATTTAAATCTTCAACGATACTTGACATATTACTCACCATATCAGTCCTTGCAGTCGGAATCTTCCTTGTAATTTATCTGATTCATAGTACTTAATACAGATTATAAAAATGGATTTAAAAGTCAGAGCAACCGCTGAATATAAAGATATCTCCATAGAAGATACCTACAAATTCTTAGAAACAACAGCAGACGGACTGTCGGATGCGGAAGTGAAGAACCGTCTTGAGAAATTCGGGACGAACGAATTAATAGAAAAGAAAACAAATCCTTTGCTTGAATTTCTGCTTCGTTACTGGGGTCCTATGCCGTGGTTGCTGGAACTGGCTATGGGTCTTTCCGTTGCGTTGAGTCATTACATGGAAGGCGTGATCATCTTTGTGTTGCTCACCCTGAATGCTATCATAGGACAACTGCATGCAAGCAATTCACAAAACCTGATGGAGCTTTTAAAGAAAAAATTAGCCATCAAGGCCAAAGTTTTGCGAAATAATAAATGGTCGAAGGAAGATGCTAAAGGAATAGTGGTTGGCGACAGTATCTCTGTAAAATTGGGGGATATCGTTCCGGCAGATGCCAAAATCATTAGCGGTGAACTTTCGGTGGACCAATCGGCTCTTACCGGAGAATCCATGCCGGTTGAAATACATCCGGCTGACATTATTTACTCAGGCTCCATACTCCGGCGGGGTGAAGCTACCTGTGTTGTTATTAACACCGGCGCCAATACCTATTTTGGCAAAACTGCCGAGTTGGTCAAAACAGCAAAGCCAAAGTCACATCAACAGGAAGTAATGATGGCGGTGGTAAAATACATGATGTATCTCGGTATAGCTGCTTCTATTGTAGTTTCCGTATCTGCTTTATGGATGCATTTAAACATTTTAATAATATTGACCTTTGTGGTTATTTTCCTTTTGGGAGCCATCCCGGTGGCTCTTCCGGCTGTTCTTACCATTGTACAATCAGTCGGTGCAACGGAGTTAGCCAAAAAAGGGGCATTGGTAACCCGGCTTGAGTCGGTTGAAGATGCGGCCTCCATCGATATTATTTGTTTTGACAAAACAGGTACGATAACACAAAACAAATTATCGGTTGTTGATAGCATTCCTTTTTCCGGAAATCAGAAAGAAGATGTGCTGAGAATAGCTTCCCTCACATCCCGCTCGGAAGGGATGGATCTGATTGATATGGCCATTATGGAATATGCAAAGAAATCCGGTGTAAAATTTGATGATTACAAACAAGTTTCGTTTACGCCTTTCGACCCGTCGGTAAAAAGGACAGAAGCCACCATTGAAAACGGTGGAAAGCAGTTCAGATCGGTTAAAGGTGCAGCACAGGTAATTCTGTCATTATGCAAAGGCACAGATAAAAGCACGTTAGATGAAGTAAATAAAACAATCGACGGATTTTCAAAAAAAGGGTACAGGACGATTGCTGTTGCCCGGTCGGAAGGAGATGACCTGAATAACCTTCAATTAGTAGGATTACTGCCGCTTGCTGATCCACCCCGACCGGATTCAAAAAGCATGATAGAACAGGCAAAACAGTTGGGGATAAAACCTTTGATGCTTACCGGTGACAGCATTGATATAGCAAAAGAAATTTCTAATCAGATAGGCATTGGGATGAAAATCATCCGGATGGCAGATATTAAAGACCTTAGCAATAAACAACAATTAAAGGCTGTAAGCGAATGCGATGGGTTTGCTGAAATATATCCCAAGGATAAATATACCATTGTGAAACTTTTGCAATCGGGCGGGCATACGGTAGGGATGACAGGTGATGGCGTTAATGATGCTCCTGCTTTGAAACAGGCAGAAATGGGTATTGCTGTGAGCAATTCCACGGATGTGGCAAAGGCTGCCGCAAGTGTAGTGCTAACTGAAGCTGGCATAGGCGTCATAATTGACACCATAACCATAAGCAGGCAAACCTATCAGCGCATGCTGACCTGGGTCATCAATAAAGTTGCCAAGGTGATGGAATTTGTGGTTTTGCTCACTATCGGATTCTTTTGGTTGCATAACATGCTGCTTTCGCTTATCGGCGTATCATTTTTAGTGTTTGCCAATGATTTTGTAACCATGTCGCTGGCAACCGACAATGTGAAACATACGAGTAATCCGAATCAGTGGAACGTGAAAAATAATATCCTTGCCTCTCTTGTTCCCGCATTGTGTTATGTATTGGAAGATGTAGTGGTTATACTGGCGGGGAAGTATTATTTTCATTTACAATGGAATGAACTCACCACACTTGTTATGCTGAGTCTTATATTCAATAGTCAGTTCAGAGTATTAATCGTCAGGGAAAGAAATCATTTCTGGTCATCACTTCCGGGTAAAGGATTACTTATATCCAGTACAGCAGCTATCATCGTGTTTGCACTCATAGCTCTTTTCGGAATTCTTATTCCTCCGCTAAGTCCGCTGGTAGTGCTCACAGTTTTGGTATTATCAGCTCTGTTTACGTTCGGTATTGATTTTCCGAAATACTATATGTTCCGGAAATTTGGATTGTAAAGACTGGCAAAAGGATGAGACATTATTATAAAACGTAGAAGCAATGACAATTAAAAGATTACTCACCATCGTTCAAATGAACGACACCCATGCTTATTTTGATATCCATCAGGAGATGTTTTGGCAAGGCAACCACGCGGTATATCGTGAGGCCGGAGGTTACGCCCGCATTGCTACAATTGTAAAACAAATTCGGGATGAAAGCCATGGGAATTGCCTTTTTTGCGACTGCGGTGATACTTTGCATGGCACCTATCCTGCTCTGAACACACAGGGACAGGCGATGATCCCTATCTTAAATTCATTGGGGCTTGATGCCATGACTGCTCACTGGGAATTTGCATACGGTCCAACAGATTTTAAGCAGCGGCTTGCTGAACTCAATTATCCAATGCTGGCAAACAATGTTTATGATAAAGAGACAAAAAAGCCTCTATTTCAGTCTTATGTCGTAAAAGAGATTGGCGGATTACGTATCGGTCTTATTGGGATAGCCTCGAATATTGTGGACAAGACCATGCCGCCTTCGTACAGCGAAGGGATATACTTTACCTTGGGTAAAGATGAACTTCCACCAATTATTGATTTACTGCGCATTAAGGAAAAGGTTGACTTAATTGTCCTGATTTCACATCTTGGCTTCACTCAGGATATGAAGCTTTTATCTGAAGTTCATGGCATAGATGTTTGTCTCAGCGGCCATACTCATAACCGGCTTTTTAAGCCTGCTATTAATGGGAAAACTATTGTTATACAGTCAAGCTGCCATGGTTCTTTTTTGGGTCGTCTGGATTTGGAGGTTGTTGAAGGACAGATTGTCGATTATCAGCACCGGTTGATTGAGGTTGAAGCAGCCATACAACCTGACCCAATAGTAGCTGAACTGGTAAAGCAGGCCCTCGCACCATACAAGAATGAACTCGCTGAAGTTGTAGGTGAAACGGCTACAGCGCTCAACCGGGGAACAACCATGGAAACCACTATGGACAATTTCCTTCTTCAGGCTTTACTAGAAAGTACCGGCTCGCAACTGGCATTTTCGAATGGCTGGCGTTACGGCGCACCAATAGTTCCGGGTAACATAACGTTGAATGACCTGTTCAATATTATCCCTATGAATCCGCTTGTATCAACTGTAGAATTATCAGGCGAGGAAATAAGGGCAATGTTGGAGGAGAATCTCGAAAGGACATTTTCGTGCGATCCGTATAATCAAATGGGAGGATATGTTAAGCGTTGTCTCGGTCTCAATGTTTACTTTAAGATAGAAAATCCTTCGGGCAACCGAATTCAAAAACTATTTGTTGGTAATGAAGAGATTCAGACTGACAAATATTACTCAGCAGCATTTGTCACGATGCAAGGGGTTCCTCAAAAATATGGGCGGAATCGGGAAAACCAGTCAGAACGGACTATAGATGCAATGAGAAAGTATCTGGCAAAGCATCGCCCCGTTCGCGCGGAACTCAGGGGAACCTTTGTGGCGGTATAAGAATGCTTGTAGCAAATGTGTGAATGATGTAAATCTTTTTAAAAATTTCGTAAAACTTCTCCTGTTATAGCTATATAACTTCGTTTTCTCAAAATTCATTAATAAAACTTACACAGATGAAAGGGAACAAAGAATTACTTGCTGTCTTGAATTCGCTTTTGGCAGATGAACTCACTGTGATAAACCAATACATGGTGCAATCTGAAATGTGCGCAAACTGGGGTTATAGTAAGCTTCACAAGGCTATCCGGAAACAGGCAATGGATGAAATGCTCCATGCCGAATGGCTAATCGAGCGAATCCTTTTTTTCGAGGGTTCACCTACGGTATCCAAACTTAATCCTATGAAGATTGGTAATACTGTATCAGAAATAATCAGTAACGACGATGACACTGAACTTAATGTCGTCCGTGAATATAACGATGCAATCAAACTAGCTCGTGAGGTTGGTGATCAAGGTACCGTTGACTTGCTTACAAAAATACTTAAAATGGAAGAAGGCCATGTCGATTGGGCAGAAATACAGCGTGCACAGATCGACCAAATGGGACTTGAAAATTATCTGACAAGCCAAACCTGAAGTCCGGCGAACTAATTTGTTATGATTGATATATGGGAACATGCTTATTGTTTGATATATTTGATCAAAAGACTCTGTTCTGGCTGCATCTCCCTCAATATATTGTGCGATGCGCCTGTCACCATATAACTTGTAATTTGGGCTAAGTCGTTTTATACTTTTGGCTATTATTCAACAAAAACATACCATACCCGAAAATGTGTGAATGATATAATTCTTTTCAAAAGTTTTGTAATGCATGAGTCGGTGCATGATTTTATATTTATCCAGTAAAATCTCAATTTTAATAAATGCAATATAACTTAAAATGAGCATGTTCACTAAATACAAACACGGATAAATATTTCACATGCGAGTCCATCCGACCTTTAAAAAACAAATTATATAAAGATGAAATTAAACCTTACTTCCGAAAAATACAAGGGATTAACAGCTAACCAGGTAAAGGAAAAGTTACGTACAGAAGGGTATAATAGTCTCCCGTCTTCAAAACCTAAAAATTTTTTATCTATTGTAGTGGGAGTTGTCAAAGAACCCATGTTTATCCTTTTAGTTGCTTGCGGTAGCTTGTATTTGGTTTTGGGTGAATTACAAGAAGGTTTAATGTTGTTGGGCTTTGTTTTCGTAATCATGGGCATCGAATTCTTTCAACAAAAGAAGACTGAAAAAGCTCTCGATGCATTAAAAGACATGGCAAGTCCAAGGGCTTTGGTTATCCGTGATGGTGTGGAAACACGCATTGCAGGAATTGAAGTTGTTACCGATGACTTGATTATATTACAGGAAGGCGACAGGGTTCCTGCAGATGCAACTGTTTTACAATCAGTCAATTTACTGGCAGATGAATCATTGCTTACAGGTGAATCGGTGTCCGTCAGAAAAAGTGATTGGGATGAAGTTCAGGAAATTACACAACCCGGTGGAGATGATTTACCATTCATTTTTTCCGGTTCCATGATTGTTCAGGGAAATGGAATCGCCAGAGTAACAAGCATTGGTGTGAATACCGAAATTGGGAAAATTGGCGCAGCGTTAGAAGGCGTAAAAGAAGAACCTACCCGCCTCAAAAAAGAAATGGGTTCGTTGGTGAAAAAATTGACAATTATAGCTGCATTACTTTGTCTTATAGTAATTGTTGGTTATACTCTTACCCGCGGTAACCTGATCAATGGATTCCTTGCTGGCATAACATTGGCTATGGCCGTGCTACCCGAAGAATTCCCTGTTATTCTCACTGTGTTTATGGCGCTTGGAGCATGGCGAATGTCAAAAAAGAAAGTGTTGACACGAAATCCATCGGCCATAGAAACCCTCGGTTCGGCAACCGTGCTTTGTACCGACAAAACCGGCACGCTTACCGAAAATATAATGACGGTAACTAAGCTCTATAACGGAAAAGATTTTCATACTGTTGAAAAATCTAACGAATTAAATTCGGAATTTCATGAAATAATGGAGTTTGGCATTCTTTCCAGTCAAACCAATCCGTTCGATCCCATGGAAAAAGCTATCACCGGCATGGGCAAATTGTATCTGAAAGGAACTGAACATATCCATAAAAACTGGGAAATGATCAAGGAATATCCACTTTCCAAAGAATTACTGGCCATGTCGCGGGTTTTTTCATCAAAAGAAACAAAGGAAAAAATTATTGCCACAAAAGGAGCTCCTGAAGCCATTTTTGATTTATGTCATTTGAATGCAAAAGAAAAAACACGTCTTTCGGAGGCAGTTGAAGAATTAGCTTCGGATGGTTTAAGGGTGTTAGGCGTGGCAAAAGCAAAAATAAATGCTACGGGTTTACCTGAAATTCAGCACGATTTCAGTTTTGAATTTATTGGTTTAATTGGACTTTCCGATCCCATTCGTAAAAACGTGAAACAAGCAGTAAGTGAATGCTATAAAGCTGGTATCCGGGTCATCATGATTACGGGAGATTATCCGGTAACGGCCAAACATATTGCTTTGGAAATTGGTCTTGAAAATCCTGAAATGTGCATGACAGGACAGGAACTACATGCAATATCGGATGCTCAATTATGCAAAAAGATTAAGGAAATCAACGTTTTTGCCAGAGTTGTTCCCGAACAAAAACTTAAAATTGTAAATGCATTAAAGAAAAATGGAGAAATTGTCGCCATGACAGGTGATGGAGTGAATGATGCTCCTGCGCTAAAATCGGCAGATATTGGCATCGCCATGGGCAAAAAAGGTACCGATGTAGCCCGCGAAGCTTCATCGCTGGTGCTTATGGACGATAACTTTTCATCCATTGTAGGTGCTATCAGAATGGGAAGGCGCATTTTTGATAACCTCCAAAAATCTTTTGGATACATTTTTGCCATCCATGTACCCATTGCAGGGTTATCGTTATTGCCAATTTTACTGGGCAATTTTCCAATCATTTTATGGCCGGTACATATTGTTTTTCTAGAATTAATTATCGACCCGGCCTGTTCCATCATATTTGAAGCTGAAAAGGAAGAGTCGAACGTTATGAACCGGCCTCCAAAAGGTATAAAAGAACCTTTTTTTGGAGCTGGGAAAATTTTGTTCAGTTGTCTTCAAGGTGCTGGAATCTTAGTAATTTCGCTTGCTGTTTACTTTATAGGTTTATACTTTGCTTATGAAGCGAATGAAGTTCGCGCAATGGCGTTTATCACCTTAATTGTTTCAAATATAGCAGTTATATTGACCAATCGTTCGTGGACAGATAATATATTTAGAATTATAGCTACTCCCAACAAAGCTGTTTTATGGGTTGTCGGCGGGGCAATTTTTTTTCTGTTATTAATTTTAAATATTCCATTTTTCTTGAGCCTCTTCCAGTTTCAAAAGCTCACATTCATTAATATTATCATCTGTAGTTTAGCGGGGTTAACAACCATCGTATGGTTTGAAATATATAAGCTGTTTAAACTGAGAAAAGATGAATCACTGTAATAATTTAGGGAAAACACTTTTCACTATCATCTCTCTAATAGACCTTACTTATTACACTCATACACGTGTGAATGATGTAACTTTTCCCAAAAATCTTGTAATGATTTTCAGGACAAGAAGAAATATCTTTGTCTTGTTGAACCAAAAAATGCTATGTCTAGGTCTTCAGTTTCCAACCAATAAAGTGGTTTAATAAACTTCTTAGTTGATTTTACTATTTTACTGACGGCGTTAGGTATATCTGCAAATTGTCTGTCTAATAGCAACCAAATGACTCCTTCTGTTGTGTAAGCAGCAAAGAAAATTCCACCAGTCAAAAGTGAAACACTGGAACTACTTGTCCCAAAGAGTGATTTCTCAGGATGATAAGTATTTTCAAATGCCATTTGAAAAAAGTCAATCAGGTCAGACTGAAAAGGTTTTATATTCCTTTTCTTATCTGTCCACTGTAAAATTTCTTTTTTCCAATCGAAGTCTATCATTTTCGTAGTCGTCTTTAAAATGCCCTATAACTAGTAAATACTCGCAAGCTTATTGTACTTTTTCGAACCTTCAATTATTTCCAATCCGCTATATCTTTGCCTAAGTATTTGGTTTTTAAACCGAGTTAAATGTAAGCGGTTATGTTTATAACATCAAACCTATTTGTTGTTTTTTTCTATCTTTTTTACGTCAAAATTGTTTTGAATGCTCTCCTCTCCTCTTTAATCAATGAAACCACTTGTTGAGTTGACATTTCCAACTGTTTATTCAATGAATCCTTTTGTAGAGTTGTCATCCTATACTCTGTAATCGATGAAAGTGGTTGTAGAGTTGTCATCCTATACTCTGTAATCAACGAAAGTGGTTGTAGAAATGGCATCCTATACTGTGCAATCGATGAAAGTGGTTGTAGAGTTGTCATCCTATACTCTGTAATCAACGAAAGTGATTGTAGAGTTGCCATCCTATACTCTGTAATTGGTAAAAGTGATTGTAGAGTTGTCATCCTATACTCTGCAATCGATGAAAGTGGTTGTAGAGTTGCGGCGAAATTAACCAACATTAACAAAAGAAATTACCGACCGAAGAAGCCTTGATGTATGTTTACATCAAAATTTAATTTCCACAAAATGGTCGTTTCAAAAACCGAACTTTTCGACAAAGAACTTCAGAAAAGGGCCAATCTATTCAAAGCGCTGGCACATCCTGCAAGGTTGCAAATCCTGCAATTTCTGGCACAAACAAAAACATGTATAACAGGCGACATTTCGGAACATTTCCCCTTGACCCGTGCAACAGTTAATCAGCACTTGAAGGAATTAAAGGAAGCCGGATTGATCTGCGGGCACAATGAAGGCGCTAAAATTGTTTATTGCCTGAAAATTGAGAAGGTAAAGGAGATGGAAGAAATCATGACCGGGTTTAGGGATGAAATGCATCTTCCGGCTGATTTTTGCTGTCAATTGGAAAAGATATCAAATAACTAAACCAAACCAATTGCGACACTCAAAAGAATTTATTGGCGAAACACCCGGTACTTTTTTACTGGTGTTATTCGGATGCGGATCGGTAGCTGTATCGGTGCTTTTTAATGCAGGATTGGCTATCTATGTCTTGTTTTCACCGTCGGTTGCAGCTTTCGAAAACGCACACAACATCATTCGTGGTTCGGCTGAATCGATTCAAACTGCCACGAACCAGCCATGAAACGTTCATCGGTTCGGTGCGATTGTGATTGTGAAAATGATAAATCAATAAAAAAGTAAAAATAGTTATGAAGACAACACGACTTATTCTGGTAGGAGGATTTCTTGGTGCAGGAAAAACAACCCTGTTATGGGAAGCTGCCAGAAGAATCATGGCCAATGGGAAACGGGTCGGGCTCATTACCAACGATCAGGCTCCTGACCTTGTTGATACGGCAATACTTTCGCACAACGAAGTGAAAGTTGCCGAAGTAAGCGGAAGTTGTTTCTGCTGCAATTTCAACGGCTTGATCAATGCCATGGAGCAAGTGCGCGAGGAAGCAAATGCCGATGTAATTATTGCCGAACCGGTTGGAAGCTGTACCGATTTATCAGCAACCATTGTCCAGCCACTCAAAGAAAAAATGAAAGGTGAGCTTTTGGTCAGCCCACTTTCAGTAATGGCTGATCCGGCCCACCTCAGCGATATTCTGAATGGCGGAACCGCCGGTTTACATCCCAGCGCTGCTTATATTTTCAGGAAACAATTGGAAGAAAGCGATATTATCCTGATTAGCAAAGCCGACCTTCCTGAACCAAATAATTTGGCTTTATTGAAAGAAAAGGTGAAACTGAATTTTCCTGATGCCGATATAATGACAGTAAGCGCCATTACTGGCGAAGGAATTGAAGAATGGCTGAAGGAAGTAATGAACCGTACGGATGCAGGTCAGAGACTGGCAGTAGTCGATTACGATATTTATGCCGAAGGTGAAGCCGTTTTGGGATGGTTGAACAGCAACATCGAACTGAGCGGTGAACAGACCGACTGGGATGATTTTGCCCGAAATCTTTTGCAGGACCTGAGTCAGCGGTTCGACAGCCTCAACGCATCGGTTGGTCATGTCAAACTTATTCTTGAAGCTGGCAACAACTTCATGACAGGTAACCTGACAGGCAAAGGCGAAACCCTGAATTTCCGTGGATCGGCAGGAACAAGTACAAAGGCCCGACTGACTTTGAATGCCCGTGTAGAAATGAGTCCCGAAGCACTGGAAAAGATTGTACGTGAAACGCTCGGTGCGCAAACAAAGGGAAATCTTGAGTTTAGAATTGTTGCATTGCGCAGTTTGAGTCCCGGAAGGCCAACTCCCACTTATCGTTTCGACCGCATTGTCTCAATTGGCTACCGATAGTTGATTGAGATGCGACAGGTCCAACTCAAAACCAATCTGGCACCAATGAAATTCATTCTTTGTAACTATTCAATCTTTTCAATGGTACCATGATAATCCATGAGTTGCCGGTTTCTGAAGTTGATTCTCAGATCGGCATAACCACTTGCACCCGCTGTGAGGTAAATTGATTCTCTATTTCACCACATTTTGTGCTTTCCCTGAAATAAAGCATTGCAGGTTCTCAACAGTAATACTCATTAACCGTTGACGCGCCTCGAAGGTTGCCCACGCAATGTGCGGAGTAATAAAACAATTTTTAGCCGATGGCAGCGGATTATCTGCTGTTGGAGGCTCGGTTGACAATACATCGAGCCCGGCTGCGGCAATGATTCCGGAATTCAGGGCAGTTGCCAGATCAGCTTCGTTGATCAATCCTCCCCTACCCGTGTTGATTAATATAGCTGTTGGTTTCATCGTGTGAAGCAAATCCCGGTTCACAAATTCGCTGTTGTCAGTAGTTAGCGGACAATTGATGCTCACCACATCACTTTCAGCAAAAACTTCATTCAATATTGTTTGGCGGGTGCCATCAGGTTTGTCTGTAATTTGTGAGCGGTTACTGAAAATCACCTTCATCCCAAAAGCCATTGCGATTTGAGCCACTGCTCGCCCAATTCGGCCAAAGCCAACAATTCCAAGGGTTTTACCAGCCAATTCAGTTTGCGGACTTCTCCAATAAGCGAAATCGGGATTGTTCGCCCATTCGCCCGACCGAACCGATGTGGCATGTAATTCAACACGGTTAACGACATTCAGGATGTGCGAAAAAACAAGCTGAGCAACTGAATCGGTGCTGTAAGCCGGTATGTTGGTAACCACAATTCCTTTGCGACTGGCTGCTTTAACATCCACCACATTGTATCCGGTAGCAGTCACACCGATGTATCGCAAGTCCGGAAGCCGATCAATCAGTTGTTCGTCAATAACCGCTTTGTTGGTGATCACCGCCGCTGCATCTTTAATTCTATCGAATACTTCACCGGGTTTGGTACGATCATAAATCGCACAATTGCCAAGTTTTTTCAGACCTTCCCACGACAAATCGCCCGGATTCATGGCAAATCCATCCAACACAACTATTTTCATATAATCTTTTTTTTAAAAACCACATAGACACATAGGATACATAGAATAACATTTGCAACTTTGAGCAGTGGCGGAATTTCGGGGATGCGTTAGCATCCCACGAGAAGAAAAACGGAGCAGGACGAGGTGCTAAACACGCTGTAATCCCCGCCATGCTTATGAGCCGGTGTTGTATGCTTTTTTATTTTTTTTCTAATATTGCTTTAATAAAAGTCATTTGGTCACTCCGCATATTTACTTGGTCTTCTGCAAATAATACAATAAGAGAAGAAATCCAGAGTTTATCATTATGAATAAATAAAATCTGTCGAGTACTTCTCGTCATGATTCTTTGTCCACCTTTTAATCCATTAGTTCTGTATTTAATTACCGCTATCGGAACATTATCGACTTTATCAAAATACAACACAAAATTGTCTTCCGCTTTATAATCATCTTCCAAGTATTCATCAATGCTCAATTTCTTTTTAATATCTTCAATTTCTCGATCAACAATTTTTTTTAAATCATTTTTTGTAGATTTATCTAATGCCGATGCTCCGACAATTATTAAAGCTTGAGGCTCTCCAGTTGTGGAAAAAGGAACTGGTGCTTTCTTTTTACTTGTAAATTGGATATCATGTTCAAGATACTTTATATCCCAATCATGCTTGTATTTTGTATTCTGGGCGCTAAGTCCTATAGTCACAAAATTAAATAGAAGAAAAATCTTAAATATTCTCATTTTTATCAATGTGCTAAAGTTTTAAAATTGCCCACAACATATGTACTATGTGGTTATCTTTCATTTTTCTTAATTTATTTGTTTCAAAAAATAAACGAAATTTTAATTTGAAATATAATCCTTAATAATCACAGTTTTTCGATCGAATGTATAAGCAGAAAAATAGCCCAACGCTCCGTTGTTAAAGTTGCTGATGGGGTTTGCAGGTGAAGCTGATTGCTGCATCTCATTTCCTGAAATGTTTTCGAGGGTCGAAAAATAATTGTAAGTAGCTTCATCAATCGACTGAAGTTCAATCGTCAGGTTGTCTGTTTCCTGAAATACAACCGAGCGTTGCGCAAGGCCAATATCTTTTCCATCAAAAAGCTGATCTGAATAAAGTGTTATTTCACCCTGGTTTTCTGTGGCTTCTCCATTTACAAAATACTTCAGTCTGTAAAAATTTTTCGTATTGGCCGGGTCCTTGATGTAAGTATTGACTTTATACCCGCTATCCAAAAAACCCAATCCATCGAAATACGAAAAGCCAACCTCAATAATCGGGACCACCTCGTTCATGAACGACCTTGCAGAATAAGTAACGCCTTCGTATTCAACATCAACAATATACCAAAAACCTGCAACAGCGAATATATTGGCTAACTCATAAACTCCAGGCGACTTTTCTACAAAATATCTTGCTTTTCCCTTTTCTGACCTAACACTTACTTTGGCTCCTGAAACCGGATTGCTGGTTTTTGTCCCGAAATAAGGCAAAGTCTTTGAAACCTTTACTGTAAAAGGTGTCTTAGTATTGGTAATCGTTGCTTCAATTACAATGGCTTCTTTCGATCCTGACAAATCAATCTCAATTACTTTTTCGCAGGCCGAAAAAGCAAAGAAGACGATAATCAGTCCTGAAAGATATGTCATGCGATTCAGCAATGGTCAGAATTTAAATTTATAACTTACTGATGGAATGATCTTAAACAACGAAATTTGCACCGCCTCAGTTTTGTTCGGATCTTCCTTGCTTTGCCTGAAGGTAATGAAATAAGCATTTTCCCTTCCATAGACATTGTAAACCGAAAAATCCCAGCTCGATTCAAATCTTGCAGTTTGTTTCCTGATCCATGTTACACCCAGATCGAGACGGTGATAATCGGGCATCCGGTAGCCGTTTCTCGCAGTGTAATAACCGATAACCTTTCCGTCAATCTCATATTTACCATTCGGGAAAGTTACAGCATTTCCGGTATTGTACACCCAAGTGGCCGATAATTTCAGCTTCCGGGTTAAATCGTACATTGCAACCACCGAAACATCGTGCCGCCTGTCCTGGCGTGCAGGAAAAGGATTGCCACTGTTGATCAGATCGAATTGCCGCATTGTTTTCGCCCAGGTATAGCCGAGCCAACCGGTAAGTCTTCCCTCATTTTTCCTGAATAAAAATTCAGCGCCATAAGCCCATCCACGCCCGTAAACCAGTTCTGCTTCGACTGTTGAATTGAAAATCAGGTCAGCGCCGTTCTTGTAATCAATCTGGTTCTGCAAATTCTTATAATAAAGTTCAACCGACGATTCAAACATATTTTTATGGTAGTTGCGGAAATACCCCACCGACCATTGATCCGAAATCTGTGGTTTCACATTGTCGCTGCTCGGAAGCCAAACATCGGTTGGCGTTGACGAGGTTGAATTTGAAAGCAGATGAATGAACTGATAAATTCGGTTGTAGGATGCCTTGACCGCATCATTAGGGCCAATCTGGTAATTCATAGACAAACGTGGTTCGGGGCCGCCTTGCGTTTTCACCCATTTAAAATGGTCGTAACTGGTCGTTTGAATCAGGTTTCCACTGTCGTCGAACCGATAAAAATCGCCGGGACCCACATTCGAAAACAATGCAAGCCGAAAGCCATAATAGATTTTCAAATGATCGAAAATCTGCTGACTGTTTGACACATAGAACGCACTTTCGATCGCACGGCGTGGTCGCACTGCAAGTGTAAAATAACCACTCCCGGGTGAAGCGTCCACATCGCCCGGTACAATTTTATGGAAGATTATATTTGCTCCGAATTTCAGTGTATTCCTTGCATTAAGATACCAGCTAAAGTCTTGCTTCAGGTTAAAATCCTGAATTGCCGAACCAAGAAGAACATCATTGTCACCAGAGATATCAATCTGGTAAGAATAATTACTAAAAATGAGCGAACTGTTTGAAAAGAGTTTTTCATTGTAGGTATGATTGAGCCTTACTGTTGCAGTTTTGCTTCCCCAGTCAAACCCTATTTGATCCTGCATCCAGAATTTGTCGCGCCCCAAATATCCTGAAATAAACAACCGGTTCGCTTCATTCAGTTTAAAGTTGGTCTTCAGGTTAAGATCGTAAAAATACAATTGCGACTGATTCAAATCCTTGTTGGGAATAAGTTTCAGGAATAAATCAGCATAAGTCCGGCGTCCACTCACCATAAACGAACTGACATCTTCTTTAATTGGCCCTTCAAAGCTTAGGTTCGATGAAATCAATCCAACATTACCGGTTGTTTGGTATTCTTTCATGTTGCCTTCTTTCATCCTGATATCCAGCACCGACGAGGCACGTCCACCGTATTCGGCCGGGATTGATTCCTTGAGCAATTCAGCATCACGGATGGCTTCTGAATTAAAGACCGAGAAGAAACCCAGCAAATGCGAGGCATTGTAAACAGGAGCTTCGTCGAGCAAAATCAGGTTCTGGTCCAACCCGCCGCCTCGCACATAAAAACCGGCATTTCCTTCGCCTGCTTGTTTTATGCCGGGCAATAACTGCAAAGTCTTTATCAGATCGCGTTCGCCAAACAGAACCGGGATATTTTCAATTTGTTTCGGATTAATCTTTACGTTTCCCATTCCCAGCGATGTAACATTGTGGTCGGCCCGTTCGCCCCTGATCTCAACATGGCCCAGCTCATAACTTACAGCCTTCATCCTGAAGTTAATTACCTGATTGTATTTCAGTTTGACCTTGATTAATTGATTTTCGTAACCAACAAATTGAACCATCACACTGTAATTGCCTTCAGGAAGAGTAATGGAATAAAAACCGTAAGAATTACAAACAGTTTTAAAACTGGTATTTTGAACCCACAGAATGGCACCAGCAAGATCCTCACCGCTTTCAGCATCAGAAATGGTTCCGCTCAATGTATATTTCGATTGCGAAAATGCTCCGGAGAACATACTCAATAAAATAACGATACAAAAAACCCGGAGACCAATCATACTGAGTCGAATATTGCGCTAAAATAGGTTTATTCAGTCGGGAATTGAAAATATTTAAACAGGCTATTCAACAGGTCTGCGCTTTTTTACTTTTACCTTGACAGTATAATTAGTACTTTTGGGTTCAAATATTTAAATCATGGGAAAGGGAGATATGCTCACCCTTCCGTTATTATTCGGAAAGGCGGTCGGGAAATTTGGGAGTTACAATGCAATGGCGCTGGTTGGAGAAAAACCATTGACTTACAATGAAGTTAACCGACAGATAAAAGGGCTGATGCGATTTTTGGAAGATTTGGAAATACAACAGGGCGACAAGATTGCCATTCTGAGTACCAACCTGCCAAATTGGGGAATTGCATACTTTGCCATTACCTTTATGGGAGCTGTGGTGGTTCCACTACTTCCAGATTTTTTACCGGCTGAAATTGAAAATATCCTCAACCATTCCGAAGCAAAAGCCATCTTCTATTCAGAAAAATTAAACTCTAAAATCGATCAGATTCAAGCCCCACAGCTAAAACACCGGATCAGGATTGAAGACTTTACACTTACGACAAATGATTTGAATCCGCCGGGTTTTGATGCTAATGCCGTTTGCAACCAAGTTTATAGTGTGGGCGAAGACGATTTGGCCGCTATCATCTATACCTCAGGAACAACGGGGAGTTCAAAAGGGGTAATGCTGAGCCATAAAAATATTTGCTCAAATGCTCAAAATGCCCAATGTGTAAGGAATGTGCATGAAAAAGATCGTTTTCTCTCGATTTTGCCAATGTCGCACGCCTACGAAAACACCCTTGGATTTGTAATGCCACTTACAAAAGGTACTTGCGTTTATTACCTCGGGAAACAGCCTACTCCATCGGTATTATTGCCTGCTTTGCTTGAAGTGCGACCAACCATGATGTTTGCTGTACCGCTGATCATTGAAAAAATATATCGCAATAGAATCCTTCCGGCGTTTACAAAAAAATGGCCGGTACGACAGCTATACAAAGTGCCTTTTATCCGAAAAAAACTTCACCGCATAGCTGGCGAAAAGCTGATGAAAACCTTTGGCGGCGAAATTGATTTCTTCGGAATCGGTGGTGCCAAGCTGGATAAAAAGGTTGAGCAATTTCTGATCGAAGCCAAATTTCCATACAGCATTGGCTATGGTTTGACCGAAACGTCGCCACTTTTGGCCGGCATGAAAGTCTTCGATTCGCGGTTACAATCAACCGGACCAGCCATTACCGGTGTTGAATTAAAGATTAACAACCCTGATAAAAGAACCGGCGAAGGCGAAATTTGGGCCAAAGGACCAAATGTGATGAAAGGATATTACAAAGAACCCGAACTAACTGCTGAAGTAATTACTACCGATGGATGGTTCAAAACCGGAGACTTGGGAAAATTCGATAAAGACAAGTTTTTATACATCCGTGGACGATTAAAGAACATACTCATCGGAGCCAGTGGTGAAAATATTTATCCTGAAGAAATTGAATCAGTAATAAACAATTATCCAAATGTAATTGAATCATTGGTAGTTCAGCAAAAAGGAAAGATTGTTGCTTTGGTACATTTAAACCTTGAAGAACTGCAAACCAATTATTCGGAACTTATCGAAAAAGGCTCAAAAATAGCAGAACAGAAAATGGATGAATTGCTGAAAGAGCTTCAAACCTATGTGAATCAAAACGTCAATAAGTTTTCGCAGGTGCAGTTGGTATTGGTACAACCCGAACCTTTCCAGAAAACAGCTACACAGAAGATAAAGAGGTATTTATACGGTTAATATGCTAAATATCAGAATCTCAAAAACCAGCAATCGTTAAAAAATTTCCAAACAATTGCCTTCCTACTTTGGTATATTCAGCTTTAATTGTTTCAAAATTGGCCCGTAAAATTTCTTTATCGAGCTGAAGAAGATCCTTATCTTCATTAATCCATATCTCAAACATCTCAGGAGTTAGCTCAAAGTGACATTGAATACCGTATGCATTTGCCCCAACCTTTACAATTTGGTTCCGACAAAATTTTCCAATTGCCAATAGCATTATGTCGTCTATAAGTTCAACTGTCTCACCATGAAGATGGAAAACAATGAATGAATGATTCAGACCTTCAAATAATTGATCTTTTTTACCTTCTTCAGTTAATTCTACGGTAAAGTTATCGCCATCAGGATCAACAAAACCAATTTCTTTCGTTCGACTTTTAATAACCAGGCCACCAACTGCTTTAACAAGAACCTGAAGGCCAAGGCAAATACCAAGATATGGAATGTTTTTGGCGACAGTTTCACTAATACGTGCAAGTTGATTGTCCATCTTATCGTTCACATCATTGGCACTGTCTGGCCCGCCAAGGACAACCACCGCAGCATAAGTATCAACTGCAGGGAATGAATGTCCTTGATCAAGGTCGGCAATCTGATACTTGATATTGCGTTCTTTCAGTAATAGCTCCAAAAGGCCAGGCCCTTCTTCTGAGATATTTTTTACGATGAGTATTATTTTCTCCATAGTGTTTACAAAATAAAGCCATTCCTGAAAACTAAAATTATTTTTGTCTAAAAATTTAAAGAAACAATGTCAAACGAAAATAAACACTTTTCCGAAAACGACCGGATTTTATATTCTGATGGTTATCGGTTGGCACAAACAGCAATTGAGCAAGGTCTTACAAATGCAACTCTGTTTTTGGCAATCGAATTGTTGTACACAGCCATAGACGGATTGAATGATTCCATCGTGGCTTTGGCCGAACGACAAAATATTGGTGTCGCCTGCAAAAAAGGTTGCCATTGGTGCTGCCATCAGGCCGTTTATGCCAATTCGTATGAATTGCACTTTCTTTCAGAAAAAATAAAAACCCGGTTTTCAACTGAAATAATTTCAAAATGGATAAAAGCCGCTGAAGCTAAATCAAACACAACCACCAAAATGAATGAGGAGGAAATTTCAAAATACAAATCTCCTTGTCCATTGCTCGAAGATGGCGCTTGTTCTGTTTATGATGCGCGACCTATGGCATGCAGAATTTATCTTTCAACAAAGCTTGAAACCTGTCTTGAATTTTACCATCATCCTGAAAATGAACTGAATTATCCTGCATTAATTGATTTCCCATTACGGGCTGGCAGAATGATGAACGAAGGATTTAGAGCAGCCCTAAAAGGAAATGCTATCGAAACTGCCGAATTCAGGTTGGAAGAAGGATTGAAGATTGTTTTGAAAAATAATCAGCAATCATTAGGCAATCAGATCGGTTAAAAAGAAGTTGTTTTTTGGAAAAATTTGACAAATTACTTCAAGATTTGAGTATCTAAAAATTGTTAGCAACTACATCTTTAAAGGTTGTAGCAACGCATAAAACTACAGTGTCACAATCGTTTAAAGACGTAAATGAGTTATCAACAATTGTTAATAACTATGAATCAAAGATGGTTGATTCAAAAGCATCAAAAAGCTTGGATTTAGTACTAAAGATGTAGTATTTTTAACTCATCAGACGAGCGATAAAAAGCTGCTTTGAATGGATGGAAAAGGAAGAAGGTACTTAATTGAACCCCAAACCCGATCATCCGGATCTTCGGATCTGCATTCAGGAAAAGCTGAAGTTCGAACCGCAGCATTCAATTGCAAGGTTCAGCAACAAATCGAAGAACCGTCAAACGTTCATTAAAATGTTGATTCAAAAAAGCAGGAGACAAAAGGAACTTCGGTTTCTTCAATGTCATACTGGAAACGAACCGATCTTCGGATCGAAGTAGTTTTTCACCCATCAGGAGTTTGCAAAAACCGATGAACAAAAGGTGGCTTTAATGGAACTTTGTTCGGGAAAACAATTTCTTCGGAAATGTTGAACGAACAGCTGGAATGTGATGCTGTAACAGGCAAAACAGGAAAGCTCGAGGCTGAGAAAAATGGTTGGAGAAACCGGATGGATCAGCCAGCTTGAATAACCGTAATCTGGCACTGAGGAAAACCTTCGGGTTGACCAAAAGTGAATGGGAACTTTCCTCAAAGGGTTGTTCCCATTCGTGTTTTATAGACTTTCCTTATTTGACCTCTGGTTTATCATTTTTTTCGCACTTAATTTTACTACTTTTGTGCATCGAAAAAAAACCTAGAAGTGAAAAAAGACAATATAGATCAAGTGTTCAGTAGATTTTCGGAATTGAAAGTATTGGTTATTGGCGACGCAATGGTCGATAACTATTTGTGGGGAAAGGTTGACCGCATATCTCCTGAAGCTCCTATTCCAATTGTAACAGTTACCAAACAAGAGCATAGATTGGGCGGAGCGGGAAATGTTTCGATGAATATACAGGCATTAGGAGCAACCCCTATTTTAGTATCCATTATCGGAAACGATGAAAAAGGTCACATTTTTGAAGAATTGATGGAGGAAAAAAAACTTCCGAAACAGGGAATTTTTATTGATCCAACCCGCATGACCACTGTAAAAACCCGTATCATTAGCGGTGGACAGCAGATTTCGAGAGTTGATCATGAAGTTTCGACGCTGATCGATCATGAATTTGAAACACTCATCTACGAACGGATTAAGACCATCATCGAGAACGAACAAATCCACATCGTTATATTTGTTGATTACGACAAAGGGCTCATTACTCCCTGGATGATCAAAAATGTGATTGAACTGGCAAAATCAAAAAAGATACTTATAGCAGCTGATCCAAAAATCAGGAATTTCAACAATTACCAGCAAGTCGATTTATTCAAACCCAATTTCAAGGAATTTAAAGAAGGCCTTAAGCTATTGGTTGAAAAAACCGATCTGGAAGAGCTTAAAAGGGTTTCTGAAAAGTTTAAGAAAGAAAATCAAATTGGTTTGCTCTTTATTACCTTATCCGAATTAGGTGTGTTTTTAACCAATGGAGTAAAGCAAAACTATTATCCTGCTGAGGTACGCGACATTGCCGATGTTTCGGGAGCAGGCGACACTGTAATTGCTGCTGCAAGCCTTTGTCTAGCAGCCGGCTTGCCAATTCCGTTTATGGCGCAACTATCAAATTTGGCCGGCGGTCTTGTTTGCGAAAAACTCGGAGTAGTGCCAATTGATCCGGAGCAATTAAAAAAAGAAGCCAAAAAGATTCAGATTATTTAGCCCTGAAACTTGTGTTTTTATATCAAATCAATTCATCGATACTGAACTGATGATATTGGTATGTCTGGTTTTATTAACAACAATTGAAAAAAACTTCGTTATTCTATTATTCATCACAGAGAAATATATATAACTCAACAGTCATATAATCAAAATATTAGCATATACTTTAGTTTAATTAATAATTTTTCACAACCTGTTTCTGTTTAAAATATTAACTTTGGAACTTACAAAACAAGCAGTTTTTATATGGGAAAAGTAATTGCGCTTGCCAACCAAAAGGGAGGCGTTGGAAAAACAACCACAGCTATTAATCTGGCAGCCAGTCTGGCTGTATTAGAATATAAGGTATTGATAATCGATGCTGATCCACAGGCAAATGCTACTTCGGGAGTTGGCTTCGATGTCAGGAATGTAAAAACAAGCATTTACGAATGTATTGTTGATGAGCTCGATCCACGCAAAATAATTCTGAATACTGAGATACCTGGATTGGATTTGATTCCTTCTCACATTGATTTGGTAGGAGCTGAAATAGAGATGCTCAATTTGCCTAACCGCGAAAAAGTATTGCGACATGTTATCGAAAAAATCAGGGATGACTATGATTTTATTTTGATTGACTGCTCCCCTTCTCTTGGATTGATAACAGTTAATTCGTTAACAGCTGCCGATTCTGTAATTATTCCCGTTCAATGTGAATATTTTGCACTCGAAGGATTAGGTAAACTACTCAATACCATCAAGATAATTCAGACTAAGTTACATCCTGAACTCGAAATTGAAGGATTTTTACTTACCATGTACGATTCTCGCCTGAACCTTTCAAATCAAGTGATGGAAGAGGTGAAAAAACACTTTCAGGAAATGGTATTCGAGTCTGTTATCCATCGGAATATCAAATTAAGCGAGGCTCCGAGTTACGGACAACCAGCTATTCTTTACGATGCAACCTCAAAAGGATCAGCCTCATATATGAATCTGGCCCGAGAACTGCTCCAAAATAACGGGATGACAAAAATTAAAAATTCAGAAAAAATAATAGAATAAGAACCTTTTGATTATGGCAAAAAAGAATGTTTTGGGAAGAGGTTTGGGTGCTTTAATTGATGGAGCTGGCTCTAATAATGAGGTACGCTCGTCAGTTAATGAAATAGAAATTTCGAAGATTTTTGCCAACCCTTATCAGCCACGAACCACTTTTGACGAAGAAGCATTGAATGAATTAGCTGCTTCGATCAAGGAAATCGGTATTATTCAGCCTATTACCCTTCGCCAAATCGACAAGGATCAATATCAGATCATTGCCGGTGAACGTAGGTTCAGGGCTTCAAAAATTGCCGGACTGACTTCCATCCCTGCATTTATCCGTACTGCCGACGACGAAGGAATGCTTGAAATGGCGCTCGTCGAAAATATACAGCGAGAGGATCTTGATGCCATTGAAATTGCCTTGAGCTATCAACGATTAATTGAAGAATGTAAACTAACCCAGGAAGTTTTGAGTGACCGGGTTGGAAAAAAGCGTTCAACGGTAACAAATTATCTGAGGCTCCTGAAATTACCAGCAAAAATTCAGAAAGGCATCGTAGAAAAGGCCATCACCATGGGACATGCAAGAGCTTTGGTAAATATACAGGACTCGGACATGCAACTGATGATTTATGACGAAACGCTGAAAAATGATTTTTCGGTTCGCAGAGTCGAGGAAATTGTAAGGAATTACAATGATGATAATTCAAGCTTTAAGTCGGTAGAAAAACCGGTAAAGGAAAAATTCCCCAATGAATATGAGGATCTGAATAACCATCTGAACAAATTTTTCCATTCGAAAATTGATTTCAGAATGGATCAGAGTGGAAAAGGAAAAATCGTAATTCCCTTTAGCTCAACCAAAGATCTGGAAAGAATTTTAGGAATCCTTGATAAATTAGATGCATAAAAAACAACATATATTGCCGATTCGGCTTTTTTGTATTTATTCTCTGGTGATCCTGTTTGTAACAACAGGATTTTCTGCCTTTAGTCAGGAAACGATTAAAGATACTTTACTTGTTAAAAAGCCGGTGGCAGTTCATTCGCCAAGAAAAGCAACCATATATTCAACTGTTTTACCTGGTTTAGGACAGATTTACAACAAAAAATACTGGAAACTTCCCATCGTTTACGGAGGTTTTGCAGCTTTAGGATACTTTATTAACTTTAACAACGGTAAATACGTCATTTATCGACAGGCATATTCTGACTTTATTGACGGAGATCCGAACACTAATTCATTTCTCAGATTAATTAAAGACCCTCATTGGCTTATGAAGGAAAACGAGGGTCAACTAACTACAAATCTGAGAGGTGCAAAAGACTACTGGCGAAGAAACAGAGATCTGGTCGTGATTGGTACTGTTGCATTTTATGCCTTAAATATTATAGATGCAAGTGTTGATGCAAATTTTTTTAACTTCAACGTCAATAACGATTTAACTATTAACTGGGTGCCAGAGCCCATGATATGTATGGATGAAAAATTAATCGGCATCCATTGCATAATTACATTCTAACTAAAGAAATAAAATATGAGATTATTAAAACTAACATTTTTATTACTCACAATTGCAGGGTTCAATACTTTTGCTTCCGCTTCAGGACTAAAAAAAGAAAATTTATTGAAAGTCTGCACCATAGGCGTTGCATCGCTTGACACGATAAACGGCTATGAAAAATACTACGAAATACCTGACGAAAACCTGAATAAATATTTTTCGGATAAACTTGACAGCATGGTGAAAAGCTGGTACGTGCAAAATGCATTCCTTCTCGACAGCACTGAACTGGCTGAAGCCGACACCCTCAAACAAACACTTCCCGATTCGGTTTACATTCAAAGACTTCAATCAATGCAGTCGGCTGTAAGCCTTGGATACAACAATACCGTCAAAAATTTTATTACCATGTACACTGTCAGAAAGCCTAAACAGGTGGCAGTTATGCTTGGACTCGCAAATTATTATTTCCCATTATTTGAAGAAGCTTTGGCCAAATATGGTTTGCCAATGGAACTAAAATATCTCCCGATTATAGAATCAGCTTTGAATCCGGGAGCAAATTCATCGGCAAATGCAGTTGGACTTTGGCAATTTATGTATTCAACCGGGAAAATGTACAAGCTCGAAATCAGCACATTCGTTGATGAACGCCGTGATCCGATCAAAGCAACCGACGCGGCAGTAAGGTATTTGAGAGATTTATACAATATTTACAACGACTGGCATTTGGTTATCGCTGCCTATAATTGCGGACCTGGAAATGTAAATAAAGCGATTAAACGTTGTGGTAATGCAAAGGACTATTGGAAAATTTACTACAAGCTCCCAAAAGAAACCCGTGGTTATGTTCCAGCCTTTATTGCGGCAAACTATGTAATGAACTTTTACCAAAGTCACAATATTTTTCCAAAAACACCTGATTTTCCAATCATTACCGACACTTTGAAAATCAATGATTACCTTCACTTCAATCAGATTTCTGAAGTACTTGGAATTCCGATTGAACAAATTCGCAGCCTAAATCCGCAATACAGAAGAGATATTATCCCGGCAAGCAAGGAGAAATCATACAGTCTGGTTTTGCCACAAGAAGATATATCAGCTTTTATAGAAAATGAGACTACGATCCACGATCACCGGAGAACTGAGTTTTTCCCCAACAACCAAATAGTCAACCCACAAAGCAAATACGCCAGTATTGAACCCAGCGATGTTAAAGGGCGCGACAAGGTAATTTACAGCATTAAATCGGGTGATAATCTGGGTGCTATCTCTGCATGGTTCCGGGTAAGGGTTTCAGACCTGAAATACTGGAACAAATTGCGCAAAAACAACCTGAGTGTGGGACAAAAACTTGCTATTTATGTTCCTGAAGGACAGGGCGAATATTATAGCAAACTCACAAAAATGAGTACTGCGGAAAAACAAAAATCGCTCAATAAAAAACCCACCTCAACGACGAATTTGGCTAGTGCAGTCAAAACGCCGCAGGTAGATTCATCAGCAACCAAGATTAATAACGAATCCAAAACATCAGAAAAAGCAGTTGCCAAAGTTGATTTCGGGAAAAAAGATTCAAGTACTGTGAAAACTATTGAAGCTAATAGCAATCAGGAGTTTGTATATTACACCGTTCGAAAGGGCGATAACTTTTGGACAATTGCTCAAAAATTTCCGGGTGTATCGAACACTGAAATCATGAAAATAAACAACATCAGAGCAGCAAACAGCCTGGTGATAGGTCAAAAACTGAAGATCAGACCAAATACTGATTAGAAATATTGAAAATACTGAACCAGAATGAGTTTTTTATATCCGGCGTTTCTGTTTGCATTGTTTGCTCTTGCAATTCCCATAATTATACATTTGTTTAATTTTAAACGATATAAAACACTCTATTACAGCAATGTTCATCTTTTAAAATTAATCAGGCAAGAATCGAAAAAAAAATCTCAGATTAAGCATTTGCTAATTCTGGGAGCACGCCTGTTGGCCATTGCTTCGCTGGTTTTTGCCTTTAGCCGGCCTTTTATTCCGCTCAACGACCGTACTTCGAAAGCTGCCCAACAAATTGTCGCCATCTACATCGACAATACATTCAGCATGAAGAATGTGAACGAGAAAGGTCAAATTCTCGAACAAGCCAAACTGAAAGCCATTGAAATTGCCAATTCATACCGTGCCGGAACTCAGTTCCTGATTGTTACCAGCGATTTACTACCTCAGCTTCAATTCCTTTTAACGAAAGAACAGTTTGTTCAGCAAGTTACCGAGACAAAAGAAAGCCCGCGATCGCCAAAATTCTCTGAAATCTATGCGCAGGTGATTCAATCAATTTCAGGAAATGCAAAAAAAGCGGACAAGGTATTTTATGTCTTGTCTGATTTTCAGAAGATTGGCTTCGACTTTGAAACGCTCAAACCTGACTCTTCTGTCTGGACTTATCTATTGCCTTTCAAATCCGATAAAATCAATAATCTTCTGATTGATTCGTGCTGGTTCGAAGTACCGGGACGCAAAATTGGTCAACCCGAAAAGTTGTATGTTAGCCTGAAGAACCTTTCGGAACAAGCTTATCAGAATATACCGATACGTTTGACTATCAACGATTCGCTGCGTGCAATTTCGAACATTAGCATAGCCGGATTGCAAAACGCGACTGTAGAACTTAATTACACCAATAACACTGAAGGAATTCAGCTTTGTAAAGTTGAGCTCGACGATTATCCGATCATCTACGACAATTCGTATTTCATGAGCTATAAAGTCAGGGGAAAGATGAATGCCTTGGGCATTTTCAACCCATTGAACAATAGTTCTGGTTACTTAAAAGCCTTGTTTGCCAACGACGAACTAATCGGTTACGATGAATTTCCTGAAAACAATGTGCAGATATGTCAGCTAAAGAATTATCAATGTATTTTCATGCTCAACAATCAAAAAATAAGTTCAGGATTAAAAAGTGAGCTCATTTCGTTTGTTGAACAGGGAGGTTCGCTGGTACTTTTCCCCAACAGAACAAACAATTTTGAAGATTACAACGCTTTGCTCGCCGGATTAAACAGCAATACGGTTGCTGCGTTTGACACTGCTGCGATGGGTATTTCAGAAATAAACTACTCACATGCTCTGTACAAAGAAGTTTTCAAAAAGCAGGAAGCTGATGCTGATTTGCCTGTCATTCGTGGTTTTGTGCGATTTACCGATCAGATGCAAAAAGTTGAAACCTCACTCTTGAAATTCAGAAATGGGAAGAATGCATTAAGCGTACACCGTTTTGGCAATGGAAATGTGTATTCATTTTCCTTCCCGATTGATAAACCCAATTTCAGTTTTGTCAGGCATGTTATTTTTGTTCCAACTGTTTATAATATGGTTTTGAACAGCGAAGAACCGCAAAAATATGCTTATTCAATTGAAAGTGACGAACCAGTCATTTTGAATGAGAATCAACTTCCTGAAGAGTTAAAACTAATCAATGTCAAAACAAAAGAAGAATTCAGGATTACCGCCAGAAATTCAGGATTAGGCCACAAACAATTGATTCTAAATGATTTTATCAGCGAAGCCGGCCATTATCTGATAACCGACGGAGCTAAAACGATTCAATCGGTATCCTATAATTTTCCAAGGAAAGAGTCCATTCCTGAATTTTACTCTTCAGAAGAAATTAAAAATCAAATCGATGCAAATAATTTAAAACAGACTCAACTGATTGATGTCACACAGGAACATTTTAGCGAAACATTGAAGGATTTAAACAATGGAAAGCAACTTTGGAAAATGTTTGTTGCGCTGGCCATCTTTTTCCTGATTTGTGAAATGTTAGTCATACGTTTTTGGAAGTAGAATAACTCCAAAGTTGCAGTTGTTTGGATGATAATACAATCACCTTCTCCAATGCCCTTTAACTCCTAAAATCTATTCCCGCTTTTGCTGCCTGAGAATGTTGATCCTGTCGTTTGATGTTGTATAAACGGCCATTTCTAACAAACCGGGCCCCTGTTTGCTTGAAATGAAACGAAACTTTCTTTTCAATGCATTGGTTACGGATATCGAATACCCAACCGAAATCGCAAATGCGGGCATCACTACCAGACTCGCCACCTACAGTCACTGATTCAATCGAAGTGCTTAACCAATCCAATAGGTTTATCGGTCCAAGTAAAGGCTCACAAATGATTGCCTTATGCTTTATTGGTAAACTTAAAAGTATCGGCAAACGGTAATCGGCCCGGTCCTGATTTTCGCAAGTAGAACAAATGGTAACATTTTTATAGCCATTGCCCCAATCGGGCAGAAGATTTACCGTAAACCGATCGATTCGCTTTGTGATAATAAAAAAATGTAAATCACTTCTTAACCGAATCATCTGCCAGGCCTCAATGCGCCAGTTATCGGCTTCTTCAAGGAAAAAATCAGAGGAAAAACAGGTATAAATAGTTTCGCCGGCCGATAGTTTATAATTGCCATTGCGGGCTTTCCTGATGGGCAAATTAAAATCAGCAGTTTTTGATACCATTGAAGCATCCCGATCGAATGATGCATCGATGCGATATACATAACAATTCTGACAACCGGCACTTATTTTATGACATCCGTGCCAGGGATTCCATTGGGCCATTTATTTATAAGTATTTAAAGGGCAACCTCTATTCCATTTCTGTTGGGACATGCTTTCCGGCAAATATTGCAGGCATAGATTTCGACTCCTCTTTTATTCTTAATTTCTGAATGCGGACGGCATATTTTCTGAATCACCTGATTGTTTTCAATTGCTTCTACCGGACAACTATCGACACATAAACTACAATTTGGCTCACACATTTCACCTTCCTGAATGGCATCGGCTTCCAATTCTGCATCGGTAATAATAGCGCCCAGCTTAATCAAATTGCCATACTTCGGATTACACAACAATGTATTTCTGCCCATGTATCCCAGCCCAGCAAAATAGGCTAAATGCTTCAATAGACTTTATATAGATTAATTTTATAATGTGTTATTTTTCAGTGTAATTCTAAAATTGTGTAAACCACAGGCGAGTTCCATGATCAGGTCATCGAATCCCTCTTTGTGGCAGCGCAAACGATC
>Ga0209125_1000998_pt1 | contig 30278 bp, 31 predicted proteins | sample BarGraIncub1131A_FD_184503 | JGI IMG/M metagenome (GOLD analysis project Ga0209125, IMG submission 184503) | Arctic peat soil microbial communities from Barrow, Alaska - Barrow Graham LP Incubations 11-31A (SPAdes) (version 2) | ecosystem: Environmental > Terrestrial > Soil > Wetlands > Peat... | reverse complement strand
CGGCAAGCGCCCTGCGTGCCGCGGCGCGGAACTGGGTTTCGATCTCGTCCATCTCGTCCGGGGTCATGGCGCGGGGGACGGGATGGCCCACGTCAAAGGGGGCGGCGCTCGGCGCCAGCGGCTGCCAGCCGCAGGCTTCCTTCCCCAGCGGGCCACCGCCAAGCCACGGCAGCTGACAGGACCCCTTGCGTCCGGCATGGGCAAGCTGGACCCCCGGCACCGCGCCCTGCTCTCGTATGAAACGGGTGATGGGAGCAAAAGCCTCGGCATGGGCGTCGCTCCAGATGCCGCTGTCGTCAGGGCTGATGCGCCCCTCGGGGCTTACCGCGGTTGCCTCGACCATGACCAGCCCGGCTCCTCCCACGGCGCGGCTGCCGAGATGAACGAGATGCCAGTCGGTGGGTAAACCGTCGCGGCTGGAATACATGCACATGGGGGAAACGAAAATCCGGTTGCGAAACGTGATGGAACGAAGCTTGATGGGTGAAAATAATATGCTCATGTGGGTTCTCCCTATCCAGGTTGCTCAGCTCTCCTTCGGCAGCCTAAACCCTTTCGCGATCCGGCAAACCAGCTGCCAGAAAGGGACGGCACACCTTTGCGACTGAGGATTCACTCCTTGGCGACGCGCACGATCAGTTTGCCGAAGTTCTTCCCTTCCAAGAGCCCGATGAAGGCTTCTGGAGCGTGCTCCAGGCCATCGACCATGTCTTCGCGGTACTTGATGCGCCCTGCCGCCAGCCAGGCGCTCATCTGCGGGAAGAACTCGTCATAGCGATGGCCGTAGTCGTCGAAAATGATGAAGCCCTGCATCTTGATGCGCTTGGTGAGTAGCGTGCCCATCAGGAGCCCCAGGCGGTCCGGCCCTTGCGGCAGGGCGCTGTCGTTGTAGTGGGCGATCAGTCCGCACAGCGGGACACGAGCCTTCGCGTTCAGCAGGGGGAGCACGGCGTCGAAGACTGCGCCGCCGACGCTCTCGAAGTAGACATCGATCCCTTTGGGGCAAGCATCCGCCAATAAATTTGGTAAATCCGCGCGGCGATGGTCGATGCAGGCATCAAAGCCCAGCTCTTCGACAACGTAACGACACTTGTCGGCTCCGCCGGCGATACCGACCACGCGGCACCCCTTGAGCAGTTTGGCGATCTGGCCCACCACCGAGCCGACAGCCCCACTCGCGGCGGCGACGACCACCGTTTCCCCCGCTTTCGGCTGGCCGATGTCGAGCAGGCCCATGTAGGCGGTAAAGCCGGGCATGCCGAGAACCCCGAGGGCCAGCGACGGGTGCCTCATCCGGGCATCGAGCTTGGTGAGCCCCGCGCCGTCGGAAATGGCGTAGTCCTGCCAGCCACTGTAGCCGAGCACCAGGTCGCCAGGTTGGTAGCCCCGGTGCCGGCTGGATTCCACGCGCGAAACGGTGCCGCCGACCATCACCTCGCCGATAGCCACTGGCACGGCGTAGGACGGTGCATCGCTCATGCGGCCACGCATGTACGGGTCAAGCGAAAGATACAGGGTGCGCAGTAACAGCTCCCCGGTTGAGGGAACGGGCAAGTCGAGTCCTTCAAGGCGGAAGTTTTCGGCGGTCGGGGCCCCGACAGGGCGGGAGTTGAGCACGATCCTGCGATTGACTGAATTGTTTTGCGGCATGGTGGTTACCTCGTCTGGAATAGGTGATGCGCGTTATTTTCTTGCCGGACTCCTCTGTGTATCCCCGGCCATCTCTGGTCAGATAACTTATGCGTCGGACAAATCGCGGGCGTGGTAATCCGGGAGAAAGAACCACCAAGATATTCCAGTTACTCAAATTGAGGCAGGCAAGCATTTCGGCGGATAAAGGCGTTAACGTCAATAAATCAGGGCGCTCACGCATTACAACTGGGGAGCGCCCCCAATTCCCGAGGTAACCCTTTCAGGGTATCACCTGACTGTCGTAATCTCCTTTCCGTCAGCTTTCATGAATTGAGGCTACGCCCCTCAGGATAGGGCGTCAACAACAAAAAGATTAAAAAGGTCTTGTTGGTTTTTTTGACGGACCAGCAATACGGTAGCTTGCCAGCCCTACTGTGACGGCAGGTTGAAGAGCTGCGCACCCGACGGATATTCTGAAGGAGAGAGTAAAGGGAGCGGAGAAAAATGGGAGTTTTTTGCCGGGGAGAGTTCTTACTGTGCGACTGGACCCGGGCCAGTGGTTTTGCAAAGGGCTACCGCTTCCCGCTCACCCCGTCATTTGCAGCGGTTGGGCGGTTGCGACAAACTGTTCGATCCTTTCCCGGGATTCCGGCGCGAGGCGGGTGAACTGGACCCCGTGATTGTAGTTGCCGTCCGGCATGCTTTCGGACCATACCACCTTGCCATCGGCGACAATCCGCTGTGAATCGATCTCCAGTAAAAGGTCGGTGAGCAGGTCATCCTGGCGCAGAGGCGTCACGGTCTCGCAGAGGATTCCAGCGGTGCTGATGTTGAGGGTCTTGCCGGAGAACGGCGAGCTTTTCCGCGCGCCGCTGACCCGGGCCCGGAAGTCGGCCTGGTAGTCCCGGCGCGCCGGCATTTTCAAAAACCTGCCGGCCTGTTCCAGGATCAGCTCGGGACGGACCGGCTTGGTCAGGACGGCATTGGCGCCGCAGTTCGAGGCTCGTTCCAGTTCCGCCGCGGTGGCATAGCAGACCAGGATGATCGCGATATTTTTCAGTTCTGGTTCCCTGCGAACCAGCGAGCAGAGCAGGTCGCCTCCCGTCTCCGGAAGGTCCAAGAGTGCGATGACCAGGTCCACGGCCTGATCGCGGCAGGTGCGCAGGGCTTCCTTGGCGGAGGTGGCGGTAAGGATCAGGAAACCGGCCCTGTTCAACAGGCTCCTGTTCCGATCCAGGAAGGCTTCCTTGTTATTGACCAGCAGTATCTTTTTCATGGTTCAAGTCCCTTCCAAGATAACGGCGAAGGACGCCGGTGAGGCAGCCGTGCATTGTTGAGTTGAATTGGTCACCTGCGCGTCAACCGTCGGATAGCAAAGAGACGTTTCCAGGAGTTCGACACGAGGCATGAAGTCTTTATTGCATAGCACGTTTTAATAATCAACAAATAAAACAGCGAGGACGCGCACCCTTGCACGGGACGCAGGCAAGGAGCCAGCCGCTTGGTTGGGCTCCGCGATTGCGTCACGGCGGATACCATTTGCCTGCCGCTCGCTTGGGTTCCCGGGATCTTCATACCTTGAAAGCGTTCATTTCTTTTCGGAGCAGTTCTATCTGCTGGAAAAGTTTTACCACCGACTCATCCATCGTTTTACTCGCATCTAGGTTGATGGCGGCCGAGGATTGGATATCGTCGACGGAGTCCTTGATAAGCTCGCTGCCGCGCGCCTGTTCCCCGCAGGCACGACCTATCCTGTTGATCATGCCGGTGATATTTTCCGTTGAGCAGGCAATCAATTTCCCCACGTTGGTCTGTTCATGGGTCGCGTTGCGCACCTGGAAGGTAATCTCCTTCATCCTCTCGGAGGAAGACATGATCTGCTCGCTGCCGAGCGCCTGCTCCTTGGTCGCGATGTCTATCTGTCTCACCATGTCGGAGATTTGCGACATGGCTTCACGGATCTGCTGACTTCCCTTGGACTGTTCCACGGTCGCCCGGGCAATCTCCTGCATCTGCAAGGTTGTCCTCTGTACCCCCTCGAATATTTTCAGCAACGCCATGCCTGATTTTTCCGAGAGTTCCTTGCCATTGTCTATGCTCTTTTCCGCCGTTCTGATGGCACTCACCGCCCGCGCCGTCTCATCCTGAACCGCCTTGACAACCTGGATGATCTCACGAGTCGAACTCTTGGTCCGCTCGGCCAATCCCTTTATCTCATCGGCGACCACGGCGAAACCTTTCCCATGTTCACCGGCTTGCGCGGCGATGATGGCCGCGTTGAGGGAAAGCAGGTTGGTCTGCTCCGCGACTTCGTCTATCACCGTCAGGATGGATCCTATGTCGCTTGCCTGCTTGGAAAGGGCGTTGATGGCATCGAAGGTGATTTCTGAGGAACGCCTTATTTCATGGATTCCCGCAATGGACTCATCAATCGATTCCCTGCCGTTTTTCGCGTCCTGAAGCACTCTCTCCGCGATAGCCGAGGCATCCGCGGTGTTCCGCTCCACCTGCTTGATGGAGGAATCCATCTGCATGACCGAGGCGGTCGTCGTCTCCGCGGCGTCCAGCAGGGTACCGACCCCGCCGTTTACCTGCCTGATGGAGACCGCCATCTGATTGATGGAGGAACTGACCTCGGCCACGGATTGCGCCAGGCCTTCGGTATTCAGCGCGACCTCCTCCACGCTCGAGGTCATTTCCAGTATGGAGGAGGAGGTCTCGGCGTTGAAGGATGAAAGACCGGCAACGCTCTCATTAACACCCTTGATAGAGGCGTTTATTTGGCTCACCGCCGATGATGTGCTGCCGACTCCCTCCGATTGAAGGGATGCCGCGTTAAGGACCTTGCCTGCCGCTCCGGAGAGATTTTCGGTAATGGCGTTGAGTTGATCGGCGGAGCTGTTGACCTGCCGGACCATCTGGTTCAGATTATCCACCATCCCCTGCAGCGAGGCGGACAAGAGCCCCAGTTCGTCATTGGAGGTAATGTCGATCTTTTGGGAGAGATCGCCGTTGGTCACGACGGCTATGACCTCGCGCAGCCTGTTGATCGGGGCAAGGATCATCCGTCGCGTGGCGATACTTATCCCGAGGGAAAACAGGATAATAGCGGCCAGGGTACCCGCGACCACGGTAAAAATACTTTTGGTGAGGCTTTTCTGGATCACATCTTTCTTGTAGCCAATCCTGAAGGAGCCGATGACTGCGTCGCCGCTGCTTTTGAGCGGCACATCGAGGGCCTTGAAACCGTCGGTTGCATCGGCGAACTTTTTATTGGTCACCAATTCCTTTTTATCATTGTAGAAACCCGCGAAACTGACCTCCGGATCCTTCGCGACATCCTCAACCAGCCTGTCGAGAGCCTGAAAGTTGAAATTCTCCAGATATTCCGCGCCGGTATGGCTGGCCAGGTCGGCGACGGAATTGGATTTCGAATTAAGGGAGCCACGCAGGGCGGCGGCGTTCTGCACCGCGATGAAAACCCCTAGGCCGCCGAAAAGTATCACCACCATGGTGAGGGTCAGGAGAAGGAATCGGGTCCTGATGGAGCGGAAATCAGCGGGTTTTTCCTGCATAGCGGTTACTACCTCCGGAAGGGGGCAATCGATCAGCGCGTTTTTTCCTGATACACGGTTGATGGGCTGCTTGCTGAACGGGCCTGCCGCGCTAAATCACGGCAGGCCCGTTCGGCGGGTCAATACTTGAAATTAAAGGTTGGGGTAACGCCGGCTTTTTTGAGCAGCCGGAGAGTTCCCTTGAAATCCTTGGCCGAGGTGGCGATGAATTTCGAAATCTTCATGGAATCCTTGACGGCCTTCGCTTCGGCGGCGGAGTCATGTCCAAGTCCCAGCAATATCGAGGAGAGATTATCGGCGCTGGCAGCATCGAGCTTCGTGGAAATTATCAAGGTGTTGTCCGGATTCTCGTTAGAGTCCTTGCCGACCTGCTCCAGGCCGGGATATTTGGACTTGTCCTTATCCCAGATGCGGTTCTTCACGATAGCCACATCCGCCTGTCCCCGGTTCAGGGCGTCCAGCGCCGCGCCGTGGGAAGACGCCAGCATCAGCGTCTTGGCCTTGGATGCCCCAAGGGAATGGAAATAGAACTCTCCGGAGGAGGCGAGAGCCGTGAAGATCACCCGTTTCCCGGCGAAATAATCGGCGGAACCGGTGAACTTTCCAGCCCCCTTCTTGGTGATGACGACGGCGGAGTAGGTACTGGTGCCGTCCTGATTGACCGGACGCACCAAGGGCTTGGCGACATTCCTGATCATCATGGCACCGGCGACTCCCGACCCGCTGAACATGGCATCGACATGACCCTTGGCGAACATCTCGGCAGCAGCCGGGTAGTTATCCGCGGTGACAAACGATGCCGCGATCCCCTTCTTCTTCAGATAGTCCAAAAGCGGCTGAAACTTTCTCGCGTCGCCCGCCTGCGCCTGCATGATACCGATTTTGATCCCGGCCGCCTGAGACGTGCCGGCACACGCCAGACCCGCCAGGACCAGCGCCATTGCAATCCCCAGTTTCACGTTGTGATTCATAAACTCTCCTCCTGATTTTGGTGACATTCGACCAAGACATTCCCCGGCTGAACCGGGTGGTTGTCGGAAATACATCGGTTTATCATTCAAGTTCATCCAGACACTCTTAAACCAAGCGCACTCAACCTTCCACGAGATAGCGCGAACTGTTTAACAACCGCCGATTCACGCCTTCGGACCATCCTTTTAGCGGTACTCGCCTTTATCTTGAGGAGAAGCATCGCGATGGAGCTGGATCCCCTCCTTTTTCAGGTCAGGCACAGATTAGAACATGCCAAAGGCAAAGTCAAAGACATTCGGGGTTTCGCGAATAAACGCCGAAGATCGGGAGGATGCGGGGAATTTACTGTATGGGCAAGGCGAAGTAGAAGGTCGCACCCTCGCCCACCGTTCCTGCCGCCCAGATTTTGCCACCATGTCGCTTGACAATCCTCTCCGCGGTGGCGAGCCCGATGCCTGTCCCCTCGAACTCCGGGCCGTGAAGGCGCTGAAAGATCTCGAACAACTGCCCGCTGTACGCCATGTCAAACCCCACGCCATCGTCCTTAACAAAAAGGACTTCCTGTCCCGCCATGCGGGTCCTTCCGAATCCGATACGGGCCGAGGTCCTCCCTGAACTGTACTTCCAGGCATTTCCCAGCAGATTTTCCAGCAGTTGAGTTAACAGGGCACGATCCCCCTGCACCAGCACCCCCTCCTCGATGGAAAACTCCACACGCCGCCGCGGGTTGGACTCCCGCAGCATGGTGGCGATGGCCGTTGCCAGGGCGCTCAGGTCAACGGTGCTCAACATGATTCCCGTGCGGTTGACCCGGGACAGCTCAAGCAGTTGGTCAATCATGACACCCATCTTTCTGGTCGCGGCCACTATGCGCTCCAGGTATCCGCACGCCTCGTCGGGAAGATCAGCCGCGTTATCCTCAATCAATATTGCGCTGGAACTGTTGATGTGGCGTAGCGGGGCGCGCAGGTCGTGAGATACCGAATAGCTGAAGGATTCCTGCTCGCGTATGGCCGCCTCCAGTTCCGAGGTGCGCTCTCTAACCCGTTGATCGAGCCCGGCATTGAGGGTAAGGATTTCCTCCTGGGCCTGGATACGTTCGCTGATGTCGCGCAGCAGCACGAAAGCATGCAGAGAGTCATCAAGGATGGCGGAGCTGATCTCGGCGGTAAACCTGGAGCCGTCCCCACGCAGGCAGCTGAGTTCGCAGCGTAGCTTGCCCGAATAGGCACGCTCCTTTAAAGCCCCGGAGAGGCGCGGATCGGACTGATCCATGATTCCCGCGCGGCCGACCCGGCGGAGTTCCTCCTCGGTCTTGCCAAAGAGGGCACAGGCGGCGGGATTGGCGGCGGCAATTTCTCCGCTCGCCACCGTCAGGAAAATCGCGTCCATGCTGCCCTCAAAGAGCGCACGGTATCGGGCCTCGCTTTCCCGGAGATCTTCCTCGGCCCGCTTGCGCTCGGTGATGTCGGTGATCATCGCTTGCTTGGATACGGTGCCGTTTTGATGGCGAATCGGCGTATTCGACACATGATACCAGCGCCCGTCCTTGGGACTTTTCACTTCCCACTGGACGCTCTCGCCCTGTAACACGCGGTCGTTCACGCACCACGGGCAGATTGATTCCAGCCCATGCAATGCGCGGTGGCAGAGCTCTCCGGTGGCGTCGTGGCCGGTCCTCTCCAGCAGCCTGTCGTTCATGTACTCAATGCGATACTGAGCCGAGCAGATATAAATATGGCCCTCAAAGGAGTCGATCATCGCCATGTAATAGGCATTGGTTCTGACGTTATTCGCCAAAGGGGACTCGGCTTCGTTGGCGATATCGGAGCCTGATGCTGCCGGATTACGGCACGCGTCCTGTCGGGAAAGAATCGCGGCGAGTTGGTCCCACGCCTTTTTTAGAGCTTCGCTTTGTGCGCTGGGGTTGAGTCCAGCGATGAGTTCGCGCATCACATCCAGTGCTTCGGGAAGATCCGCGGACGGAACCTGATCGAGGGGATGTTCCGCTGCCGTGGGACTTGGTTCGGCATCTGACAAGGTATTTTTTCCTTCCGGCACCGGCAAACCCTCCCGCGAACTGAAAGCTGAAACTCCGTATGATTCACCTCTGGTTCAGAGAACCGCCCTATCAACGAGCACGGACAATACCATATTTTACGGTCGGATATTCAGATCTAATAAAGGGAGCAGCGACCGCCTCTAGACGATCAGGGTGGAGGATATATTGGGAATCTGAGGAGGTGGTAGGAAGGTGAGGTAACGCAGTCCTTTCAATCAAGGAATCAGGCCTATCGGCAGGGCAGGTGCCTAGCGATTGCCCTTGGGAGCATTGGAGTCAACCTCGGCATAGACCAGCGCGGAAATTCCTTTGATGATCTCCGTCTGGATGGCCATATCATGACCTCGGGTCATGATTCCCAGGATGTACGGCCCCTTGGGATGGTACACGATCCCGAATTCATGAAGTTGCGTATCTTCACCAGGGATTCCCTGGCCATACTCGCCGAATTTCGAGGCAACCGGGATACCTTTGGGCAGGCCCGCGCTGATACCCTGGGGGAAATCCTCAAGGCTCAAGAGCCGCAAGGCCTTTTCCGACATCTCGCGATTCAGGTAGGACGCATTATAGAGAATGCGGAAAAAGCCCGAGTAACCGTGGACGGTGACGGAATTGGCATCATCCTTGGCTTTGTTCTCCACATCCATCTTGTCGAGCACGTCATTGAGCTCCGTCGGGTTCAGCCCCGCATAGAGCAGAGTTGTCGCGTTATTGTCGGAATAACTCAACATATAGTGCAGCAGCTCCTCGACCGTATAGCTACGTCCCGGCGAAATAGTACGAGCCGGCTTAATGGACTGCATGGCGCTCATATCCACCTTGCCGTCATAGGTGAAGCTGCGCGCCAGTGCATGGGGGTCTTTTTCGGCACGCTTGAGCCAAGCGATCATCACAGGGACTTTCATCATGCTGGCCGGATTATATTCCACGGTTTCATTGATTCCAAACCAGGGCCCGTCAAGCATGTCCCGGTAATAGACCGACACATCCCGTGCCCGTCCGGCATCAATCTGTCGCTGCACGAACACTTTAACCTTGATGCAGTCGCAAATTCGCGTCATGCCGCTTGAGGCATGGCACGGTCAATCTGATGAGATGGGCAGTATATTCCGGAAAGCTCTCGCAGATAGCCCCAAAGTCGTAAAACTTGCTCTTTGACATGACCAAATAGACCATTCAAGGAAGGGTTTGGTCCCTTATTTCCTTTTCCTTGCCTCCTGAGACGATTTTTGAACGCGGTTGCGCGCAGGACGTTCAATCCGGCAGCTTTTAGTGTCGCTGCCAGCCTTACCTGCGGCATTTGTCTGACCCGGAGATGCTTGATTCCGGTCATTCGATCTAGGTCCGACATGGTCCCTTCAACCCCGGAGCGGAAACGATAGATCTCCCGGAATGCCTCAGTCTTTTCCTTGGCGCGTCGCCTGGACAGCCGCAGAGACTTGGCATCATAGCTTATGGTTGAGTACTGCTTTTCACGCTTCACCTGACAGTCGGATTGCCGGGGACAGTTGTCGCAGATCGCCTTGTCGAAGTAAACGACCTTCCCGCCATTCTTGCCAGTTTTGGTCTTTTGAGGCGTCTGCCCTCGAGGACAAGCGATTATTTCGTCGCTCTCGGAGAAGACGAAGTCGGCAAGGCTGGTTGGATTCGACTGCGTGCCCATGGTTGGCGAGACGACCTCAATTCCCAGTTCTTTGGCTTTCTCAACATTTTCGTCGCTGCCATACAGGGAATCGGCCAGAAGCTGTGTCGGGGCGAGTTCTCGCTTCTCCGCATCCTCAATGGCCGGAAGCAGCGCATTGGCGTCACTTTCGTGGGCCGCCTCGACCTTGACATGGGTGATCAGATTCGGCTGGCTCTTGTCAGGTGACCATGTCTCCATCACCTGCACCTGGTATCCCTTTCCCTTGTGGCCGCAGTAGCCGGCATCGGGGTCTGACGGATTCTGAAGCGAATCGGACGATACGTCTTTGCTCGGTTTGATGATCACGGAAGTTGCTGTATCCGTTTTTTCAACAACGCACTGATCGGTGAAGAGCCGCGCCAGAAGCTTATAGCTGGCCATAGAAGCAACGGCTTTATGATCCTTGAACCGCTCCACCAGAAGAAAACAGTCATCGCCGACTTCCTGGAGCGTCCGGCCGGATTCGCTTGGCTTCACGGCAAACTGTCCGTCGTTTTTATCCACATACCGGACGGAGACTGGGCCAAGGGACTGGTACAGGGTAGCGTGATGGCGCCTGAGGTTGACCAGAAACTTTCGGATAGTTTTGACGAAAATCCGGATTCGCCCCAGATGAGCCATATTGGAAAAGATGTGAACGGAATCCAGACGCTGTTTTGACAGATCCAGGTCAAAGAGCTTTTTCAGTGTATCGGTGACATTCTCAAAGAGCGCCCCGTCAAGGCCGAGTTTGGCGACGGTATCCCGCATGGTCCAAAGGGTGCGGGCAGAAACATAGGAGCTGAAATCCGATTTATCGGTGATGTTCAGCGCATAGTGCCACTCGATGGAAAAGGCGAACTGACGAACAGCTTGTTCATCAGTCAAGTCCTCCATCTGCTGCAGGATGGTTAGGCCAAGCATGTTGTAAAGTTCTTTGGTGCGGCGACCCCGGAACTCATCGTAGTTGGGGAACAGCTTCTCTACAGGCAGCTTGTGCAGAATCTCTTCCCGAAATAGGTGCGCCCAAGATAATTCGAGTAGGGCGAGTCGTTTCGGGCCGAGATACTCAAAGGGGTTGAACATGTCGCGCTGTTTGTGGTCTTTGACGTGGATCACAGGGATTCCTTATAACCGCTTGAAATTACAGGCGCATTATACAAAAAACAACGTCTCGAAGCAAGAATAAACTTAGCAATAATTCAAGTATTTTAGATGGTTACCAGCTCAAACGCTTTTTGCGAGTGCATCATCTTTGGATAACCTGCCCACCTGGTCCGACGCTTTATTTTCCCTTCATCTGGGCGAAAAAGGCCTGGGCGCCTTGCTGGATTTCCTGGGGCGTCAGGTCCCTGGTGTGGCTGGCCAAGGTCCAGCTGTAGCCGAAGGGATCCTGCACGGTTCCGGCTCGATCCCCCCAGAACATCTCCTGGACAGGCATCCGGGACGCGGCGCCTGCTTCAAGGGCTCTCCTGAAAGCCTGGTCCACGTTTTCCACATACAGGTAAAAGCTGACCGGGGAACCGCCCAGGGTGTTCGCGCTTTGGCAGCTCTGCTGCGGGCTTTCCTCCCCCATCATGATGATCGAGGTGCCGATCAAGAGCTCGGCGTGCATCACTCCCCTGCCGTCGGGCCCCGGCATGGTGTAGCGCTCTTGCGCGCCAAAGGCCTGTTTGTAGAATTCTATCGCCTTGCGGGCATCCTGGAACACGAAGTTCGGCGTGATGCTGTGATATCCTTCCGGGATTGCTTTTGTCATGGCTCTTTCTCCTTGTGGACGGGGGAACCTGCAGGCGTCCCCAGTTTTTTTGAGGGATATTAACCCCTTGCCTTGGCGGGCAGCTGACTGATTGCCTGGTGCTTCTTCCGTGCCCCGCCGGCGACCAATCCATCCGGCACGCTTCGGACCCATGCGGTTAGTATATTACCCGCGTGAGGGGAATCAACGGCTGGCAACGGGAAAGGAGGAATTGTATCTGTATGGGGGGCCACCCTGTCGTTGCTGATCGGGGCAAGGACTCTATACATCTCTGGGCTTTTTAGGAAGAGCCCGGCGGCTAACGTTTTGGAACTGGTCGGTTTGGTTGGAAATCGTTTGGCTAATAGTTGACACAGCGCCTATCCAAGGTGTAGAAATGGAAATCTTTTTGTTGTAGTATCGAAAGCACCCTAGGAGTGGAAGAAACGGCATGGCCTGGTTGGAAAGAAAGCCGCGCAGTGTGGAATTTGCCAAGGGCGGTTTTATCAGGGCCCGCGCGCTGAGCGCATAGCAGAGAACAGGGAGCCGTCATGCCGATCAATACGCAGATTCTCACCCAGCTCAAGACTACCGAACGGCAACTCTTGAGCCTGCTGGCCGATGACGTGAGAGAAATCTTCTCCACCATGGTCGGAATGGATATCTCCTTGTGCCCAACGCTGTCGGCGGCGGACTCGGGGTTCCAGGAGTGCGTCAGCGCCATGATCTGCCTGAGCGGGAGTTACAACGGGGTGGTGAGTTTTCATGCCCCACCGCAGGCGGCGCTGGAGATAACGTCACAGATGCTCGGGATGAAGGTCGACGCGGTGGATGCCGACGTGACGGATGCCCTGGGGGAAATAGCCAACATGATCGGAGGCTCCTTCAAGCATCACTTCGTGAATGAAGGGCATGAAGTCAGGCTCACTCCTCCCGCGGTGATAGAACGAAACGAGCATTTCAGGCCTCCCGGCTCCTCGCCGGACATGCTGGCTCTCCTGTTCGAGGTCGGAACGAGCCATGTCCTGGTGACCGTGCACCTGGAGGTCTGGGACTAACGGGGAGGGTAGCTTCACTCCCTATCCCCGGGGGGCCGCTCCGGGCTTCCGCCCCCTCCGTTTTTTACCCCACCTGCTTCCCCGCCAGCCGATATCTGCTGCGTTATCAGACCCAGCTACCCCGCGGTGATAAATCCTCAGTCCGTTCTAAGCTTTTCTCCTGTCCTACCGGAGTCGGGTGGCAGCCACAGACTATTTCCTTTATCCACCCGCTAAATCCCCTCACTGAAGTGGTCTACGCCGCCCAGTCCGCGCAAAGTTGTGCCTGCGATTTGAAGAGGTGATGCCTTGAGGCAAAGACTCGCCTAGCTCGCGACTGCGCCGGTAGCCGAATTTGAATCATCGCGCGGTTTGATAAGCTCGGGGGAGTCGTTATTGGGGGAGTTCACCTGCTGGGACACCGGGTACATCGCCATCATGTCGGCGGGATAGGGCTGGTACAGGTGAGCCAGCAGTTCCGGGTCGACAACGGCTCTATCCAGCCAAAGCGCGAACTCCTCCCGGTGCAGAATCACCGGCATCCTCTCGTGGAGGGACTCCATGAGCTTGTTGCTGGAGGTGGTGAGGATGGCGCACGATTCGGTGACCTCTCCTTCCGGGGATTTCCAGGATTCCCAAAGCCCCGCGAAGACCATTGGGGAGCCGTCCCTGAGGACGATATAGCTGGCCTTCCTGCCCCCCTCTTCCTTCCATTCGTAGAAACCCGAGGCAAGGACCAGGCAGCGCCGGTACTTGATGGCGCTTCGGAACGCCGGTTTCTCGGCGACCGTTTCGGCGCGGGCATTGATCATGGAGTTCCCCATGGTTTTGTCCTTGGCCCAGGAGGGGATAAGGCCCCAGCGCAACATCTCAAGCCGGTTCTGGCCGTCGTTGTTCCGGCGAATAACGGCCACCTGCTGGCTGGGAGCGATGTTATACCTGGCCGGTAAGGCCGGGATGTCCGGGAGGCCGAAAATCTCGGCGGTCAGTTCCGGTGCAACCTGTAGGGTGAAGCGTCCGCACATAGGGGTTGTATTATCTCCTTAAACGGGGATTGCCGAACCAACAAAAAAGGCCGCGTCTTTCGACACGGCCTTTTTCGCTAGCTAAATGTGCTGCTGATTACTTAGCTGCCGGTGCTTCAGCAGGAGTAGTGGTGGTGGTTGTGGTTGCCGGAGCTGCTGCCTTCTTTGCTGCTTTTTTTGCCTTGTGGTGTTTCTTGTGCTTCTTGACGGTTTTCTTGACGGTCTTCTTCTCTACCTTTACTTCGCCAGCAGGGCTGGTGGTGGTTGTTACGGACTTGGTGTCGGTCGTTACTTCAGCAGCGCAAACAATACCAGCGAAAGAAACGGCAACAAGAGCGGCTACGATTGTGGATAGAATTTTTTTCATTTGGATCTCCCTAGAAGTAAAATCATAATCAACTGTACTAGCTACAAGCATAGGTGGTGCCAAGTTCTCATTAATTCATAACCAGCTGTATTTATTGTTTGTTGTCGCAGCGCGACCAGGGAATCAATCTAAAACATACCTCAAATGCTCTGAAGGTAGCCCATATGAGGTGCCCTTTCGATGCTTGGCGCCGACCTGTCGCTACTCGAATCGATGCGCAAATGCCAGCGCAACCAAGGAAAGTCGGGCATGGTCTAATTCTTCCCCGGCAGCCGACGTCTGCGCTACATAAACAAAACCAAGAAGCCGCGCCCGCATCTCAGCCGCTAGCCGCTTTGCCAGGGGGGAGCCTCTCTAGCCGCAACGATTTTAGGTATTCGGTTCCCTTTGAAGTAATTCCGCTGCAGCGGGGTGGTGAGGCGGCTACCACTGGCATTGCAATTGGTTGACACGATGCTTGTCCAAGGTGTAGATATGAGGCTATTTGGGTAGTGTTATCGTAGTATTGCGGACTGCTTGGAGTTATGGATATAGAGTTGCCCGGATTGGATGAAGGCCACCCTTATCAGAAACTAACGCCGGGCGGTATTTTTTCGGAGCGAGCCAGGCTAAGGGGCTCAGACTTGGCATTGGACAGATTTGTCATGAGTCAGGAGCCGACGCCTCAGTTGGGTCAAGGCGCAGCTTGGAATTAAGCCAAAAGGGAGAACTGTTCAAGAGGAGAAGGCTGCCCTGTTCATGATGCTGGAGGACTTGGCGTCTTACAGTGCCGGTCTTGTCCGTGAAAAGCACTCATGTCTCGTGACAAGGGGAGGCCCCTCAGGTTATTGTGTAATAAAGACGGAGATGCACATAGCGCCTACTGTCCCTTTAACCTGTTCCGCCAATATGTTGGGCGTCTTTTGTGATGGGCGACAGCCACTATTAGGATTAGGCTGGACTCGATTGAATAGAGCAAACTGTAGGGAAAATGAGACAACATCTTTTTGCGGATACTGCCCCGCACCCTTTTGGCGGACCGCGGATGGGAAATGACCAAGGATATTGCCCGGTGCACTTCAGCTATGAACGCCAGGCCGACCCCGGGAGCTTCATTTTCGTAGTAACGAGCCGCTTCCCGGAATTCTTCATCCGCTTCCGGCAAGAACTCGCTGTTCATGACAACTCGGCTATGGCCCGCTGAAAGACTTCGTCGGCCGGCACACCCTGAACCTTGCCTGCATGATATTCAGCCAGTCGTTTTTCAGCCTCGTCAAGCCACAGTCGTTCGACCTCCGATATCGATGGCTCGTCCAAGCTCATGAGCAACTTGCCGGCGAGTTTGGCCCGGGCCTGAATGTCCAGGTTGAGTGCCTCGGATTCTATTTTTTTTGAGGTCATCGGCATTTTATTGAACCTCCTTCCCCTTCGCTAAATGCCATGAATTTACACCAAATAATTGGCTTTGACCATATGATTTTGAAAAGTGAAGCGCGGAGGAAGGTAACTGACTTATAAAACATATCAATGCTGGAGAGGTGTCGCCGCTTAGTTAAATACCCGGGATGGGAAATACGAATTAATAAGGCTCTTATTGATTTTAAATTGCGAGGTTGCCAGTGGATAATGTCTATATTATTACGCCAAGTTATTTGATAGAGAAGAAACGTGATTTCACGGGTGGAATCAGGCAACTCTCGAAGCTGGGTTTTCGGGTGCTGAATCCGGAATTTCCCAAGGTGCTCCCCTCGCCACGGGAAAAGGCGGATCAAATACATAGGGCATATGCCGATCCTGGCACCGAGATAATCCTGGCCCAGCGCGGCGGGTATAGCGCCATGAAATCCCTCCCCTTCATCGACTTCGACCTGATTAAAAAACACCCCAAAATCATAGCCGGTTTCAGCGACTTGAGCGCATTATTGAACCCGATTTTCGAGCGTACCGGAGTGGTAACCCTGCATGCCCCGATGGTGATCAACCTGAGCGCGCCGACGGCGTTCACCGTCGACTCATTTATGAACGCCGTCAGGGGCTACCCCGAGAAAAACCTGTTTAAGGGTGCCCCGTTGAAAGTCTATAATCCCGGCATTGCCACCGGTATTCTCAAGGGCGGGAATCTCATTACCATTACGGCCCTGATTGATACCGACTGGGAAATCGAGACGGACAATGCGATACTTTTTCTGGAAGATGTCGACGAGAAACTGCACCAGGTGGATCGTTATCTGACCCAGTGGATTCTTGCCGGTAAATTCAAGGGAGTCAAGGCCGTTATCCTGGGCGATTTCCGCGGCATAAAAAACAGTCGGGTTTATGATATCCTCGCCTCGCAAATGGAACTGACTTTTCCGGTTGTCCATTGCCCTTATCTGGGTCATGTCATCAACAAAATAACCATGCCCATAGGGGCGGAGGTAGAGCTGAATACGCAGAAAAAACAGCTGGTGATAACGCGTATGTCGTTTCCCGGAGCGAGATAATGAACCTGATCTGGCTGATCCTATTTTCCGTCAGCATCGTCTTCGCCATAGTTACCGGCAACCTGGAACCCTTCACCAAATCAATCTTCGAGGGCGCCAAATCCGCGGTCGAGGTATCTCTGTTCCTGCTTGGCATCGTATCGGTCTGGATGGGAATAACCAGGATACTGGAAGATTCCGGACTGATTTTCCGGATAGCGCATCTGTTCAAGCCGGTCATCTCGCGTCTGTTCAAGAACATACCCGATGATCATCCTTCGATTTCGGCCATCACCCTGAATGTGCTGGCAAACCTTTTCGGCCTTGGCAATGCAGCCACCCCCCTGGGGATCAAGGCCATGCAGGAACTCGACACGCTCAACGAGGATAAGGGGACCATCACCTTCGAGATGATGATCTTCATCGTGATCAACACCGCCAGCATCCAGTTCGTTCCGTTTTCAGTGATCGGCATACTTGCCAGCTATAACGCCACCAACCCGGCCGGGGTTGTGCTCCCGGTGCTGATCGCCACCGTCATCTCCGCGCTAGCGGCGTTACTGATACTGTTCGGTTTCAGGAAGGTGCTTAAATGATCGAAAAGCTGAATTACCTGTCGCTGCTTATCATTCCGTTGTTCATCCTGTTCACCATACTCTACGGGACCTTCAAAAAGGTCGCGGTCTATGATTCCTTTGTCGCGGGGGCCAAGGAAGGGCCGGGCATTATCCTCAACATATTCCCTTACCTTTTGACGATATTCGTGGTCATCAAGGGTTTCCAGGCTTCAGGCGCCTTTGACTTGATAAGAAACGGGTTTTACCAGCTGTTCTCATCCCTGGATATTCCCATTGAAGTCATTTCCATGGCGATCATCAAGCCCCTCTCCGGCAGCGCCTCGACCGCGCTTTTCACCGACATAGTCAAGACCACCGGTCCGGACTCCATGGCCACTAAAATGACGGCGGTCATCATGGGGAGCGCGGAGACCACTTTTTACGTGCTGGCGATTTATCTGGGCGCGATAAACATCAAGAACAGCCGTTATCTTGTGCCGGTATGCCTGGTCGCGGATTTCGTAGGGATAATCGTGGCCGTCACCGTAGCGAGGTTGATTTTCTGATGTGCAGACTTCTCGGCGTCACCAATTTCGAATATTCCCGGCATGAAAGAATAATCAGGAATTTCTGCGAGCTCGCGCGCACCGGCAACGTCATGGCCGGTGATCCTCCCGGGCACGGGGATGGCTGGGGGTTGGCCTTCTACCAGGGCGGTGAATTGATAGTTCACAAAAGCGGCGGCAATCTCCTGGACGAGGCGGATAAGGTCATCGGCATATTAGGCGGGATAGGGAGTGCTCCGGTGCTGATCCTCCACCTGCGCAAGTCCGCCTGGAAGGACACCACCTGCAGCAGGCACGCACACCCTTTTCACTGCAACAACGTGGTTTTCGCCCATAACGGAACGGTGTATGACTACCAGGGGTTGATTCCGGCCATAAAGGTCCCGGGTCTTGGGGACGATGCCTTGGACACGGAGGTTTTCTTCTATCATTTCATGAGCGCCCACCCCCCCGAACTGGGCCGGGCCTTTCTTGATACGGTTTCCATTATTAAGCGGGGATACAGGTATTCCGCTCTCAACTCCCTTTTCAGCGACGGGGTAAAATTATTCGCCTATCGTGACTATTCCAAGGAACCGGAATACTATTCCTTGTACAAATCCTGCTCGGAAACCTCGTCCATTATTTGCTCACAGCCGTTAGACGAAGACCTTCAATGGGAAATGATGGGAAATGAGGAATTTCTTGAGATTGCTGTCTAGGGGGAACGGGAGAGCCTGGAGGGTCTCATCGGTTACCGCCTTCAGATGACTAGCCAAATCATCCTTCTTTCCTCCCCGTGGTATTCATGATTTGAGGTGCTTGACCGTACCGGGTCCACCCCTATGGTGACCCATCCTGAACTTCGCAAAAACTTGGCGACGACACCTGCTTCGATCAAACTGTCGAGCATGAAATCCGTCACAAAATCATATCGGTTGTTTGTCCAATTGACCTGTATAAGCATAACCCCCTCCACTTTTTTCTCGAAATAGCGGGCCGATTATGCGTTTTTACGACGTTTGCTGTAGATGGCCAAGCCGAGGAACCCTGCTCCAAGCAGCATGATGGTACCCGGCTCGGGGACAGGGTCAGATTCTTGGTGATAAAACGCGTAAGAGGAAAGGCCATTTTGGCCTGGCGCATTAAAAGAGTCATACAGTTCAGGCATTGTGGAGAGGTCAAAAGCCTGGAAGACTCCGCCGCCCTGACCGCCCCAATGCAACACGAGATAGGAGTCCAGGTCGGCCGGGAGTGTGATGCTTAAGGTGTCGTCGATAAATGATGGAAAGGAACCTTGTGCGGGAGCGCCCGTGTCCATTTTAATATCCGGAAGAGCGCCGACACCGCTGGTGGGAAGAGCAGTGCTGTTGGTCGTGTTGTAACCGTTTATCAAACCGATGAGCCAGGTTCGAATCGTGCCGTCGCCGGCGTTCGCAGGTGAAGTATAGCTTGGGTTCAAGTTGGTTGGCGTAGCCCATGCCTGGCAAAAAAACGAAACCAGAGCCACTACGGTTAGTAACACAGCCAGCACATTGCGGCGCGTAATTGCTTTTTTTACCATAATTTTTACCTCCTCATGGCCACTTGGCTGAATGACAGAGGCTACAGCAAATATTGTTCCGTTTGTGGAACGTGCTGATTTCATTGCGTGCTTTGAAGGATACGTTATATTAAGCATGTCGGACCGTAAAGTAAACCGACAGGGCGGACAGATGGCTCCACTAAATAAGGCAATACTAATTGACGATTGGCGAGAATAAGGTTATGGAAAAATCCCGGCACCAATTTTTTGAAATCGATGCCAGGGGAGCCGTCCTTTCACCTCATGCGCAACTAAATAATTGTTATCCGCCATAGTTGCCATGCTGAATCCCCGTTACTTCAACCGGGCGGAAGCGGTCTAACCGATTGATTACGCAGGTGGATTCAACCCTTCAAGGACACCCCACGCAGCGCCCACTTCCGCAGCAACGTATCAATAAGCCCTCCCTGGCAGCAGAAATATAATGTGATTATTTTTACCTTGTCGGCTTTCTCCCGGTGATAAATGGCGCATGATGCCGATTTTATCGGACGCTCGAAATGCTATTTTGTAAAACAATGCACATGTGAAAAAATTTACAACTGGTGATTAACTAGCCGGTAAATTTGAGTTATGACCCGCCCTGAAGATGGATGCGTAAAAAAATGGACACTACCCTTCGTTTCGAATCTTTGACCCGCCAGCCCTAACATGCTGTTTTGATGGTGTTTGCGGCTGTGCGTCTGTTGGTATGATTCTTGGTAGTCTTAAATTATGGATCTGGCGGCCGGCAGGTAAGGTGCTCCGACGCATGACTATTTCCAGCCCATCTCCCTGAAGGAAGGACCTCGGCTGCCACGCCCAGCTGACCATTTTCGCAAAGGAGACCCGCGCCTGTAATTTTCCGAGGGCCAGACAAATTTCCAGGGTGGCCAGATAAATTCCCAGGGTGGCCAGAGAAATTTCCAAGGTGGCCAGAATAATTTCCAGGGTGGCCAGAGAAATTTCCAAGGTGGCCAGACAAATTTCCAAGATGGCCAGACAAATTTCCAAGATGGCCAGACAAATTTCCAGGGTGACCAGACAAATTTCCAGCGTGGCCAAAATAATTTTCAGGATGGCTGGAATAAATTCTGGTGGTGCTGGAATAATTTCCATGGTGACCAAAATAAATTCTAAGGTGACTAGAATAAACTACAGAGCGGATAAATAAAATTTCAGGAGGGCTGGGGTAATTTCAAGAGTAGCTGGTGTAACTTTAACCATGCATCATAAATTACATATATAACCTGTAAAATATGTCATAGGCCTTTACTTGCGGTTTTGTGTCCTTGTCTAAGAAGGCCTAGAAGCCCTGTGCGAATTAAAACTAACAAAATAAAAAAATAAATAATAGGCTACTTGAATTGTGGATAATATGAAATATACTCGGCGGGCAGTTAAATAAAAATGGTGTAACGGAGGTATTGTCTATGCTGGATCTACTTGACGCAAACTTTCGGAAGCTCAGTCACGCCGACATCATCATCAAGGTTGGGGGCATTGCGGATATCCTGGCCAACCACAGCGGTTTTCCGCTCCCCTGGCCGGACGTTGTGCCGGATCCGCAACGACTCAAGGAGATGGTTATTGACTTTACCGCGGCCGTAAACGCGGCAGCCAATGGGGACCGTCAAAAGATTGCCGATCGGGATTTAGACCGCGCCGAGTTGGAATTGTCCTCCGCGATAGTGGCCCAGTATCTGGTCATGAAGTCGCTTAAGGAGAAAGACCCAAGCCTGCTCAATAATACCGGCTTCAATTTGAAGAAGCGGAACAGCAGGACTGCCAGGAATGCCAGCGTGGGCGCGCCCATCAATTTTTCCGTGAAGCGCGGGTCAGATTCAGGGGTGGTATTTGCCAAATCAAGCAAGGTGCCTGGTGGGGCTACCTCCGAACTCCAGAGTTGCCAAGGGGACCCGACCATCGAGGAATCCTGGAAGACCTTGGGGCAGTTCGTGCTTTGTAGCCACATGGAGGTGCACGGCCTGGAAGCAGGGCAAAGGTATCACTTTAGGCTCAGAAGCATTGGGGTCAAAGGTCCGGGCCCCTGGTCCTCCATCGTCAGCCTGATGGTTGTTTGAGTCGGCGCTAATGGACGTAATCCGGTCTGCCTGAAATCGCCTAAAGTTTCAAAAGCGCGGATATGAAGGCACCAGACGCGGGGACGAAAAAAAAGGCCAGCTTCCTTCATGGGATGTCTGGCCTTTTTTTGTCTGATCAACTCTTCGAGGAGAAACCTCATGGCAAAGATACCTTTCACCCCCGAATTGAAAAAACAGTACCAGGAGCTGTTCACTACCTGCCAGATCCGGTCCGAAAAGGTGGCGGCCGTCGAGTTGGCTATCGCTCAAATATTATTCAATCAGGCCCGCTACCGGACTGTTGCCGAGAGCCTCGACATACCTTGGTACTTCGTGGCGGTGGTTCATAACCTGGAAGCAAGCCTCAGTTTCAGCCGGCATCTGCACAACGGCGACCCGCTTAACGCCCGAACCGTGCATGTGCCGGCTGGTCAACCCAGAAACGGCGAGCCGCCCTTCTCCTGGGAGGAAAGCGCCATTGATGCCCTTACCCTGCGGGGGCTTGTCGGGAAGATCGACTGGAGTCTGGCGGGGACCCTTTACCAGCTGGAAGGCTACAACGGCTGGGGGTATCGACAGTATCACTCCTATGTGCCATCCCCCTACCTCTGGAGCGGTTCCTTGCATTACCATAGCGGCAAATACGTGGCTGACGGCACCTGGTCCCACACGGCGGTCTCCTGCCAGATCGGCTCGGCGGTGCTATTGCGACGGATGGCGGAGCAGGGCCAGATCCGGTTCACCGTTCAAATCGAGCCGACCGACGCCACCAAACCGCTGCTCGTTAACTACGCCCTGACCAGGTCTTCCGATGCGGCCGAGGAGTCCAAGGCCGAACAGCTGCAGCGTTGGCTCAATACCTTTTCCGCAATCTACCTCAAGGTGGATGGCGTGCCGGGTTGGCGGACCGCCAGCGCCTATGAACAAGTGACCGGTGCCTGTCTGCCGGACGCTCCGCGGCGTTGAGCTTTTACACTTTTACCTTGGGTGGTGTTTACATCGACGAGTTAAAAGGGAAAAAGAAAATAACAAAACAAGCTATTTTGACGTGCTTTCGGTCTGCGCCTGACATGGTGCCAGGGTGTGCCCAAATCAGGCATTTCAGGGCAATAACACGGCCGGAGCGATTTTCCTCAACTTTTTTGCCAATAGTCCTAGATTAATCTAGAAAAGGAGCTTAGATACTCCGCGCTTAGATATGCGGTATTCAGTGTGATATCATGAAGAATATGCCATATACGGCCCCCATATTTAACATGCAAATTACCGAGAGCCCTCAGCCTTTGGGCTCAGGATAGAGGCCCTGCAATGACTGAGAAAAAAGCACCGATCACTGATAGTGACGAGCTGCGCCGCCGGACGGAAGAGCGACTTGTCGCGCCAACGGGAACTGCGCACCCTCCCGGAATAGAGGGAGAGCCGTATAGACTCAGCCACGAATTGCAGGTGCATCAGGTCGAACTGGAGATGCAGAATGCGGAACTTCGCCAGACCAGGGATCAGCTGGAAACGGTCCTGGAACAGTATTCCGACCTCTACGAGTTCGCCCCGGTGGGCTATTTTATCCTCGACCGTAAAGGAACCATCATCAGGGTTAACCTCACCGGTTCCGGCCTCCTTGGGTTTGAACGCTCCCGGCTGAACGGTCGGCTTTTCGAACAATTCGTCGCCGATGCGGGTCGTCCCGCCTTCGCCAGCTTCCTCGGAAAGATCTTTACGAGCCGTGTCAAAGGAACTTGCGAGCTGGCCCTCCTGAATGAGGAGACCTCACCGCTCATCGTGCAGATCGAGGCATTGGCGGACGCATCGGGACAGCAATGCCGCATTGCATTGATTGATATCACCAAGCGTAAGCTGGCCGATGAGGCGATCCGAAAGGTGGAGCTGGCAGCCGATGAGGCGCTCCGAAAGGTGGAGTACGCAGCCGATGAAGCGCTCCGGAAGATGGAGGAGGCAGAGGAAGTGCCTCGAAAGGTAAAAGATGCAGCCAAGGAGGCGAGCAAAAAAGCGAATGATGCGATCAATAAGGCGTCCAGAAAGGTGGCAGAGGCGGCAAAGACAGCGGAAACGCTTCGGCGGGGGACCGATATAACAAATGAAGCGCTAGAAAAAGTGAACAAGTTAGCGGAGGTAGCTCGCCAAAAGGTGGAATACTCAGCAGAGCTGGCGATTCAAAAGGTGAAAAAGACAGCTGAGACGCTTCAAAAGGAAAAAGACGCATCGGACATACTTCGACAGGAGAAGGCGTTGGCCGAGGCGGCCACCCGGACCAAGAGCCAGTTCCTCGCCAACATGAGCCACGAACTGCGCACCCCGATGTCCGGCATCCTCGGCATGCTCGATCTGGTTCTCTCCGGCAAACTTGAAACCGAACAGCGAGAATTCCTCGGCGCAGCTCATACATCTGCTCTTTCCATGGTCCGGATACTCAACGATATCCTGGATCTGACAAAAATCGAGATGGGTAAGTTTTCCATAGTAGTGAGTCCGTTCTCACTGCGGGAATGTGTAGCAGATACGTTCAACATTTTTCTTCCCGTCGCGAAGAGCAAAGGGCTCGATTTCACTTTCAACGTGGCTGACGATGTGCCTCAGACCCTGGCTGGCGACCAGGGACGACTCAACCAGGTCCTGACGAACCTGGTCGGTAATGCGCTCAAGTTCACCAAGAAAGGAAAGGTGGAGATTCGCGTCACGACGGGCGGCAGCGCACCGGGTGGCAAGCGGGACTTTACCTTCACCGTTGCCGACACCGGCATCGGCATTCCCAACGATAAAAAGCACCTCCTCTTTCATACCTTCAGCCAGGTGAACGAATCGCATTCCCGAGAGTATGGCGGCGCCGGCCTCGGCCTTGCCATAAGCATGGAAATCGTTGAACGCATGGGGGGGACCATCACCTCCACGAGCAAAGAGGAGGTGGGAAGCACCTTCTCTTTCACCATCCCCTTGGCGGAAGCGATTCCAGAGAGTGACGCCCTATCCGTGGCCGAGCCCCAAACAACTGAAGCTGCATCTCCTGCCTCGGAGGGAGAAAGGATTCGGCGTCTCCTCCTTGTCGAAGACGATACGACAATCCGCGAATTTCTCGGGCAGATGCTCACGAATGAGAACTACGATGTTGATTTCGCCGAAGACGGGTTGAAGGCAGTCGAAATATGGGAAAAGGGGGAATATGATCTCGTGCTGATGGACATCCAAATGCCGCGGATCAACGGCTTTGAGGCGACCAGAGCCATTCGTGAAAAGGAACGGGACCGCGGCTTCCGCACCCCCATCGTCGCCATGACGGCTCACGCCTCTGAGGAGGACAAACAACGCTGTCTTGACGGTGGCATGGATGCCTTTATCTCCAAACCGATCAACTTCGAGAAGACTCTACAGGTGATACGACAAAATTTTAGACAGAAGTCGAGCGATGCCAGCTGACATGGAACTGGACTACTGGCTTTCTCAGGGCTCAGGCAAATAAACTAAGGTGTCATTACCAGAAAGGAGCCGAAAATGAACGAGCAAACTATTTATGGGGAGATAGCTGTTGAACTCAAGAAAAAACAGCAGGAGGTACTCAAACTTTGGATCGGGCAGGTAATGGGAAGGGCAAAATCTGTTGTCGAGGACCTGGGAGAGGAGTGGGTCAAGAAGTACTGCCGCGACACCATCACCGCCCTGATACAGGCAATGCCGTCAGGTGCTGACATTGAGCTTGCCCCCTATCTGCCTGTCAGGGAAAACCATACCGCCTTGAGCGCCGAACTGGCCGCCAGGGGGATCGCCCCGGCGGATACCGCCAGGTTGGTTTTCTCCTTAAAGGACGCCATCCTTTCGACTGTTCAGGGCTCCTTCCAGGATAAAAAGCTGACTGAGGCGATTACTGCGGTGAACCGGTTGGTGGATACTCTCGGGCTCTACACCTTCGACACGTTTGTCACGGCTAAAGAGCTGATTATCCGCCAACAGCAGAAGGCGATAATGGAGTCTTCGGCGCCGGTGGTGCGGGTCTGGGATCGGATCCTCATGGTGCCGCTGGTCGGCATTCTCGACGCCGAGCGAACCCAGCGGGTCATGGAAGCTCTCCTCACAGCAATTGAGGAAACCCAGGCCAGGGTTGCCATCCTGGACATCTCCGGCATCCCCGCCTTCGACTCGCTAGTGGCGCGTCATCTCGTTCGCACGGTCTCGGCGGCGCGGCTCATGGGGACTGAGTGCATGATCACCGGCGTCAGTTCCCGGATTGCCCAGACCACCGTCCAACTCGGTATCGACCTCTCCAATGTGATTACCAAAACCACCATGGCTGACGGTCTGAAGGTTGCCTTGGATCTGACCGGGTTGAAGGTCGTGGAGAGCTAAGGAGTTGCGTATGTACGAGGTAACCATTCTTAAACTGGGAGACACCATTGTTGTGCCGATTCAGGTGGAGCTGCATGATCGGGCCGCCAGCCAGTTGCAGGAAGACGTTTTCAAAAAAATCGAGCAGACTGGCGCCAAGGGGCTGATCATCGATGTTTCGGCCATCAGTATCGTTGACAGTTTCCTGGGAAGGCTCCTGGGAACGACGGGGAAAACGGCGCGTATGATGGGGGCGGAAACGGTGCTGGTGGGGCTGAAGAAAGAGGTTGTCATCACCCTCATAGAGCTGGGAATCAGCATCGATGAACTGCGAACCGCCCGCACTCTGGAAGATGGGCTTGCGCTTTTGCAGGCATTGCACCTTCAGGTAGACCATGAAAACGGAGTATCGAGGCATGATACCTGAACCGAGTGAAAAGCTCATCGAGGTATTCATCGGCTGCGATGAAGACGTCATCCTGGCGCGGAAGAGGATCAGGGCGATCACCGTGGAGATGGGATTCAGCTTCCTGGATCAGACCAGGATCGTCACGGCGGTCTCCGAACTGGCGCGGAACATTGTCGTCCATGCCGGTGAAGGGCGGATGTCGGCCTATAAACTGAAGGCGCGCCCAGGAATCAGGCTGGTGTTCGAGGATCAGGGACCCGGAATTGCCGATCTCACCTTGGCGATGGCGGAGGGCTACAGTTTCGTCGGCTCGCTCGGGCTCGGACTCCCGGGCGCCCGCAAACTCTCCGATGAATTTAAGGTCCGGACGGCCTCAGGGGCGGGAACCACGGTCACTATAGTGAAATGGCTCTGACCACGGGAGAATCCATGCTAGAGCAGGAGATCCTGATACTGTTCGACACCGACGTGTCGAAGGCCCGCCGGATAGGCAGGGAGATGGCGCTTGCGCTGGGGCTCGGCACGATTGCTGCGGCGGAGATCGAGATTGTCGCCACGGAACTGGCCACCAACCTGCTCAAGCACAGGACCATCGACGCTGAGTTGTTACTTCGCGAGATCCATCGTGAAACGGGGTCCGGACTGGAAATAATCTCCCGCGACAAAGGCCCCGGCATCAGCCATCCGAAGCGGGTGCTCCGGCGTGGTGCAGCGAGCGCCGGCACTCTCGGTTTCGGACTTTCCGGGGTGAAACGATTGATGGATGAATTCGACCTTCAATCGGAGATGGGAAAGGGAACCGTGGTGACCACCCGCAAGTGGCAGAAAACCGATGGCTCCCCGGGAATGAATTTCGCAGTCCTCGCCCGCCCCTACCCGGGGGAATCCGTCTCGGGGGACGCCTGGTTCATCAAGCAGACCCCCCGGTTCTCCTTCTTCGCTGTAATCGATGTACTCGGACATGGTCCCGAGGCTCATGTGGATGCGGTCCAACTGCAAAAAATACTGGAGGAGGTCTACACTCGGCCTTTACTGGAGATAGTCCGGCTCTGCCACGAGAAACTCCGGCACGCACGGGGAAGCGCGATGGCCCTGGTGTTGATCGATTTCTCAAAAAGGCATTTCGAACATATCAGTATCGGCAACGTTGAGACGCGGGTGTACGGCACCTCGGAGTCGATCAGGCCATTCTGCCAGAACGGCACCCTCGGCATGCGCATGGAAAACCCGCAGGTGACGCGGTACCCATTTCCGGCGGGGGGAACCATCGTCATGTTCTCCGACGGGATCAAAGACAGGTTCGTCATTGAGCCAGGGCATTTGGCAATGACACCCCAGGCCATTGCCGCGTATGTTTTCGACAATTTTACTCGGGAACGCGACGACGCTACGGTTCTGGTAGGGAGGATGCTGGATGCCGGACCTTAAGTCATACAGGACCCGCTATGAAAAAGCTCTGGAGACGTACTTCCGGCATGACGAGGAGCGGGCGTTTTTCGAGGTCTCGGAGCTGAGCAAGCAACTGGTGCAGGAGCGCCAGGGACCAGACATCCTGATGGAAATCCACACCAGCTGCCTGAACAACGTGGTGCGCGAACTGGATCTCAAGGCGGTCAGCAAGACAGCGGCGGATGCCAATGAAGTCCTGGTGAACGGCATGATGGCCTATGCCATGAGCTACAACAGCTTTCTGGAAATGCTGGGTCGCGAAAAGCAGAAGGTGGAAAACGCGTTACTCCTGGCGAAGGATGCCAACTCGGCACTGGCTGTGGCAAACGCCAAACTGCTGGAACTGGATCGACTTAAATCCATGTTCATCGCCTCCATGTCCCATGAACTCCGCACCCCGCTCAACTCGATCATCGGCTTTTCCAGTATTCTCCTCGATGAGTGGATCGGCCCGCTGAACGATGGCCAGAAGGAACGTCTCTCCGCCGTGCTCCGTTCCGGAAAGCACCTCTTGTCGCTGATCACGTAATTGACATCTCGAAGGTTGAGGCGGGGATGATCGAGGTCTCTCTTGATGACTTCGATCTGGCCGAGTTGCTGGCCGAGGTGGAGCAAACCTTTGAAAAGGAAGCGCAGGACCTGAGGCTTTCCCTGACCGTGCAGGAACTACATCTGGCGATGCGCACCGAACGGCGCCGGCTGCTGCAAAGTCTCCTTAACCTGGTCAGTAATGCCCTCAAGTACACCGAACAGGGCACAGTTACGGTTACAGCCCGGCAGGAAGAAGAACAGGGAAAGGTGTGGATTTCCGTAACCGATACCGGCATAGGTATCGAGGCGGCGGACCAGCGCAACTTGTTCCAGGCGTTCAGCAGAATCCAGTCCCCCATCAGCGCCAGGATCCTGGGAACCGGCCTGGGCCTCTACCTGGCGAAAAAAATCGTCACGGAATTTCTGCAGGGAACCGTCAGTTTGACGAGCGAACCGGGGAGCGGCAGCACCTTCAGCATCTCCATCCCAAGCCGGCTTGATGGAGAAGGGGGACAAGGAGAGCCGGCCGTAGCCGGAGGGATGAAACTATGAAAACAGTGCTGGTGGTGGAAGACAACAAGGACAATCTGCTGATCATCAGCGACGCCCTGCAGCGGGACGGCTATGAGGTCATTGCCGCCGCGACCGGCGAGGCGGGGGTTGAGCTGGCCATCGCCAGACATCCAATTTTCGTCATCATGGATATCAACCTGCCGGGGATAGATGGTATCGAGGCGACCAGGCGCATCCGCGCTTCCGGGACAGCCAGTTCCATTCCTGTCATCGCCATCACCGCCCATGCCATGGACGGCGACAGGGATCGGATCCTGGCCGCCGGCTGCACGGGCTACTTCGAGAAGCCGTTCGACCCGAGGACCATCATCGACAAGATCCGCGCCCTGCTTGTGGGGAAAGGTCCCCGGTCTTGACAAGAAAAAACGGTGTTCAGTAGGGGCGGCCGTCCGCCCCTACTGGTCTGAAAATCTGAAACAGGGGAGAGATCATGAAAGTCCTCATCGTGGAAGATCACTCCATCGACCGGAGACTATTGCGCGACACCTTCGAGCACTACGACTGCACGGTCATCGAGGCGAAGGACGGCAAGGAAGGTCTGGAACTCGCCTCCGCGCACCGGCCCGACATCATCGTCTCCGACGCCCTCATGCCGGTCATGGACGGCTTTCAGCTGCTGCGGGCGCTGAAGTCGGACCAGGAGCTTCGCTCCATCCCGTTTGTTTTCTACTCCGCCGTCTATACCAGTCTGGATGATGAGCAGTTCGCCGCAACCCTCGGCGCGGAGGGCTTCATGCTAAAGCCCAAGGATCCGAAGGAGATCTGGAAGGAAGTCAGCAATATCTTTCAGACTCGGCGGTCGCTGAAAGTGGGGGCCGTTCCCGCGGTCAGAGTGGGGGAGAAGCAGTTTCTGAGCGAGTACAGCCAGATGGTGGCGACCAAGCTGTTAGTCAAGATGAAGGCGCTGGAAGGGGAGTTGGCCCAGCGTAAGCAGGCGGAGGAGGCCCTTCGGGAGAGCGAGGAACGCTCTCGAAGTATCATCCAAACGGCCATGGATGGCTTTCTGTTAGTCGATTCGGAGGGGCTTATCCTGGATGCCAACGATGCCTATTGTCGGATGAGCGGCTACAGCGCGCAGGAACTGTCGGCCATGCGCATTCACGATCTGGAGGCAGCCGAAACGGCGGCAGCCACCGACGCCCGCATGCAAAAAATAAAGGAACATGGCGAGGATCGTTTCGAGTCGAAGCACCACAGGAAGGATGGGAGCATTTACGACGTCGAAGTCGGCGTCCAGTACCGGGCAATCGAAGGTGGACATTTTGTGGCTTTTCTGCGTGACCTCACCGTGCGGAAAAATCTTGAAGGGCAGCTCCGACATTCCCAGAAACTGGAAGCAGTCGGCCAGCTTGCCGGTGGAGTGGCCCATGACTTCAATAATATCCTCACCGTAATCGGCGGGTATGGCTCGATGCTACAACAGCGCATGGACCCGGATGATCCGCGCCAGGTAATGCTGGGCCAGATCCTGGCTTCGTCGGAGCGGGCGGCCAACCTGACCAGGGAGCTCCTGACATTCAGCCGCAAACAGGATATTCAGGCCCGCCATTGCAATCTAAATGAACTCATGCGAGACATAGGGACATTTTTAACCAGGATCATAGGGGAAGACATAACCCATAAGGATTGACCCGACCTGCAAGGTCGGCTCAATCCAATGTTCAAGAAGCCCGGCCCGTTGGCACTGCATTGTATATAAGGGTAATGGTTCGAAAGTGTCTG
>Ga0209125_1000997_pt1 | contig 30300 bp, 17 predicted proteins | sample BarGraIncub1131A_FD_184503 | JGI IMG/M metagenome (GOLD analysis project Ga0209125, IMG submission 184503) | Arctic peat soil microbial communities from Barrow, Alaska - Barrow Graham LP Incubations 11-31A (SPAdes) (version 2) | ecosystem: Environmental > Terrestrial > Soil > Wetlands > Peat... | reverse complement strand
CGAAAAGAGTTCGAACTATTGTCGCTGCTGGTTTCCAAGCCGGATAAAGTCTTTCTGCGCGACGAAATCTACAAGGCTGTCTGGGGGAATAGTGTGATTGTAGGCGACAGAACCATCGATGTTCACATCCGCAAACTGCGCGAAAAGATCGGGAACGACCATATCCGTACACTCAAAGGTATCGGGTATAAGTTTGTAGTGTGATGGTCTAAAGCTCTTTACGCATCCGGGCTACCGGAATATTCAGCTGCTCGCGGTATTTGGCCACCGTCCGCCGGGCAATGTTATATCCCTTGTCTTTCAGGATGGAGGCCAGTTCATCGTCTGTTACAGGTTTCAGCTTGTTCTCGTTAGCAATACATTCCTTCAGGATAGATTTGATTTCACGGGTGGAAACTTCTTCCCCATCTTCTTTTTGCATCGATTCGGAGAAAAAATACTTCAGCTGATAGATTCCGAAATGTGTCTGAATGTATTTGCTGTTAGAAACCCTTGAAATGGTGGAGATATCCAATCCTGTCATATCGGCTATATCCTTCAGGATCATTGGTCTGAGCTTCGTTTCATCTCCCTCGAGAAAGAAGGCTCTCTGGAATCGGAGCATGGATCTCATCACCAGCATCAGGGTCTCCTGCCTTTGTTTGATGGCATCGATGAACCATTTGGCGGAATCTATCTTTTGCTTGACAAAGGTGAGCGCTTCTTTTTGGTCGCCCGACATTCCCTTCCCGTTGTCGCGGAAGGTTTTCAGCATGTTGGTGTAATAATTGCTGATGTTGAGCTCTGGCACATTCCGCTGGTTGAGGCTCAAAACCATTTCGTCGTTGACGATCTCCAAGATGAAATCGGGGATGATGGTCTGGGTGCCTCTACTCAAACTGTTGCTAAAAGAACTTCCAGGCTTCGGATTGAGTTTCAGGATTTCGTCGAGTGCTTCGCGGAGGTTGTCTTCTTCGAAATTAAGCTTTCGCTGGATCTTGTCGTAATGTTTTTTGGTAAACTCTTCAAACATTTCATCCAGGATCATGTATGCCCAGCGGATCTCCTCGCGTCCCATATCTTTCCTGGTAAGCTGGATCATCAGGCATTCACGAAGGTCTCTGGCGCCGATACCCGGTGGATCGAACTCCTGAATCAGTCTTAAAATCCTGGTAAGTGATTTTCTGTCCGTATGAATATTGCGGGCAAAAGCCACATCGTCGACGATGGCTTCCAGCTCACGGCGGAGGTATCCGTCCTCATCAATATTTCCGATAATCTGCTCTGCCAGAATAGAATCCTCCTCGCTAAGCATCACCATTGCCACCTGTTCCTGCAAGTATTCATGGAAAGAAGAGGCCTCAGAATAGGGCATGTCCACGGTCTTTTCATCCCTGGAAAAATTGTTGGCCTCGTAGCGGTAGGTAGGATAATCTTCCTCGGTGAGGTAGTCGTCGACAGAGAATTCCTCATGGTCTTTATCTTCCTTGGTCTTCAGATCCTCCGGGATCTCTTCTTCGCTCTTCCCGAATTCATTATCTTCCAGCTCCAGAACGGGATTCTCTTCGAGCTCCTTTTTTATGCGTGCTTCCAGCTGAAGCATAGGCAGTTCCAACAGCTTGATTACCTGAATTTGCTGTGGCGAAAGTTTTTGGAGTAGCCTTTGCTGAAGTGAAAGATGTTGCATTGTTCAAACTAAAACTCGCAATTTTTTGGTGCCCTTGCAAAAGGAATAACGTCGCGGATATTTCCCATACCCGTAACGAAAAGCATCAGCCGTTCGAAGCCCAGACCGAAGCCTGCGTGCGGACAACCACCGAAACGACGGGTGTCGAGGTACCATTCCATATCTTCTTTGGGGATGTGCATTTCGTCCATCCTGCTCTCCAGCACTTCGAGCCGTTCCTCACGCTGTGAGCCGCCGATGATCTCGCCTATCTGCGGAAAGAGAACATCCATAGCCGAAACGGTCTTGCCGTTATCATCCAGACGCATGTAAAATGCCTTGATTTCCTTGGGGTAATTGGTCAGGATGACAGGCTTCTTAAACTCCTGCTCGACGAGGTAACGTTCGTGTTCGCTCTGAAGATCAGTACCATAACCGCCTATCGGATATTGAAACTTTCCTTTTTTGTTCGGTTTTGAATTTCTAAGGATCTCGATGGCTTCGGTGTAGGTCAGCCTGACAAAGTCGTTGTCGGCCACAAACCTCAGCTTCTCAATCAGTTCCATGGAACGCTGATCGGCCGGCTTGACTTTTTCCTCTTCAGCCAGTCGGTTGCTAAGGAACTGAAGATCGTCCATGCAATGATCCAATGCATAGTTGATCAGATACTTAAGAAATTCTTCGGCCAGATCCATGTTGTCGTTGAGATCGAAGAAGGCCACCTCGGGTTCTATCATCCAGAACTCTGCCAGGTGACGGGAGGTATTTGAATTCTCGGCACGGAAAGTAGGTCCGAAAGTATAAATTCTCGAGAGTGCCATAGCAAAAAGCTCGCCTTCGAGCTGTCCGGATACGGTCAGGTTGGCCGCTTTCCCGAAGAAATCCTGGGAAAAATCGACCTTTCCTTCCTCGTTCAGGGGGGGATCTGTGGCGGGTAAAGTTGTTACCCGGAACATCTCACCTGCCCCTTCGGCGTCTGAACTGGTGATGATCGGGGTATGAATATTAAAGAATCCACGCTCGTTAAAGAAGGAGTGAATGGCAAAAATCATAGCATGCCGTATCCGAAAAACGGCACTGAAGGTAGCTGTCCGGGGACGAAGATGCGCAACTTCCCTTAAGAATTCGAGGGTATGGCGCTTCGGCTGGATAGGATATTTGTCGGGGTCGGACAGTCCGATGATCTCAATTTTTTCGGCTTTCAATTCAACGGATTGCCCTGAACCTGCTGAGGCGACAAGGGTTCCGGTGACGCCGATGGCAGCACCTGTATTGATATTTTTGAAAAATTCCTCGCCGAAAGTTTCTACTTCTGCCACTACCTGCAGGTTGTTAATGGTGGAGCCATCATTCAATGCGATAAAATTGACGTTTTTGCTACCGCGACGGGTGCGAACCCAGCCTTTGATCGTGATTTCTGCACCGACCTGCCCTGACTTCAATACCTCTGCTACCTGAATTTTTTTCATTTTTTAACTGTACTTCCGTGTGATACATTGTATTTCGTACAAAATTACACTTTTTGCCGTCTGTTCATACCATTTAATTCCATTTTTCGAAATGACTGAAGCGTGTTTTGTTTCTTCCTACCTTTATACGAGAAAATTTTACAAGATGGAAATTTCAAACTGGACGGAACTGTGCGCGTTGCTGGGAAAACAATTCGATCTGGAAGTTGATCTGAACGGAGTCCTCTTCCTGGTAGGTATCCGTGAACGCGGACTGACCTTGCAGCCCTTCACAAAGGAGGAAAAACTTAATCTGATCAACCTGGGAAGCTGCACTCTTTACCTCGAAATGGGACTACTTGAAAAAACCGGAACCGACCCGGAAGGATGGCCCATCTTCAAGCAGAAATCCCTGGCACCCGTCATACCGGAAGAACGCAAATACAAGATTCTGCAAGACTGCGCGGTCAAATACTTTCAGAAAGTGTAAAATGGGGAACCCAGGTTGGGAAAATTAATAAAATTATCGAGCGATACACCTTCCAAAATTATTTGGGAATCAACAATTTCGTCGAACCCACAAATGGACGTTAACACTTGGTAAATGCCCTTGTCATAAATTGCAAGGAAATCAAGATCAGACGGCAATAAATTCCCAGCTTCGTCGGTTGCCTTAAAATAACAAGCGCAAACTAATGCCTTTAATATCAAGTCGTATGGAAGTTTCAAATCCTTTGCCTGATGGATTGCACCAGCCAAACGATCTTCTGCCCCAAGTTTCCTTTGCAAGTCGCATCCTACGCGGTATATTGTATCGCCCAATGACTTATTCTGAAATCGTTTCAACAAATCATCAATATGAATGGTAAGCGACTCAATTGTAAATTCATCCGGATATTTTTTCAATAAAATATTCGCTGCCTGCAACATGGTGTTCCGAACTTCTTCTTTGATACCGCTGTCGGAAAGCACTTCATGTAAAAATATTTTGTCCGGATGGGAAAGATAACCCAGATAAGCCGCAGTGGCATGCCCCAAATTATGAATAAACAGCTTTCGGTCAACCCATGCCTTCATATTCTCTTTTGGGGCTAGGCCTTCAATTTCAGGAATTGGATTTTTAAAAGCTCGTTTGTCAAGAATCAGTGTGTTATAGGGCTCTGCAAAGACCTGAAGGATATCTTCTTCCATATCTTTTTTGAGCATAATCGGCACCATTTTCCCAATACTGGTTTCAATCAATCCAACTCTTTCTTCTAACGGATATCCTTTGGGCAAATACCTTTTAAGTTCTTGATCCATATATTTGGCCGCATTGCGGAGATTTTCAGCGATGATGATGTCAAGTGGCATCGATCCAACGATTTCAAACCTTTTCTCTAAACCTTGAGCCAGAAGAGGCATCATTGATTTCATTCCATTTAATCCAACCGAAACAGCTACAATTCGTGCGGTTGAGATCTCGGCTATTACTTTCTCCAAGTCACTTGCAAGTACGCCCCGAACATTTTGAACCGTAATGACTGACTCCACATCGCCTTTGATCACCACGTTGTACCTTCCCCTGCGATTTAGTTCGTCAATCACCGGTCTAAAAATATCGATAAAAACAACCTCATAGCCGCCCCGACTAAAGAGCTGACCGACGAAAGAACGACCAATTTTGCCGGCACCGAACAAAACTAATTTATTCTGAATTTGAGTACTCAACGTCTATTAATTTGAAAAAACCATAAAAGCCAATTTGTACCTCTTTCTCACTTTTTACTTCCTGAGAATCGCTTCTATGCCATTCAGCTCGTCTGTTGAAAAGTAGAGGTTCTGCTGGGCGCCCAGATTGTTGGCCAGCTGGTTAACCGAACTGGCGCCGATCAATACCGAAGTAACCCGCTGATCTTTCAGCAACCAGGCGATGGCCATTTGCGCCAGCGACTGACCGCGTTGCAACGCTATCTTATTCAGCTCCTTCACCTTTTCAAGGGCAGGCGCCACTTGCTCCGGTCTCAGAAATCCCCAGGACTTGGAAGCCCTTGAACCTTCAGGAATATTGTTCAGGTAACGATCGGTCAGCAATCCTTGCGCCAATGGTGAAAAAGCAATCACGCCAATGCCTTCTTTTTCTACCGTATCCAGCAGATCCTTTTCCACCCAACGCTCAAACATCGAATATTTTGGCTGGTGAATCAGGCAAGGAGTCCCTAGTTTGCGGAGGATAGCTGCCGCCTCTCGGGCCTTATCGGCTGGATAGTTGGAGATTCCGGCATAAAGCGCCTTACCCGACCGAACCGCCTGGTCGAGGGCCATCATGGTCTCTTCCAGGGGTGTATTTGGATCCGGACGATGCGAATAGAAGATGTCCACATAGTCGAGCTGCATCCGTTTCAGACTCTGGTCCAGACTGGATAGCAGGTATTTCCTGGAACCCCATTCACCGTAAGGTCCGGGCCACATCAGGTAGCCGGCCTTGGTGGAGATGATGAGTTCATCCCGGTAGGGTTTGAAATCCTTTTGAAAAATGACGCCAAAATTTTCTTCAGCGGATCCCGGCGGCGGACCGTAATTGTTGGCCAGATCAAAATGGGTAATCCCGTTATCGAAGGCAAAACGGAGCATGCTTCTGCCCGTTTCGAAATTATCGACACCGCCGAAATTGTGCCACAGACCAAGGGAAATGACAGGTAATTGAATACCACTGCGGCCGCAACGGCGATAGGCACACAAGTTGTTATAACGATCCGGGGAGGCTGAGTAAATCATGGTAATAGATATTAAATTTCTTGTAAAAATAGCAAAATTGGTTTCGCCTTTGCCGTATTATCACTACAAAAAGTGATTTTACCATCATGCAAATTTCCATAGGTCATAATTATATTTATATTTGTTTACTCGATATAAGAGTTACCATACTAAATTCATAAACATAAACATTTAATCAATGGAACAGAAACCGAACAGCAATCTCCGACTGGGCATGATCTTCATGGCTTCGATCTTCTTCATTTTTGGTTTTATTACCAATTTTAACATTGCCATGAAAGATCAGGTGCAATTGGCATTTGATCTCAAAACCCTTTATCCGGGCTGGGAAAATTTTCTTTCTCAACTGGTCAATTTTGTATTCTTCATCGCGTATGCGTGTTTTAGCTTTTTAGCGGGGAGTATCATCAAGAAAATCGGATACAAGAACGGTGTAATAGCGGGTCTTGTTTTAGTGGCTGTGGGCAGTTACATGTTTTTCCCGGCAGTTGCTGTTTTGTCCTATCCACTGTTCCTGGCTGCCGTTTTCGTGATGGCTACCGGTGTTGTATTTCTGCAGACTGCTGCTAATCCGTATGTCGCAGCTTTAGGCCCGCAAGAAACGGCTCCTGCCCGTTTGAACCTTACTCAAGCGTTGAATGGCGTTGCTTGTACAATTGCCCCTTTCCTTGCGGGAATCCTGGTTTTGGCACCTGCCGTTATGGCTCTTAAAGCTGGTGCATCAGCATCTGAAGCTGCCAAGTTTGTTCAGATGCCTTTTTTAATTATTGGTACGCTTGTTGTCTTGATTGCCGTCGGGATTTCGTTTATCAAACTTCCGTCAATTACGGGAGACACTACCATCCCATCTAAATCGGTACTAAAGAAACCTCAGGTTTGGTTTGGCGCTTTGGCTATTTTCTGTTATGTAGGCGCCGAAGTCGGTACTGCAGGACAAATTGCCCCCTATTTAAAAGGCGGTGGTATTGCCGTTGATGTGGCCGTGAAATTATCAGCAATTTACTGGGGAGGCTCCATGGTAGGACGTTTCTTTGGATCCATCCTGTTGAGTAATCTGCCTTCTGCAAAAAGATATCAATATTCGGCCTTTGTCATGGTCTTTGCCTTTTTCGTCGGCTGGTTTATCACATCTGCTTCTGTTACAGACGGTAAGTTTGTATTTACCTCACAACCGATGAATGGCGTTATCTTCCTTGGTATTGCCATCGTCAATTTTTTCCTGATGATGCTTGGAAAAGGAAAAGCCAATGTTGCACTGGGAGTTTTCGGAACTGTTAACGTGCTCCTGATACTTGCAGCCTCAATGGTTCCTGCAACCCTTGGAATGTGGTGTTTGCTTTCAATCGGATTTTTCAATTCAATCATGTTCCCCAATATTTTTGCGCTGGCAGTGAACGATCTGGATCCTTCCGAAATGCCTCTTGCTTCCGGAATTATCAATACCTTGATTGCCGGTGGCGCAGTTATTCCATTGCTAATGGGTGCATTAACAGATTCATTCAATGCACGTTGGGCACTGTTAATCCCGATTATTTGTTATGCTTATATCACGTTCTTTGCACTGAAAGGCAGTAAGGTACGCTAAGAATTTATCAATCATAGTTTTATCGGATGTCACATTTGTGTATTGAACCATATACAAATGTGACATTTGGTGCTTTAATCACTGGTTACAAAATGAAACAAGTTGCAATCGGCATTGACATTGGTGGAACCAACACCGCGATTGGTGTAGTCGACCGGGAAGGAAACGTTTTGTATGAGATGCTACCCCAGTTGCCAACCCCGCAGAAAAAAGAGAATCCTGATGCCCGTGAGGATTTTTCTGATGCTTTGCGCGACAAATTCATTAAGCTCATCACATCCGGGATTCGTCTGGCCGTCGCAACTGTCAGGAAAACCATTCCCGACCTCGAAGTAATGGGAATAGGTATCGGGGCGCCGTTCGCCAACTATTACGACGGCACCATCGGCATCACTGCCAACCTGCCTTTTGTTACGGTCGTTCACCTCACAGATCTCATCCAGGCTCAACTGCCCGAATACGAAATCGTCAAGGCAACCAATGACGCCAATGCAGCTGCACTGGGAGAAATGATCTATGGAGGTGCCATCGGCATGCGTAATTTTGTCATGATTACACTGGGTACCGGTCTGGGAAGCGGCATCATCGTCAATGGTGATTTGGTCTATGGCCACGACGGACTTGCCGGAGAGCTGGGACATGTCACAGTAGTGCCGGATGGCCGCTCCTGCGGATGTGGCGGCAAGGGTCATCTCGAAACTTACTGCTCTGCAACAGGCATCAGAAGAACGGTTTTCGAACTATTAGCCAAACAAAACAACAGCGAAAGTCCTTTGGCCAAAGTTTCCTTCAACGACCTGACTTCCAGGATGGTCTACGATGCTGCAGTGCAAAACGATGCTCTTGCGCTCGAAGTTTTTGCATTCACCGGCAAAATCCTGGGACGCAGTCTGGCCGATGCCGTTCATTATCTGAGTCCGGAAGCGATTTTTCTTTTCGGAGGCCCTGTGGCGGCGGGTGAAATCCTCTTCAAACCTACCCGGGAAAGTCTGGAACATTACCTTCTGCCATTTTACCGTGGCAGGATTAAACTTCTTCCTTCCAAACTGAAAGCAGGATCCGCTGCCATTGTGGGTGCCAGCGCATTGGCGTGGAAGGAATTAGATAAATTTTCCAAATGAAGCGGGTTATCATCATCCGCCATGCCAAGACTATCCAGCACGGGTACGATCAGGATTATGACCGCACGCTGACAGACCGTGGCAGGGACGATGCGGAAAGAACCAGTCGCGAGATGGTGCGGACGGACATTCATCCCGATCTGATCTTCTCGAGTCCGGCCGTCCGCACCACGCAAACCACCCGCATTTTCGCGGATGCATTCGGATATCCTACCGGGAATGTCAGGTACGAGAAAAAACTCTACTCCGGCATGTTCACGACCACCTTTCTGAAAATGCTTCACGAAATTGACGACCAGCACACTACCGTGATGGTCGTAGGCCACAACCCTACCGTTTATAATTATCTGGATCTGTTGCTTCCCGGTTTCTCATTGGATGTACCCACCTGTTCCACGGTAGTTATTGAATTCGACATTGATCTTTGGGCGGATTTAACCGCCCATTCCGGCAGGATGACGCACCGCTGGATCCCCGATTTACTGTGATTGAATTACCCTGTATCTGAATGTTGTTGACTTGCCTATACTAGTTTAACTTCCAGTCAAGTTGAATTCATAAGTTCCCGAACCTATTGAGACAGTAATAAATTCTTTATCTATTCGGGCATCGCTTATGCCAGGATTCCCATTTATAAATGCTCCATTTTCCCATACCTTTTTGCCATTTTCAGTAAGAACAATATTCTTAAAACTTAAAAGCGGTATGCTGACTGAAGCATCACTGTTTGCAGGGATAACTATTCTTAACTGAACTAAATCAGATTTTTGTTGCCATCGTGATTCAATATTACCTGCAACAGTTTGGAGGGAGGCCTCAACAAAAGTTAATCCTTCAGGGATATAAGGTTGAATATGAATATGTTTATAGCCGGGGGTAGTTATTCCATCCATAGGTGATCGTATACCCGCCAGGTATTTATAAAAAAATTCATCAATCGTTCCAAACATTTCGTGATTATGAGAATTTTTTCCGGACCATTCTTCCCATAATGTGGTTGCTCCCTTTTCGATCCAGTACCCATAACTGGGATAGGTGGTTTTAGTTGCAATCGTATACGCCAGATCACTACGTCCAGATTGAGCTAAAATGTTCCAGAGGTATTTGGTGCCTATTATTCCAGTATTCAGATGTCCTTTACGGGTATTAATGATATCGTCGGTTATTGTTTGAAACACTTTGTCTCTATAGCCATCAGGTACAATATTACCGTTCAATGCCAACAACTGATAGGTCTGATAGGTCGTTTCTGAACCATAAAGATTAGTATTGGGATTGAAAAACTTTTTATTTAATTCTCTTTTAATGGTATCTGCCAGTGCCTGATAATTTTCGGCATCAGTATTATTTCCAAGAAGTGTAGCAATATCGGACAACATTGAGGCATTTTGGTAAAAATAATAAGTACTAACCATCTGATGATTTGGATCGTCAGGTTTTTGTCCTGGAGCACACCACTCCCCCAGAGAATCCCAATATCCTCCGAAGTCGTTGATAACATAAGATTCTTTAGGATTGGAATCAGTCTTTGCTAAATTTCGCAGATATTCCATGTAGCGTTTCATAGTTTGATAGTGCTCTTCAAGAATTCTGGTATCATTATAATAGTGATACATCCACCATGGAACTAGTATTATGGCGCTTCCCCAGGCAATTCCTCCACCATTACCACCAATCAGCGTGGGTGAAGTATTAGGAATGCGACCATTCTCCTGCTGGGCATCTGCCATGTCATTTAACCACTTGTTATAAAATGCTGCCATTTGAAAGTCGTGGATTGACGTTTCTGCTATAATCTGACCATCACCTGTATAGGCACCTTTTTCACGATGGGGACAATCGGTTGGGTAGCCATGTGTATTACCCATCTGCGACCACACGGTTGCTCTGTGTATTCTATTAAGCAGGGAGTCTGATGTTACAAACTTCCCGTTGAATTCCAGCGCAGAGCGAACTACTCGACCTTCTATCTCTAAAGATTCAGGATTCTTATGATTATCCATTGTGACTTCAATATAACGTAAGCCGGTATAAAAGAAATGTGGTTCATAAACTTCAACACCTTTCCCATTAAGGATATAATCAGTCCAAACCAAGGAGTGATATCTCTGCTTGATACTGAGTTTATCTTCTTGCTGAAGTGGTTTAGGGAAGAGAGAATCATTCAATGTTTCGGCTCCTCTTATACGTACAGTAACATCTGGTAAACCTTTGATACGTATTCGCCACCATCCTGCAAAATTTTGCCCCATGTCGAACAGGTAAACACCTGGCTCCGGATTTGTTGTAGCTACTGGGATAATAGTTTCGGTAACTTTTATTGCTGGCATGAGCTGCGCTTGCATTATTCCTCCGGGGCTATCTGTTAATGTAACCTGTTGCCAGTCTGATGCATCGTAACCAGATGAAGACCAACCATTTTTCTCTAACCGTGCATCATAGTCCTCACCGCCATATATATTATTGAAGGTGATCGGACTATCAGAGGATTTCCATGATTTGTCAGAGACGATGCTTTTCCTACTGCCATCTGTATAGGTAATATTCATTTGCATTATAAAACGCAGAGCGCCTGAAAATAAGCCGTCGACTGACCAACTGTATCTGTTTTCGACTTTTTTCATACCAAAAGCACCGTTTCCAAGTAATACCCCGGCGACGTTCTTTCCGTTTTTCAATTGGCTGGTTACATCATACGTAGCATAAAGCACCCGTTTACGATAGTCAGTTATTGCGGGATCCAAAACATGATCCCCAACCTTATTCCCGTTGAGGTAGAGTTCATAATTTCCTAATCCGGTTATATATACATATGCACTCTTCACCTGCTTGTTAATTTCAAATTCTTTTCTGAATAGTGGAGCCTGTAATGAACTGTCAGCTGGAGATATCCAACCTGCATTCCAGTCGGTTGCATTAAATAAACCAGTATGGAAAATATTAGGTTCACTCCATAAACTTTGTTCTCCATCATGATTCCATACGCATACACTCCAATAATATGTTTGATCACTTTTAAGAGAAGCACCTTCATAGACGATATTAGCTAATATGTCGGATGGAACTTTTTCTGAATCCCAGACATTCCCAGTACCATCCTTTAACGCTTCTCGACTGTCCGCTACCAAGATCTGGTAAGCAGACTGGGATATTCCACGCAGATTACCGGAAATATTCCATGAGAATCTTGGTTGTGGAACATCAATACCAATTGGGTTTTCAAGATATTCACATCTTAAATTTGATATAGTTATCTTCTGAATACTTTGACAACTGATAAACATACTCGTTATTAAACAAAGTATGATGGCATTAATAAAAAATGAATGTAAACTAGTTTTCATATTATTTTTATTGGTATAGGCGCTTAGACCGCCCATGAATTTTATATCACTACATTAGTAGCATAGGATCTAATTCGCTGACAAACTTAGAAGCTTCACCGGTCCCAACAGCCCGGAGGCCTGCAGGGGTGAATCAGCCTGATAGAATTCCATGGTTGTATAGGTTTTCTTATTTGTCACGCCTGGTTGCATATCACCGATAAGGTTGTTAACCCAAAGGTTGGTCACTTTTATTTCCAGTGTATTTTCACCTTGCTTAAGGGCCTCTGTCACATTCACCCGGAATGGTGTTTTCCATATTATTCCCAACGATTTTCCATTGACAACTACTTCCGCGAGGTTTTTAACTGAACCCAAATCAAGCCAAATCTGCGAACCCTCTTTAAACCAATCGGCATTGGACTGAATGGTTTTTGTGTAGCTACCAGTTCCGGAGAAATATTTTACATCCAAATCTGCATTTTCGCTCCATGATGTAAGTTCATTTAGGATGATTTGTTTAGTTGTGCCAAATTTCGAATGTAAAGTCACATCCCAGGCACCCTCGATTACCGCAAGTTGTTTTTCAACCGGTTGTTTCAGCGTAAGAGAAGATGATTTGGCCTTCTTGCGAAAAACAACGAACAGTGCATCGTTCTGTTTCATTTTGAGCGGTATTGTTGTGCGCCCTTCTGATATACTATATGATACATCTTCAATTAACCCTGTCTCAGGATGCCATATTTCGGGCGCTTTTCCATCGATTCTAAAGGTTGCTTCAAGGTTTTCGACCTTATTCTTGCGGTTGTTAACCCAATATATATCAATATCAGCCAGCTTGCGGTGAACAAACAAAATATTTGTAGTATCTTGACTAATAGCGTATTCAAAATCAGGGATTACTTTCATGGATGCCAAAGCTTCAGCAATCGTCCGTCCGGCATAAACCTTGCCTTTACCATAATTAATTTCACCGGTTCCGGCTCCCCATAACTGATCGGTTATGGATTTAAATTCTGCTTGATTATCTGTCAGGCTGGGAGTCATTAATGGTTTTGCACCAACCACAAAAGCTCCAGCTTGCACCAATTCGTTGATCTTACGTAAGACTTTCAAAGACATATATTTACTATTGTTGTCAAGGGCAAGCAAACGGTAGCTCATGCCGCTGGGTGTTATTAGCTGTCCATTTTTATTTACCGAAAGTATATTTGCAACAATATCGGCGTTTACAAAGTCGTAATTATAGCTTGAGGGAATATCAGGTAATTTGTCCTTAAAAAGGGCTGTAATGTTATTGTCTTCCCCATAAAAATAGGCAACATCAGCTACAAATTTTCCTTGCTGAAGCATATAGGAACTTCGTGCCAGGTAGGTTGTCCATGCCCCTGCTTGTTCTGCCCATGTCTCATTTCTTGTGAACCATTGACCGTAAGGCCCAAGACCGAGACCCGGCAATTTGTCAAAACCCGGCTGATGCACAGAACAATGTATAACGAAACGGTTCAGCCCACTGGCAAGTTCCATGTCGGCAGTTGGCTTCAAAGATTCTGGTGACCAGGCCCAGGGGGTACCTCTTGCAGTCATTGATTCAGCGGCAACCAGGTTTTGCCCGTAGATGTGGGCAACAGAGGCTGATTCACGTATATCGGCTTTGTATACTGTTTCGATAGTATTGCTCCCAACAATCCTGGGTGTCCAGGTGGCACTCATCGGCACATCAGATGTGCGCTTAACTTCCATACCGTCAGCGACTAATGCACGACCACTCTCGTGAGACTCAGTATACCGTCCCATGCCTTGTTCATGAAGTATGGTGGTTAATTGATCGTAATGATTTTCAGCAGTAAGATCAGCTATCGTTTTACGGAAATCCCAAAGGAATTTGTCGCTGGCTTCGGCGCTTTCTACTATATGGCCGGTAAGTACCGGTAGCCATGGAAGCATATCATAGCCGCGTCGATTTTTAAAATCGGTCATCATTTTGTCGGTCCAATTCAGAGTACCCGCTTCCCAACTGTCGGTTATCATGTACTGAAGGCCCTTCTTGCCCATCAGTCCGCCGGTTGCATCTTTATACTGATTCAGATATTCTGTAAAATAAGCTTTACAATGTTCCGCACTAAGTTTATCTACTTCAAGACCTGTTGCTTCAGGTGAAGCCGGATGATTTTCCTTGCCTGTTAATGAATAGCCAAGACGCATAACAATCCAGCGACCGGCCGGAGGTGTCCAGTTAAGTGTTCCATCAGGTTGCATTTTAGATGTCAGGTCAACGACCTCATTCTTGTTGATAGCGTCTGTTGCAGAGACTGAAGGTGTTGCCAGTGAATATAAATCTGCAAGAGAACTGAATCCTGCCTTATCTTCAAAACGGTTCACCCGTGCAACGCTATGCAGATCAAGTTCGGCTATCTGCATTCCCTCTGGACCAGCTGCTCCCTTACCTCTTGAACCATCAGATCTTGCGCCGGCAGGTCCTGGTGTCGGTGTAGTAAATGTGAGGCGGAAAAATCTGGCCGTAGCTGGTGGAAATGTTAATGTATTTTGAGATGTTCTACCTCTTGAAATTTCCAAGACTATCTTGAATTGCTTGCCATCATCGCTGGCTTCAAGTGCCCGGCTAATTCTTCCTTCCCGACCACTGACTACCATGGTGACAGACTGAATCGTTTCAGGTTTGGCAAACTCAAACTGGATCCATGATTTCCCATTTGGCTTGGCTGCAGGTAAGAATGTGGTTTTCCCCAGGTCACCATCGGTTAACATAGTAAGATCAAATTTTCCTCCACTTGAAGTAACCTTGGGCTTTAGTTCTGCCATTGAAATATCATTTTCAGGTACACGATATGCTACCACTGAAGCATCGGCGTAATATTCAGGTATTGGAGCTGCATTTTCATTACGTTTGATTGCGATATTCTGAAATGTACCTGTAGTTGTTGGAGGTTTCGGCAAAATACCGTTAAAGGATTGCCCTCCCTTGATACGGGTTTCACTCCAAACAAATTTCTTCATGGCCTGGGCAGGAGTCACCCAAGGTCCACCGCTCTCACTCCACCCTGGCGAGCCGGCAATAGCCATCTCAAGGCCCAATGAGTCGGCCAGCTTTGTTGTAAAAAGAAATGCATCTTTCCACTCCGGTGTCATATAAACAAGCCGCTTATCGACAATTTTTGGTGAAGCCAATCCGGCATCAAAGTTCTGAAACCCGCCAATACCAACTCGTTTCATCCACGTAAGGTCGGCTTTAATCCCTGCTTTACTGACATTTCCACTCATCCAGTGCCACCATACACGAGGCTTGGCGCTTTCCGGCGGAGTAACAAATCCAGCTTCAAGGTTCGCTGAAGTTTCAGTTGAGGGACCGTTGCAATTTAAAAGAATCATACTGGCTAATAAAAGCAACAGTATGGGTAGTATTACAAATCGCTTTAGGTTGTTTTCAAGAGGTTTTTTCATAACAGTTATTTTAATGGTGTCAAATTTCAAAGTCAATCTATTCCATGCTATGCTGATTTACCAATCTTAGTTTTACCGGCCCGATTAATCCTGATTTTATTTCACCTCTGTACCGGGTTGGAATTGTGGTGTAATTGTTAGCTAAGGTATTGTAAATTAATACTCCTATTTGATTTTCACCTTGCCTGGCAAACTGAGTAATGTCGAATGTCCAGGGTGGCGAAAGCCTGATACCGGCACTCTTGCCATTTACAAACAATTCGGCTGAAGATACCAGATCACCAAGGTCAATTTCCAATTTGTTTTTTAAATCCTGGCCATCTATATTTATGGCTTTCCTGTACCAGGCACCGCCGGAATAGGCTTTTAAACCATCAATTTTTGACCAGTCGCCCAAACTTATGGAACCTTTGCCACATTGTTGCCTGAAATATTGCGGAATAGCGCCAGCTCCACTATAACCCGGCTGATATTCGATTTTTAAGACAACTTGCGAACTAGGTAATTTAAAATCTTTTAAATTCACGCTATAGTTTGTTAATCCATCGGATTGTTTTTGTCCGGCTATTGACCGGATTGGAACGCCATCAATCCAGATAGTCACTTTTCCGTACGCAGCAAAAGTAAATGAACGTAAACCAGGAGCTGACTCAAAAGCAAACAGTCCGTCAGATTTGTTATTGAATGAATAATCGAAAGGCAACACTCCATAATCCATGTACCAGCACATTGAAACAGGCTGTTTTTCAGGACGTAGTATTCCGGGTTTGCGAACGATGAGATAGGTTTCACAAGCCTTGTTGTAAATCAATAATACCGGGTTGGCTCCTTTTTTTAATGAAATGGTCTTTTTGTTTATATCTGTTTTTGAATTATTTACAAATAAGATATATGGTTTTACGTCACCCGTGAGCAGGTCGAAAGTTCCATCGGAAGGAGCAATGATTGATGTGTAAAGAATGTAGAAATTTCCAGCGGGTTCAGGAACTCTTTTTTTCGACATTGTCACATCTCTCAAAGCACCCAAACGGATGAAATTATCATACATTTCTCCTTTCAGGCCGTGCCAGCCTTGGTGTCCGTAATCTCCTTCCACACCCTGTTGCCAGGAAAAAGCATATTCTTCCCACCGGTATTTTTTACCGGAAACTGTAACTTCATCACCTGCATTCTGAGGATTCATTTTTAATAATTCTTCCTCAGAAGGCACATCGGGTAAAGCTCCAAGTTTAAGAAATTGAGATCCATAGGCACAAGTTACACTTTTCCAGGTTTTATCGAAAGCTGGTTTTTCGCCAGCATATTCTTTGTCTTCTGTAAAATATAATTGTCGTACCTGTGCACCTAACAATTCATTTTTTGCCGGAAGCTGAAAATCTCCCCATTGATTGTCAAGTGAAGGCTTCAATTCAAATTCCCAGGTATTGTCGAGAGTAATTTGTTTGATGACTTTATTCCCTCCTATAACATTTTTACATTCAGTGTTTTCTGAATCGAAAACTATTATCTGAATTTCTTTATCAGACAGGGGCAAAGTTACTTCTGTGCCTTCGTTGGTTTGAAGAGCAAATTTGGAAAGAGAAGCAATTTCGCCGTTCCATGGATTCCAGAGTTGAACTGCTCCTTTCGCTTTGAAAAAACATCTGCTGCCTGCCGGGAAATTGTAAAGTGCATACACATTGCGCTTCCCAATAATCCGGTGCATAACATAAGGACGTTCTTTCAGGTCGGTAAGTATTTTAAAGCCAGCTGCATATTTTCCTGAAATAGCTAAAGGCACTGCTTTAGCATCTTCGCATTGAATCAGGTTTTGGCTTTTTGAAAAAATGTCAGCGACGAGTTTGGAAATTTCCGTATCATTCGAGCCATTTTTTTCTGTTGCTTCGGGTATTTCACCAATATTTACAATGATTCCTCCTGCATTTTTAAATTCTTCAATTTTTTTAAGTGAAGCATAACGTATTGCTTTCATCGAAGGAACAATCAGTACTTTATATTTTTCACCGGAAACATGCAATTCATCATTCTTAACCTCAGAACGCGCTAAGGATTCAAAATCAATAAAGTCGAAGTCAATGCCTTTGTCGTAAAGCTGTTCCCCGGTTTTAAAAGCAATGCTCACTGATTTTTTACCGTCCATCCCTGCAATTACCGGTTCGGTGGGGTATATAATTGCCAAATCGCAATTGTGATAACCTTGCGACAATAAGTACGACAGCCGTTGAATGCAATTCATCAACGGGTCAATCTGTTTCCAGTAGGGCATCCGGAAATGATTGTCCGGGGCTGCCCATTCCCACCAACCGCCTTGTGTTGAATAGTATAAACCATGAAACGACAAGAGGTTATATCCGGCAACAAAATTGGCGAGAATAGCATCAGTCACATCAGCTGAAGAAGTGCCCCATCCACTGCTATGAAAGCCTTCGAGCCACACACGCGGGCGGTTGTATAAGTGAGCTATGGATGCAGCAACTTTGGCTTTGATGATATCTTTTGATAGTCGTGGCTGGTCTGAACCCGGCCCCTGATTCCAGCGTTGTGTGCGAAAATAATCGCCAAATTCTGCAACGTCTTTGCCGCGTCCGCCATGGTCGCAACCAAATATCATACCTCTGTCCTGGTGCCATTGATACACGGGTTTAAAGAAGTTTTCTTCGCTTAGGCTTACAATCACATCGTTGTAATCGAGTTTTATTTTTGGAGTGATAGCGCCAATGTCAACATATAAAGCATCAAGGTATGGAATTATGTCATAAGCTTTTCGTTTTTTGAATTCTTCGGCGAAGCGGCTATTCCAAAGATTGCCGCTTACTCTGAAATTCAATTCATCAGAAAAGAAGAAGTTGAGTGCTTCAGGACCTTTACCCGGTAAAGCTTCTTCAAATTTTTCGAAAAAATATTGATTATAAGCTTTCCCGCTTTGCGGGTGCATGGGATCGTACGAGGGAATTAACCGTTCAGAAAATATGCCTATAACCTTCCATGTTTCATTTCCAAAATTGTAAATCAAACTGCTGTCTTTAACCAGAGGAAGCAGATCTTTTCTGGTCTCAATGATTAGAGAGCTGTCTTTCCCAATTTTAAATGCAGTCAGAGTAAGAAGATTTTCAGGCATCTTCAGGTTTCCGGTCCCGGTGAGAAATTTAGTGTAGTTTTTTAATAATGAGCCGTTTAAGTCGGGGATTTGTTTAATTGCTTCGTCCATTGAAAAACCCTGGCCAATACCAAGTGTATAATCGCTCAGACTCACGGTCATATTACGCTTTTGAGCTTCAGCTGCAAACCATTTAAAAAGTTTCCACCAGGCATCGGTAAAAAGCGCCGGTTTACTTGGATTGGACAGACCAGCGGTAAAGCCGCCATAATCGAGGTGGCTGTAATTGATTTGCAGGCTGGATATTCCTTTGTTTTTCAATTGATTCAACTGCCAAAGCAGGCGCTCGCGGGTAAGCGTGTCGCCCTGCCACCAATAAAAAGGAACTTCACCATAACCTTTTGGGGGATTGATGAATCCGGGTAAAACATCAAATGAAGGGTTGCGATCCGGATAGCCTGCCGGCAACCTGGTTTGCGCTACTGATTGAAAAGAAATCAACAGAAATACTACGAGCTGATATTTGATACAATTTTTCACCATAAAATATTTTAATTGACTAAGGTCTGATAAAATAAATACGCAATATGTTTCATTTAACTACACTACTGTTATAAGAAATATTATACTTCCCGCTTTTAATCCTGATTAGGGGCAATTTCCCCCCCTGAAGGGCAATTTTTCTCCCGTTCAGCCTGTATTCCTCTGCTTCGGCAGGAAGAGGTATCTCGGCTTCCATTCCCACAGGAATTTCGAGCTCCATTTCCATTGTTTTTCCCTTCAAATTCCATTCAACGACAAGTTTTCCGTATGGTGTTTCTTTAAACGTTTTAACCCAGGTTATACCATGAGGAACCTGTGGATAAATTTGTACTTTTTGGTAAGCCGGGGCATCTTCGACAGGGCGGATGCCCCCCAACGCCTGGTAAAACCACGAACCGATGCCGTTGTAGCAATTATGGATCCGGCTTCGTTGCCCGTTCCAGTGTTCCCAGGTAGTTGTGGCCCCGTTTTCGATCATGTACAAATAGCCAGGGTAATCTTTCTTTTTAAGCATGGAATACATCAGGTCGGCTGCTTGGTTTTTGACCGCCCATTCCGTCAAAACGGGAATCCCGACAAGTCCGCATGCCAAATGCCCGGCACGGTTATTTTCTGTTTCGTTAACTAAGCTTTGGGTAACTGCGCCAATCAGATCGTTCGGAACAACTCCGGCCAGCATCGGGTACGCCAGATCAATCTGCGTTCCGGTGGCATAGCTGTTTTTGGCAGAATCAAAAAATCGTTGATGTATCTGTTTCTTAAGTTCCGATTTTTTCTTGGCATAAAGTCCGGCATCATCTTTTTTCCCAAGAACCTGCGCTATTTTCTGCATATTGTCGTAACAAACAACAATAAAACAGTTATTTACCAAATCAACCGAAGATTCAGCCGTCTGGTCTATTCCTGTGGGTGTGGCCCAATCTCCAAGGTACCAATTACGGTAATCGGTATTTGGCCAGCGTTTCAGTAAACCATTAACCGTATATTTATCCACATATCCCAGCCATTTTTGCATGACCGGGTAATACTTTTGAAGGATGGCAGAATCTCCGTAGTTCATGTATGTTTTCCACGAAGCCGTAATGATAAAACCGCACCAGTAAGGACCGCCACCAGCATTATACGGGTTCGGGGCCGTGTGAGGCATATCTCCGTCTTCGCGAATGACGTCGGCCCAAATTTGAAGCCAGTTTGCGTACAAAGGTGCCAGGTTAAACATGGTTTGTGCTGTTTCAGTGGAGGCATTCCCGTCGCCCCCGTATCCCAAACGTTCCAATTGGGGGCAATCGACTATATAACCACCAAGACTAAGGCAACGCAATGTATAAAAAAGCATGTCATGGATTTTGTTCAGGTCGGGATCTGAACACTGAAAACTTGAAGCCAATTCGTAACCAGTATGGATTAGGTAAGCATTGATTGAGTCTTTATCTGGTGCGTCTGCCAGATTTGAAATTTTTATGTACCGAAAACCATGATAATTAAACTTGTTTTTGAAAACTTCCTTACCTTCACCTGAAGCAATGTACCGGTCAACCTGATTTTGATTGACAAACTGGCCGTTTTCATCCAGATGGTCGGAATATTTCATTAAAATTTCCTGTGATTTTTGCAATTTCGGAAAGTGAATTTCGACCCATCCTGTAAGGTTTTTTCCCATGTCAACCAGAAATTCCTTTTCTGCAAGTGCCGATATTTCAGCAGGTTTTATGGTTCCCATAATCCGGTTAAATTCTACTATTTGCGGACTCACCTCATGTTCAGGAACCATAACTTCAACAACAGATTTCCATGATCCATGATCGAGGCTTTCTCCAGATAAATTTTTTGTTACACGGTTGCCATTTATTTCTTCTCCTCCGTAATTCCCGGATTTCCATTTGCCAACACGGGTGTATTCGCTGCTTCGCCCTTCCCATGAAGAATTGGTAGCCAAAACAATCTTTCTCTGTTTTCCTGTCAGTTGTTCTAATTGCGCTTTCACCAAAGGCCCCTGATCAATAACTCCGGGCAACCCACTACTGTACCAGCCGCTACCCAACCAGAGAACAAGATCATTACGCCCCTTTTTTACCAAAGAAGAAAGATCGTAAGTGATAACCCACGAACGTTTGTTAAATTGAGAAACTGCGGGAGAAAGAACGCCATCCCCTACTTTCTTCCCATTTAAATATACTTCGTGATAACCCAGTGAATTTACATAAAGGAACATTTTTTTACCAGCATCATCCATATTGAATGATTTCTTCAACTGGGGGCACTCGCTGTAACCGGCTTCTGTCGGAAAACCGATGTATGAAGCCTGCCAATCGTCCCTGGTCAATAAACCGACGCTGAATTCGGCAATCGGGCTCCATGGTGAAACATTCCCAGCTTCATCCCAAACACGGACTTTCCAGCAGGCTGCCAATCCGGAGCCGATTGTTTTTCCCTCATAAGGAACCAAAATACTGGCTGAAGATTCCGTCTTTCCAGAGTTCCAAAGGTCAGTCTGATCGTTATCGAGCAAGGTTGGAGTACTGGCAACCAATATCTGAAACGCTTTTTGTTCCGTTCCGTTTTTGTTGCTCCTGATTTTCCAGCTGAAGCGGGGCGCGGTTTTATCAATTCCCAACGGATTTTGGAGATTTTCACACTTCAGGTCATAAACAACCAAATCTTCCTTATTCGAATTTTCAAGAACGGCCCCCGATGGGCTACGGTCGGGATAATCATCCTGAAGATTGGCTTGAGCGATAATATGAGTCGTAAAAAACAGGATTAAAGCAACTTGAATAATAATATTTTTCATTCTTCTGACTATAAATTAAAATTACAATTTGATAAGAGTAATAAAAATTATGAGTAACAGGAATGATTAATAACGAAATATTTAGGGCTAAAGTCCGATTCTTCATGACGGGGTTATTGATAATGAAACGTCTGTGGACTTTAGTCCAAAATCAATAATATTATCAAATACCTCAATAACTTAAATTAGCAAATAATTTCTGGTTTTATTAATCTAAGCCGATACTCAAAATAAAAATTAAACTAGATAAAATAAATATGTCATTCTACGTTTCCCATTCACTTCCTTCTTACCCACTTTAACATTGTCGTAAAGATCGTCATATTTCCAAAGACCGACCTTTATGAACACTAAGGACTAAAACACTTAAAAAAAGAGGCTGTCTCTAACAGCCTCTTTCATGCTAAGCCTATTTGTACCCTGGATTTTGTACGAGATATTTATTTACTTGAAGTTCTCTATAGGTGAACGGATAGATCAATCTGTCTTCAGTGATATTGAATGCTGCTGGTAATAGCCATGCATGAAGGCTTTTCATCTCTTCTCCTTTTCTTGTCATCACCTCAATAGCTTTCCCTGTGCGGATAAGATCTGTCCAACGATGATTTTCAAATGCTAATTCATGACGCATTTCATTTGCAACATTTTCTTTCGTTGCTGCTGGTAGTGGGTCAAGTCCAGCTCTGGATCTTACCTGATTTAGGTAAGGAAGTGCTTCATTAGCTTTATTTTGTTCAACAAGACATTCAGCTAATAACAACAATGCGCCGGAATAACGATAAACAGGGAAATTATCTCCAGAATTGAAACTCATGCTGTGTGGCGGATGATAATATTTCTTCACAAAGTAAAAATAATCCTTTCCGGCTGTTGGTGTATAACCGGCGATGTCCTTCACTGCTTTTGCGGTGAATACATCGCCGGTTAAAGTTCCTTCTGCAACAGCAACGGACGCATTCAACCGTTCATCTCCACTTTCATAAGAATCGATCATTTCCTGGGTTGGAACATTCCATCCTAAACTTGTACTGTTACTTGTACTTATTCCCATAAGAAAATCGATATTGCTACATTTGGGGATCATTTGCCAGTCAAAAGTGCTCTCTTGTCCGCCTGTACCTTCTTTATACTGGACTTCAAGAATTGATTCCTGATTGTTTTTATTTGTCGGATTAAATACATCAGCATAATTACCTAATAGGTGATAATTCATTTTAGTTATGTCAATCAATGCTGCTTCAGCCAATGCATATTTTCTTATTGGTTTTGTCATATACACATAAGCCAGCAACATTTTTGCAGCTCCCATAGTTGCTCTTCCGGATTGGGGAAAAGTTTCAGCAACAGGTAACCCGATTTGAATAGCTTCATTTAAATCCTTAATTATTTGTTCATAAATAGCATCGATGGTGGAATTTGGTTGAAAAGCATCAGCTTCGGAAGTAACTTCTTTAAGCATTGAAGGAACCGGACCCCAATGCTGAACCAAGTCGAAATAATAATAAGCTCTTAGAAAAAAGGCTTGTGCTAACACTGTGTGTTTTTTATCCTCGGTCATTTCTGAGCCGTCAATCCGGGCGAAAATAGTATTTACTCTGGATATACCTGTATACACATTTCCATATCTATCAGACAGGTAACTGGTTGTGGCTACATCATCTAAAAATTCGGCAATAGCTTCCGGACCCAAGAAAGAACTTCTATCACCGGCGTAAAAAGTGAAAAAGGTATTATCTGACCGCATTTCATCCATATATACACCATCAAGAGCAATTGCCCGCATCTTTTCATAAGCTGAAATGATTGCCTGATCAAAGTCATTTTCGGTTTTATAATAGGAGGCTGAAGTAATTGAGGTAGATGGAATTAAGTTCAGGAAACCTTCCTTGCATGAACCTAACCCAATAAACCCTAGCAACAAGATATATAATAATTTACGTTTCATACTTTTGTGAATTAATTAATGTTTTAAAATTTGACATTCAAGCCCAAAGTGTAAATACTTGCAATTGGGTAAGAACTTTCGTCAATTCCCTGTTGTAGCCCGTCTGAACCGTATCGACCGACCTCTGGATTCATACCATGATAATTCGTGAGCATTAAAACATTTTGTACGCTAAAATAAAACCTAATACTTTTGATATAAGTAGTAGCTTTCATCGCCTGCGTGTATCCTAATGCTATGTTTTTAACGGCCAAATAGGAACCATCGGATACCCATCGGCTATTGTTATAGCGAAAAAATTCAGTGGTGCCAGTTCTTGTACGTGGAACATTTCCATTCCCGGGATTATCAAGTGACCTCCATCGCTCAGCCATCTCTTTTGTTACATTGAAAACACCATCAAGATTCTCTGTCCACTCAAGTGTGCGATCAATAATGTCTCCACCCACGGATCCAGCTATAACAATACTTGCATCGAAATTTTTATAATAAAATTCATTGGTTATCCCGAAGAGAAAATCAGGATTCGGATCGCCTATCATAGTTTTATCAGCTATAGTAATTATACCATCAGGAACTCCATTAGGGCCGCTAATATCTTTCATCCTTGCTGTTCCAACCATTGAGGTTGCATATTTAGGTTGTGTGTCATACTCTTTCTGGGTCATATATACTCCATCGTTAACGTAACCATAAAAATATCCTAAAGGATAACCTACCTCAGTCCTACTGAAACCACCTTGGTTCCCTAACCCGCCGATAGGGGTGTTATTAGTACCAAGTTTTATCGCTTTGTTCCGATTGAAAGTAATATTTAAATTGGTATTCCAACGAAAATCTCCAACGAAATTTTTTGTTTCTAATCCAAATTCATGCCCCCAGAACCTGAACTCTCCAATATTAGATTGAATACTCGGAAATCCGGATTGTACCGGAATATTTATTGCATACAGCAACCCATCGGTATTTTTCCTATAATAATCATATATGAAAAAGATACGATCTTTGAATAACCCCAAATCAAACCCAAAGTCCTCTTGTACAGTGGTTTCCCATGTTAAATTGTTATTGCCTATACCGTTAAGAGCTTTACCACCTACAATATTATTATTAAAAACATAATTGCTGGTCACCACCGAGGCTATATAATTGTAATTCCCAATATTATTATTCCCAACCTTACCATAACTTCCTCTTAGTTTAAAATAGCTAATCTTATTAATTTTTTTCATAAAACTCTCATCAGTAACAATCCAACCTAAAGAAACGGAAGGAAAACTTCCCCATTTGGCATCGGAACCGAAACGGGAACAACCGTCTCTACGAAAAGCCAAGGACATAAGGTACTTCCCGTCATAGTTGTAGTTCAATCGTCCGATATATGAGAGCATAGACCATGCTGATCTATCACCTGAACCGGTTTTTACTGTTGCTGCATTAAACCAATTAACCGCATCATCAGGAAATGATGAAGCAGCTATTGTGGCATTTTCGTCACTGGCTTTTTGAGAAGTATATCCAATGAGGGCATCAAAATTATGCTTTTCATTAAGCGTTTTGGAATACGTTAATGTGTTTTCAATCAACCATGTCATATAATTTCGTGTACCATAACTACCGGTAGCCGGTTTAGGAGGTGCCGAAAACATTGCTCCCTGAACTGTTGATGGTACCCATGATTGAGTTACTCCGTTGCCTAAATCGACATTTGCACTCAATTTGTATTTCAATCCTTTAATAATTTTCATTTCTGCAAAAGCATTAGTTACCATACTTGTTTGAATGGAAGGGTCCTCTCTTCGCATCAGCACCAAATAGTAGTTTGGGTTTTCAAACATTCCTGGTGCAGTAAAAGAAATCGGATAAGTGCCGTCCTCATTTTTATACTTTAGCGCAGGATCCATTAAATACGATGAGGCGATTATATTTCGTCCACTACCTATACTAGGTGCAATCTGGCTCTTGCGATAAGATCCTGCCAGGTTCAATCCGAAAGTTAGCTTATCAGATGCTTCAAACAAATTATTAGCTCTTGCGGTGAATCTTTCGGCATAAGTGTTCAACACTACGCCTTCTTGTTTGTTGTAATTAACGTTGACTGACGATTTTAGTCTGGTTGCTCCAGTTGAAATTGACAAATTGTAATTCTGCGTTGCCGCATTTCTTAACAAAACATCAGTCCAATTGGTTCCTTCTTTCACTTGCTCGGGATGTTGATACTGTGCCGGTACCCCACCTGTATAGCCTTCGTAGATGGCCTTATCTTCGTAATATTCTTTTTTAAACTGGGCAAATTCCTGGGCATTCATTACATCCGGTTTACCCCGGTCCGATACCTTTTCAATGCCATAGTAGGAGCTGAGTTCAATATTTGTTACTCCGGATTTTCCGGATTTAGTGGTGATAAGAACAACTCCGTTAGCGGCGCGGGAACCATATAGGGATGCTGCTGATGCATCTTTTAAAATAGAAATAGATTCAATTTCATCAGGGCTTAATGTCTCCATCCCGCTCATAGTAGGGAATCCGTCAATTACAACCAAGGGGTAGTTCCCGGCATTTATTGAAGCTTGTCCTCGTATGCGGTATGATAGTCCTCCGTTAGGTTCACCCGATGTTTGGAGAATTTGTACACCGGCAAACTTGCCTTGCATTTTCTGGCCGATATTTGAAACAGGTATATCCACCAATTCCTTTGTATTAAGTTGGCTCATAGCACCCGTTACGTTTCGTATTTTTTGCGTACCATAACCAACAACAACAACCTCTTCCAGGCCAACTGCCGACTCAGCCATAGTTACGTTAATCTGGGTTAATGTCCCAATAGTGATTTCCTGCGGTTGCATCCCGATAAACGAGAATTGCAAAATTGCATTTTCAGGGATATTGGAAAGTGAATAGACCCCATCCATATCGGTGATAATCCCGATAGTGGATCCTTTGACAACAACAGATACACCCGGGAGAGTTGCACCGGATGAGTCAGTTACTTTTCCGGAAATCTTACGGCTTTGTTGCGATGCAGATTCCCCTGCGGCAGTAAGAACGATGTGCCGGTCGCGAACCAATATATCTACATTGCCGTCGCTGAAAACTTTGTTCAGTATCTCATCAATTCTTTCATTGTTAACAGATATATCAATTTTTCGCTGAACATCAATTAGCTCACTGTTGTATAAAAAATAAAATTCACTTTGTTGTTCTATCTGTTGAAGTATCACTTTCACAGACGAATTTTTCATATTCAGCGTGAGTCGTGTATTTTGAGCATACCCGGTTACTGCAAGCGATTGTATCGCACTGATCAGAATAATAAACAGGGAATTTCTCATAACCAAGAACATTTTTTTGTGCTCTGAATAAAATGAACACAAATGATTCACAATTTTTTTCATAAATTTGAATGATTTAATTTGTAACAAGAATTAATCTGCCCTTAATTGGGTAATTGGGAAGGAGGTGTTGGAGCACTTCCTTTCTTTTATTTGTTTGGATAGCTATTTTATCATAGGCATATTAGTTTTTTTTCGTGAATATTATTTTGGGGTTTGTTAGCGTTTTATTGGTTTTATCTACAGTTGCAGCGATATATTTAATGCCGATCGGCGAGGATAGCCTGAGCAATTCCAGTACCTGATGCAATGATTCATTCTCAAAGGTCGTAGTAATCCTATACTTGTTAATTCTCGGATCTTCAATAATGACTTCAATGCCATACCAGCGTTCAAGCTGAGTAGCCACTTCAGGCATCGGCGTTTCATCAAAAATCATTTTTCCGTTGTGCCAGGCTATGTATTTGTCAATTTTTCCGTTGGTGATTTTTGTCTGATTGGCAGTTTTGTCAAAAACAGCCCTGTCACCAGGGTTCATTATCTTTTCATTCCCCTTCGCACATCCTTCTGTGTTAAGACTTACTTTACCCTCAGCAAGAACAACCTCAATATTGTTCTCCTTTGCAAAAGCCTTGTAATTAAATTTGGTACCCAGAACCTTTACCTGAACTTTACCCGATTTAACAACAAAAGGTACATCCTGGTTCTTCTTCACCTCAAAATACGCTTCACCGCACAACGAAACATCACGTGTTGATTTGTCAAAGGGAACTTTAAATTTTATCGTACTCTCTGCATTTAACCAAACGTTGGACCCATCAGGTAATACAACCTGTGAACGGACGCCCGGAGGACTGGTGATCTCCTGCATGGCAAATTGTAAAGGAGCAATTGTTTCCTTTGGTTGACGGTAAAAAAGCCAGACAGAGGCAACCAGTAACGGAATAAAAAGAATAGCTGCAATACGGGTGAGTGCATTCAGGAACCGGATGGATGTATTTTGTTTTTGAATTCGTCTTTCTACCTGTTCAAATGCTTTCCGGCTATCAATGGTTTCAATTTCTGAAACAATCATACCCGCTTCTGCTATTTGTGCTTCAAAATCCTGATTTTTCCTCACTGAGAGAAGATCCCGGAGTCGTTGATGAGTGCTTTGGTCTGTCATTATTCTGTGAGGGAGTTATTTTCCTTAATCTGCATTAAATACAATTAAGTAAGATAACACACGTACGCAAAATCAAAAAAAATCAAAAAACAAATAGTATCAGCAAGAATTCTGAAAGTTAAGTTACATTAAATAAGATTATTGATTAAAGAAATCCGGTTTTCTTCCTATGTCAGATACCAAGCAACAAAAGCAACGCAACATAATCCTTCAATTCAATCCGGAGAACTTTTAAGGCTTTACTAATCTGAGTTTCGACAGTACGCTTGGAAATTGCAAGCTCTGCAGCAATCTCTTCATTCTTCATACCCTGAATTCTGTTCATGATAAAAATCTTACGGCATTGTTCCGGGAGACGATCAATCCCATTTTTAATTTTCTCCTGAAGTTCAGAGATAATGTACAAATCGGGTTCGTAAACCAGATGATGACGGGATAGGTCAACCAACTCCTTCAGATATTTCTCCTCAATTTTCTTGTGTTTTAAAAAATTCAGGCTACTGTTTCTTATGGACGAAAAAAAATAATTTTTCAGGGAGTCACAGACATTCAGCTGCTGGTGTTTCTGCCAGAAACGCACAAAAAATTCTTGTACAATCTCTTCAGCTTCATCCTGATCTGCAATAAATTGAGAAGAATACACAACCAATCCCGGATAGTAATAATGGAACAACAGCTCAAAAGCGGTCTGATCACCACGCTTGAGACGGACAATTAAATCCTTTTCTGATATTCCATGAATTATTTGCATTCAAACAAAAGTAAGAATAATTATATTATGAAAAATATTTCCTTTTACGATGATTTTCTAAACAGGTTGATCTACAACAACCCTTTAAACCGTTTCCGATATTCCGTTGGGGTTACGCCGGTATTTTTTCTGAATTGCTTGTTAAAATGGCTCAGGTTGTTGAACCCACTGTCGTAGCAGACATCCATGATGGCCATGTCCGGATCCATCAGCAATTTACAGGCAAAATCAACCTTAATCCCGTTCAGATATTCGAAAATGGAGGTACCCATATTCATTCTGAAAAACCGGCATAGGGATCCCTCCGCCATGCTGACCAGATCCGCCAACTTCTTTAAATCGATCTCTTCACGGTAGTGGTTCATTAGGTAATCATGCAGCATTGCGATGCGTCTGTTCCCCGTGGTGAACCGCTTTCTCATGTACTCCTCGCTTGCCAGGCTGATGTTTGAACCGCTCTTCCCGATGATATCCATTAGCCGAAAGAAATTATTCATGCGGTCGAAACCCTTCAGGTACGGGAGCTGCAGCATAATTTCGCTTACTTCATTCAGGGTCTGACCGACGATCTGAATCCCCCTTTCCGAAAACTCAAGCGCCCTCCGTACATTCTTGAATTCAGGAAGCGCCAGCATATGGGGAAAGAAAATATTAGCCGAAAACTGTAGAAAAACCATTTCAAGGGTCCTCTCCGACAAAAGACTATGCTCTTTTTCAGCAATCCACACATGCGGCAGGTTGCTTCCAATGAAGACCAGGTCGCCTGGCTGAAATTCCTCGATCGAATCGGCCACAATCCGCTTGCCGGTTCCCTCGGTGATAAAGCTAATTTCGTAATTGTTGTGATAGTGCCAGGTACTCTTCTCCAGGTTATCCTGGAAAATCCCGATGAAAAAAGATTCATCTTCCCGTAAGACTATTTGTTCATATTTGGCCGACATAGTGGTAATTATTGCACACAATAGATGAAATATGTGAATATCGCATCAAAATTAGTAAATATTGAAGTAGAATAAAGTTTGAAAGAAATCTTATATTTGCTATTATCTTTATATCAAACGACTAAACAATAATAGTATGAGCGAGATTATCGAAAAACTACTCGAAGCCGTCGAATTTGGAAAAATTGATCTGAAATCACCTTATCCTCCTCAACTGAGAGGGATGGATGGAGCACATGAGCTGACGCAAAAGGCGATCGAATCGGGTATCCATCCGCAGCGGATTCTGGAGGATGCACTCATTCCTGCCATGGGAAACGTTGGCAAGAAGTTCTCGGAAAATAAAATTTTTGTTCCGCAGATGCTGATGTCGGCCAAGGCAATGGGCGCTTCC
>Ga0209125_1000996_pt1 | contig 30312 bp, 20 predicted proteins | sample BarGraIncub1131A_FD_184503 | JGI IMG/M metagenome (GOLD analysis project Ga0209125, IMG submission 184503) | Arctic peat soil microbial communities from Barrow, Alaska - Barrow Graham LP Incubations 11-31A (SPAdes) (version 2) | ecosystem: Environmental > Terrestrial > Soil > Wetlands > Peat... | reverse complement strand
GCTCTGCGTACATCATCTTCTTCAGCGCCGCGAAGTCCTTGGACCCCTTCCCCTCGACCATGTAGCAGGCCAGGGTGAACGGTGCGCCGCCGAAGCCGATGAGCGGCACCTTGGTGGCGAGCTCCTTGCGGAGCAGCTTGATGGTGTCCAGCACGTAGGGAACGTCCCTCTCCATCTTCGGGATCTTGAGCGCTTCCACGTCAGCCATGGTGCGGATCGGGCTTTCGAAGACCGGTCCCGGCACGAAGTCGAGTTTCATCCCCATCGGCTCGATCGGGGTGAGGATATCGGAGAACATGATCGCGGCATCGACGCCGAGAATGTCCACCGGCTGGATGGAGACTTCAGCCGCGAGTTCCGGCGTCTTGCACAGTTCAAGGAAGGTGCATTTGGAACGGACCCGCATGTAATCGGGGAGATAGCGCCCAGCCTGACGCATCAGCCAGACCGGCATTCTGTCAACCGGCTTTCCCCAACAGGCATCTAAAAATCGATTATTCATTGTAATCCTCCCAGTAATAAAATTAGGCCAGGCATCTTGAAAAATATCATTGCTGCATTACAAAAGCCTTAAACAGTATAGTTCTATTTTACCTGTCTATCGCTCATGGAACCTACCCTCACCCTGTACCTCTCCCGGAGGGAGAGGGGACTTTACGGGCGCTCGCCCCATAAGAAGAGAGGGGGGTGTCGATATCTTTACTTCTTATCCTGCTCTTTCTGCATCTTGAGCGGGATGTAGTTGCAGAACGGTTCTTCTTCCATGTAGTCGCCGTGGATCGCATCGGCGCGGGCTCGGCAGCCGCCACAGACGTTCAGATACTCGCACTGCCCGCACTTACCTTTGTAGCTCTTGAAATCCCTCAGGTCCTTGAAGATCTCGGAGTTCTCCCAGAGTTCTTTGAACGGTGTGACTTTCACGTTGCCGGCGGTGCGATGGAAGTAGGAGCAGGGCTTCAGGTTGCCGTGGCAGTCGATGAGGCAGATGGTCTGGGCCGCGATGCAACCTTTGCCGCCGCCGGTGGAGAAGGTCAGTGAACGGCGCTCGAATTTCTCCCCTTCTTCCTTGTTTTTCTGCGGCACGATCCGGTAGTAGTGCGGCGCGCAGGTGGGGCGCATCAGGATGTCGTCTTCCTGCTTCTCCTGGTGGTAGTGCCAATCGAGGATTTCTTCGTAATCTTCCTTGGAGATCAGCTCGCTCATGATGTCCTCGCCGCGGCCGGTCGGGACGATCATGAACATGTACCAGGCGGTGGCTCCCATGGACTTCGCCAGCTTGAAGGTGGCCGCGATGTCGGTCTGGTTCCGCTTGGTGAAGGAGGAGTTGATCAGGAACTTCTGGCCGTGCTTTCTGAAGAGCTCTGCCGCCCGCATCACCCCTTCGAAGGAGCCCGGGCACTGGCGGAAGTTGTCGTGCACCTCGGCGGTGGAGCCGTCCAGGGAAAGCGACACCATCTTGATGTCCGCTTCCTTCATCTTCACGCACACCTCGTCCGTGACCAGGGCGCCGTTAGTCGCCATGCACATCCTCAAACCCAAAGAGGTGCCGTAGCCCGCCAGCTCGAAGATATCCTGCCTCATCAGGGGCTCGCCGCCGGAGAGGACCATGACCGGCTTGGAGTACTCGGAGATCTCCTTCAGGAGCTTCTTCCCCTCTTCGGTGGTGAAATCCCCCTCCGAGGAGGTCAGCTCGGACGAGCAGCGACAGTGGACGCATTTCAGGTTGCAGCGCTGGGTGGTTTCCCAGGCTATCCATTTCGGTACGAACTCTTCGGCCATGACATCTCCAATATGACCTGGATAAAGCGTTAGCATGCGGCGGGGGGCTCAGCGGCTCGGGCAGGGAACGGGAATTCGCACCAAAACGGACTAAAGCTTAAGCGACGATGTACGCTTGGTCACCGTGTCATCCGCCACCATCGGCGCTGACCGGTATCCAGGAGTAGAAAGTTTAAGGGAAACTGTGGAACTTTACTATGAAATGGAAGCCAAACTCAAGCAAAATCGCCCTACTCCGCCATTTTGCGGTTGAAGGTGTAGACGGCGAGCGCGAAGCTAAGCGCGGCACTCAGCACCAGGTTGATCAAATACCCCGGCGGCACGGTCCCGAGGAGCAGGGCATCCCTTGCCCCTTCGAACACCGCGGTGGTCGGGAGCAGCCGTATGAACGGGAGGATGGCGGCCGGGTAGGAGGAGAGCGGAAAGAAGATCCCCGCCATGAAGATGAGCGGCACGATCACCACCGACTGCACCCGGCCGATGTTTTCCGGTTTGTCGATGACGGTCCCGCAGATGGTTCCCAGGCAGGAGAAGATCATGGAGGCGAGCGCGAGGCAGAGCACGTAGGCCGGCAGGTGGCTGTAATCGATGCGAAACGGCGTTAAGAGCAGGATCACCAGGAAGACGACGGCCCCCTTGATGGCGCCTTGGGTGAACCCGGAGAAGATCTTCCCGATGACGATATCGTAGACGGTAACCGGCGTCACCCGGTACTCCTCGATGGTGCGCTGCACCTTGCGGTGGAACCACATGCTCCAGGCGCTCTCGTCAAAGGCGGCGTTCACCGCGGTCATGGATATGAGGCCGGGCGCAATGAAGAGCTGATAGGGGATGCCCCCCACGTCGGATATGTAACCCTTGAGGCCGAAGCCGAAGGCGAGATAGAGGGTGAGCGGATAGGCAACGACCGCGAGGAGCTCGGAGAAGATGCTGCGCTTGAGCACCAGCATGTCCCTGCCCCAGATGGAGAATGCGCCACGAAACATTGGGAACCCTTTTTTTTCGTTCAACGTTCAACGTTCAACGTTCAACGTTAGCAGTAGAGCTGTTGGGGTTGAAAGCTCGGCTGTGGCGCCTCCCTCATCCGCCCCTTCGGGGCACCTTCTCCCGGAGGGAGAAGGATTCGCATACCCTCGCCCCCCGGGAGAGGGTGGCCGAAGGCCGGGTGAGGGGCTTAGCGCTACCTGCGAGGAACAATGCCCTCCAAAGGAGCGCTTAGTGTCCTGACGTAGAACTTAGAACGGATTTAAACTCGGTTTCTATTCCCTGACCTTTTCTCCGGTGAGCGCTATGAAGACATCCTCCAGAGACGGCTCCTTCAGGCTGATCCTCCGGATTTCGGCGCCGACGATGGAGTCCATGAGCGGCTTCAGGGCATCGTCCCCGGAAAGGGTCAGGCGGTAATTCGCACCGTTTCTCTCGATGGAATGCACGAAGGGAAGCCCAGCCAGGATCGCCTCGTAACCGTCTCCTTCACTGCGGAATTCTATCTCGTAGGTGTGCGCTCGGGAGAACGCTTCCTTGAGTTCTGCCGCGGTCCCGTCGGCGAGGCTCCCCCCGTGATCCATGATCACGATCCGGTCGCACAGGGCGTCCGCCTCGTCCATGTAGTGGGTGGTGAGGAAAACTGTCATGCTCCGGCGCAGCCCCCTGATGTACTCCCAGAGCGCACGCCGGGACTGCGGGTCGAGCCCGGTGGTCGGTTCGTCCAGGAACAGCACCCGCGGCTCGTGCACCAGGGCCCGCGCCACCACGAGCCTTCTCTGCATCCCGCCGGAGAAGGTGTCCGGGAAGTCGTGCTGCCGCGAGGCGAGCCCGGTCATCTCCAGGAGCTCGTCTATGCGCGGGTTGTACGCGGCTGGGCGCATGCCGTGCAGTCGGCCGTGAAGGATCAGGTTTTCCCGGGCGGTAAGATACCGGTCCAGGTTGTTCTCCTGGGGGACCACCCCGATCAGCCGGCGCACCTCAAGGCCTTCGGAACGCACGCTGAACCCTTCGACTCTGGCGTCGCCGGAGCTTGGCCGCATGAGCGTGGTGAGGATCTTGATCAGCGTGGTTTTGCCCGCGCCGTTGGGGCCGAGCAGCCCGAAGACGGTTCCCCGCTCCACCCCCAGCGAAAAGCGGTCCACCGCCGTGAAGTTCCCGTAGGATTTGGTTATTGCCTGTAGCGTGATTGCTTGCGTCATGGTCTCACGGCGCGCAGCCTGCGCCGCGGCTCCCCTGCATACGGCTTATCGACTAACGATTCAACGCCTTTCACGGTTCCCCCATGGGAAACAGCAGCAAAAAAACGCTCCCCTCCCCCTCAGCGTCCCCCTCGACCCAGACGGCGCCCTCGTGGATGTCCATGATGCCGCGCACGATGGAAAGCCCGAGACCCGACCCCTTCGACATGAAGGCGGTGGCGCCCGAGGAGTGGTAGGCGATGTCCCCGACACCGTAGAACTTGTCGAAGATCCTCACCCGCTCGTCTGCCGGAATCCCGATGCCGGAGTCCCTCACCTGCAGGAGGTAGAATCGCCTGGCGGGCGCCAACCCGTTCGGGAACTCGGGGTAGAAGGGGCGGACCGTCCCGGCCAGGGCGCGTAACTCCGAGCGCTTCAGCACCCGGCCGCTCAGGAGCACCTCGCCTCCGTCCGGGGTGAACTTTATCGCGTTTTCCAGCAGGTTCTTCACCGCCAGGAGCGCAAACCCTTCGTCCACCGGCACGGCGGTTTCGTCCCCCGCTATCTGCACCCTGATGCGCCGCTCGGAAAGCGGCAGCGCGAACATGTCGTGCACCTCGCCGCAGAGCTGCACCAGGTTCAACGGCTTCTTCTGGAGCAGCTTCCCGTGCGCCTCGAGGCGCGAAATGGAGAGCAGGTCCTCCACGAGCCTTCTCAGCTGGACCGTCCCCTCGTACACGGAGACGAAGATGCTGTGCTGCTCCGGGGTCATCTTGATGTCGGAATACTTCAAGAGGAACTCCATCCCCCCGAGGATGGAGGTGATGGGGGTCTTCAGCTCGTGGGAGGCGATGCCGATGAAGTTGTTTTTCACCGTGTTCAGGCGCCCCAGCTCTATGTTCGCCTGCTTCACCTGCTGCAGGTTTTCCCGCAGCTCCTCCTTGCTGCGGTAGAGCTCCTCCGCCTTCTCCTTCATCCTGTCGTACAGGCTGTAGTTCTCGATCAGCACCGCCAGCTGCCCCGCGATGGAGGAGAGCAGGAAGACGTCCCTTTCGCTGTAGTTGCGCTCGGAGCGGGTGCCGACGGTCATGACACCCATCACCTCCTGGCCGATCTTGATCGGGATGGCGCACCAGGAGCGAAGCCCCATCTCCAGGGCCGCCGACTTTGCCTTGACGGGAAACCTGTCATCCGGCTCATCCCCACGGAAGGCGCGCCCCGAAAGGGTGAGCGTACTCCAATTGGTCGCCTTGGCGATCGACCCCATCGCCTTCTCGAAGGCCGGGGAAATGCCGAGCGACGCCCTGAGCCGGAGCCTTCCCCTCTCGATCAGGTGGATGCAGGAGAATTCCATCTGCAGCATGTTGTGCAGCTGGAAGAGCAGGTCCCCCATGACCTTCTGCACCCCCTGGGTGTACTGGAGCCTGAACGCCACCGCGTAGAGGGTGAGCAGCTCCCGGTCGCTGGTCCTCTTCTCCTCCTCCACCTCGCGGCGCTTGGTGATGTCCTTGATGATGAAGACGAAACCGGCACGCTCGGCCCCCTCGAAACGCATCGGGTAGCTCGCCACGTTGAACCACCCCTTGAGGTTCGGAAAGCAGATGTCCTCGTCCACCTCTCTCTGCATGCTGTGCACGAACCGGAACACCCTCCCCTCCGGCTCGGCATCGCCGAAGAAGGCCTCGTCAATCCTCCGGCCGAGTATCGCGTGGTACCCGCCGGGAAAATAGTCTTTCACCCGCCCGTTGCAGCGGGATATCACCCCCTCCGCATCGGTTAACAGGATGAGGTCCGAGACGGCGTCGAACACCGCCTCCCACTCGGCCTTACCCCTGTGGACCGCTTCCAGGGTGATCTTGTGCTTCCTGCGGTCTTCCGCCTCGCGCAGCTCCCGCTCCACCACGGGCACCAGGCGCGCCAGGTTCCCCTTCATCAGGTAGTCGTTGGCCCCCGACTTCATGGCAGCGACCGCCAGGTCTTCCCCGATCTTCCCCGAGACGATGATGAACGGGATGTCCTGTCCGCTTTCGTGCAGCACGTTCAGGGCCGCTGGGGCGTCGAAGGCGGGCATCCGGTAGTCGGAGAGGATCAGGTCCCACGGCTCGGTCTCGAGCGCCTGCTGCAGGTGCGGTGCGGTCTCCACCCTGCGGTGCACCGGCGCGTAGCCGCCACGGGTGAGCTCGCGCAGCAGCAGCAGGCAGTCTTCCTCCGAGTCCTCGACCAGCAGGACCTTGAGCCGTTGTGACATGGGATCCCCTACAGTGTGAAATAGAATGTGGCGCCGCGACCCGGTGCGCTTTCGGCCCAGATCCTGCCGCCGTGGCGACTGACGATGCGTTGCGCGATGGCAAGCCCGACACCGCTCCCCTCGAACTCGTCCGCCCGGTGCAGCCGGTGGAAGACGGAGAAGAGCTTCTCGGCATAGGCCATGTCGAAGCCCGCCCCGTTGTCCCTGACGAAGTAGACCGTCTCGCCCCCTTGCTCCAGGCTCCCGAACTCGATGCAGGCTCCCGGGGTACCCCCCGAGAACTTCCAGGCATTGCCGATCAGGATTTCCAGGAGCTGCCGGGTCAGCCGGGGATCCGCCTGGACGCTCACCCCTTCTTCGATGCGGAACTCCACCTCCCGCTCCGGCGCGCCATGCTTGAGCTCCAGGGCGATCACCTGCGCCGCCAGGCTCAGGTTCACGACCTGCCGGCTCAGCTCGCCCCTGGCCACCCGGGCCAGCTGCTGCAGGGCGTCGATCAGCTGGGACATCTTGCCGGCCGCCTGGCAGATCCGTGACAGGTATTGCCGCCCCTGGGGATCCAGCATCGCGCCGCAGTCGTCCATAAGCGCCCGGCTGAAGCCGTCTATGTGGCGCAGAGGCGCCCTAAGGTCGTGCGAGATCGAGTAGCTGAAGGTCTCCAGCTCCCGCTGGGCCACCTCCAGCCGGGCGCTCAGCTCGGCCACCCGGTGCTCGAGCTGCCGGTCTCCTGCCTCATGCACCAGCGCGAGCTGCGCCTGCTCTCCCCCGAAATCGACGGGCTGCCAGACCAGCTCGACGTCCAGGAAGGAGCCGTCCTTTCTCCGGTGCCGGCCGGCCGCCACCCCACCCTGCGCGGCGTCGAACTTCCCCGTCGGGTCCAGTATTGGCAGGGAGAGTTCCAGGAACTCATGGCGACGGTAGCCGTAGAGTCGCAGTGCCGCCGCGTTCACCGCGAGAAACCTGTGCGTCTCCCGGTGGCAGACCCACATCGGCTGGGGGTTCCCTTCGAATAAATCGCGGTACGTCGACTCGCTTTCACGCAGTGCCACTTCCCCCTCCTACCCCGCAATGTCTGTTAAACGGCATGAGTTTCTACTGTACTACATTTGCGTCAATTAAAAAGCCTCCGACCCGCCCTCTCATTGGTTCCCGGGTCCTTCGCGTCCCCGGACCTCTCCCGCTAATAGTCGCCTTCGTCGTCCGGCAGCGCGGGGAGCAGCAGGGTGAAGAGACTGCCGCCTCCCGGGGCGCTCTCGGCCCAGATGTAGCCGCCGTGGGCGTCCACCGCCTTTCTGCAGAAGGCAAGCCCCAGGCCGGTCCCCCGGGTCTTTCCCAGGCGCCGGTTCTTGGCCTGCACGAAACGGTCGAATATGGTGCCGAGCGCATCCTGCGGTATGCCGACCCCGGTGTCCCGTACCTGGATCCTGACGAAGCGGCCGGCCTGCGGGAGTTCCCGCTGCGAGTAGCTCTGCTCCGGGATGCGCCCGGTGACGGCGCTCACGTCCTCGACCAGGTCGAGCGCCACCTCTATCTCCCCCCCCTCGGGGGTGAACTTCACGGCGTTGGAGAGCAGATTGCCCATGATCCGCCCCAGGGAGCTGCGGTCCGCCGAGACGCACGGCACCCCTTCCGTCACCGAGCAGTAGAGCCTGATGCCGCCGCGCTGCGCCTGGGTCTGGTACTTGCCGGCGCCGCGGGTGATGAGCGCCGCCGGGTCCTCTTCCCTGAAGTAGAGCCGCATCTTGCCCGCCTCGAATTTGTGGATCCCGAGCAGGGTGTCGATCATCTCCACCATCTCCTCGCAGCTCTCGACGGCCGCTTCCAGGTATTCGCGCTGCTCCTCGTTGACCGCACCGAGCTTCGCCTCGCGCACCAGGTCGATGGAGCCGACCACCGCGGTGATGGGGGATTTGAGGTCGTGGGAGAGCATGCTGACGAAATCCTCCTTCTCCTGCTCCAGTTCCTTCAGCTTGGAGATGTCCCGGATGATCTCGACGCTTCCCACCAGCTCCCCGTCACCGTTGCGAAGCGGAGCCGCGCTGGAGAGGACCGGAATGTCCTGGCTTCCCGCCAGCATGGTGTAGGCGACGTCCAGGCACGGCTCCCCGGTCCGGAGCACGGTCCGGCTCGGCAGCTCGCCCCCGGGGACCTCGGCCTTCAGCACCTCCTCGAGGATCTGCCCGATCAGCTGTTCGCCACCGGCGCCGAGGACCGTCTCCGCCTTGCGGCTCACCGTGATGATGCGCCCCTGGGTGTCGACCGCGAGCAGCAGGTCCGCCATCCCCTGGAGCACCGCCTCCATCTTGCGCCGCTCCTCGTCGAGCTGGTGCTGGAGCCGGTCTCGCTCCTTTTTGATCTTGTGCTGAGCGAGGGCACGCTCCACCTTCTGCAGCATGTCGTCGGTGGAGAACGGCTTGGAGATGTAGTCGAGCGCCCCCTTCCTCATGGCGTCGACCGCGATGTCCTCGCTGCCGTGCGCCGTCATCATGACCACCGGAGTCTTCTCGCCGCCGATCCGGCTCAGCACCTCCAGCCCGTCCAGGCGCGGCATCTTGATGTCGAGCATGATGAGCGAAAACGCCTCGCGCTCTATCGCCTCGAGCGCCTCCACGCCGTCCCGCGCCCGGACCGTCTGGTACCCGGCGTCCTCCAGCTGCAGCTTGAGGATCAGCGCGATGTCCGGCTCGTCGTCCACGATGAGAATCCTATCCTTTTGCATCTTCCTCCCCTATGATTGGCACCGTGAAGCTGAAGGTGTTCCCCTGCTCCTTGGCTGCCGTGTAGAAGATCCGCCCGTGCTGGCGCTCCACGATCTCTTTGCAGATTGCCAGCCCGAGCCCGGTGCCGTCCACCTTGCCGCACCCCGAGCCCTCTATCTGCTGGAATTTTTTAAAAAGCTTGCCCCGGTCCGAGCGCTTGATGACGGCGCCGTGGTCCGAAACCGACACGGTGACGTAGTTCCCCTCCTGCTCCGCGGTCACCATGACCACCTTCCCCTCGGGGGAAAATTTGACCGCGTTGGAGAGGAGGTTGGTGATCACCTGGATCAGCCGGTCGCTGTCGCCGTAAACCTGGGGCAGGTGCTCGCCGATGCTGTTCACGATGGTGATGTCGCGCCCCATGGCGTAGGACTTGATCTCCTCGATGGCGTAAACGCTCACCTCGCCGATGGAGACCGGCTTGAAGTTGAACGCCATCCCCCCCGACTCGATCCCCGAGATGTCGAGGATCTCGCTGATCAGCCTGATCAGCCGCTGGGTGTTCCTGAAGCAGACCGTCAAAAGCTGCCTCTCGGTGTCGGTCAGCCACTTGCCCCGGGTCAAAAGCAGCTGCAGGGACCCCTTCATGGAGGTAAGCGGCGTCTTCAGCTCATGGGAAACCGTGGAGATGAACTCGGTCTTCATCCGGTCCACCTCCTGCTCCATGGTGACGTCCCTGATCGACATGACGACGCCTGCGAAGGCCCCCGACTCGTCGGAAAGCGCGGAGAGGTAGGTGGTTAGCCGCTTCCCCTTCACCTCCAGTTCCTCCTTGCCCCCGGTGTTCCCGCCCTCCTCGCCCAGTTCCCTGATCCGGGCCAAAAGCGGGGAGAACCCGCCCATGTTGCAGACCTGCTCGATCGACTGCCCCACCACCCGGTAAGGGACCAGCTCGAAGAGCCCCTGGGCGGCAGGGTTGAAGAGGACGACCTTGTTGTTGCGGTCGGTTACCACGACCCCCTCCACCATGCTGGTGAGGACCGCCTCCAGCCTCCCCATCTCCATGGTGAGCGCCCGGGTGCGCTCGTCGACCTTTCGCTCCAGCTGCTCGTTCAGCTCCTGCAGGTCGCAGGTCTTGGCCGTGATGATCCGGTCCCGCTCCTTGAGCGCACCGGCCATGGTATTGAAGGAGGAGGCGAGCATGCCGACCTCGTCGCGGCTGCTCTCCTCCACGCGCTGATCCAGGTCCCCCTCCTCGATCCTGCGGGCCCCGACGGCCAGCTGGCGCAGGGGACGGGTCAGCCGTCGCGAGGCCAGGAAGGCGAGCCCGAAGGAGCAGAATATCCCGAGAAAGGCCGAGGCGATGATGTTGTCCAGGCTTTCGCGCCGTATCTTCTTGAAGCTCTCGGTCGACACGGCAACCGAAAGCGAGCCGACGAACTCCCCCCTGGAGTTTTGCAGCGGGTCGATGGCGGTCTCGTACCTCCGGGGGCCGATCTCCGCCTCGCCCCGGTACACCTCGCCCCGCTCCAGGATGTCGATCACCCGGGGGGCGAGGCTGGAGGAGCCGGGAAGGTCCTGGGCCAGGCTGCTCGCGATCCGGAGTCCGCGCTGGGTGATGGTCACCTCGACGTCGCTGCCAAACACCTGCTTCATCTGGTCCGGAAGCGACGGTTGCCGGTTCAGGATGTTTCCGGTGACGATGCAGCCGAGCACCGTGCCGTCGCTCCCGATCACGGGGAGGGCTACTGTCACCACCAGCGCCTCGCCCTTCCCCTCCTGCAGCCGGCAGTAGTCGCCAGCGCCAGCCTGGCACAGAAGCGCCGCCGGAACGATCTCAGTGGAGACCACCACCTTCCTGCCGGAAAGCGCCTGGTCCACCACCCCGGGCAGTTCCAGGGGCTCCCCGCTGGCTGGCCCGTTCAGCCGGGCCAGGATCCTCTTGTCCGGATCGAGCACCACCATCATATCCAGGAAGGGGAGAACGGCGTGCCAGCGCTGCAGCCTGTCGGCGAGCCAGGCGCCGTCACGCAGCCGCAACCGCTGTTGCACGGTTCCGGAGAGGGTCGACTGCAACAGCGAATACTTGACGATATCCGCCCGATCGAAGTACTGGCTGCGAGCGAACTTGAGGTTCGCCTCGAGGCTCTTGTCTATCTCGGTCCGCAGCGAAGCGCTCAGGGTATTCATGGTGGAACAGAGGAGGGTGGAATAGGATACCAGCAGTATGGCGAGGATGGACAGGAGCAGTTTGGTTCGTATGCCGAAGCGTGGTTGCATGAGCTGTCCTTGGAACAGATTAAGGCTAGGTTAAGGTTAAGGTTAAGGTTGAGGGTAAAATCAACCCGAGCTGACCGGTCCCCTTAACCGAGAGTCTTTATCTCAGCCTTAACCTTAACCTCGACCTGTCATTTAAGCCCCTTCGGCCTTCAGATCCCTGGTCATCAGTTCCAGCACCGCCTCACGGGCGGGCTTGTCCTGGTAGAGCATCTGGTACATCTTTTCGATGATCGGCATCTCCACGCCCAGCTTGCGCGACAGGTTGTAGGCCGACTCGGTCGTCTTCACCCCCTCGGCGACCATGCGCATCTCGCCGAGGATTTCGGAGAGCTGCCTCCCCTGGCCGATCTGGATTCCGACGCTGCGGTTTCGCGACAGGTCCCCGGTGCAGGTGAGCACCAGGTCGCCCATGCCGGCGAGCCCCGCGAAGGTGGCGGGCTGCGCTCCCATGACGACCCCGAGGCGCGTCATCTCGGCAAGCCCGCGGGTGATGAGCGCTGCCCGCGTATTGCAGCCGAAACCGAGGCCGTCCGAAATGCCGGCGGCGATCGCTATCACGTTCTTGATGGCGCCTCCCAGCTCGACCCCGATCACGTCATCGTTGCGGTAGACCCGGAAGAAGCTGGTTGTGAAGGCCTCCTGGACCCGGCGTGCGATCTCCTCGGAGCCCGACGCCACGGTCACCGCAGTCGGCATCTCCTGGGCCACCTCGCGTGCGAAGCTGGGGCCCGAGAGGGCGGCGAACCTGGCGTACAGTTCGGGCGGGCAGATTTCCCGGTAGATTTCGGACACCGTGGCGAGGGTATCCAGCTCGATCCCCTTGGAGGCGCTTACCAGCACCGCCCCCTGCGGCAGGAAGGGAAGCGAGTTCTGCATGACCCGGCGCACCAGCTGGGAGGGAACCACGCAGAGCACCATGGTGCACCCGGAGTAGGCCTCCCCGAGGTCGTTGGTGAAGCGCAGCTCGTCGCAAAGCCGTAAGCCGGGGAGAAACAGGGAGTTCTCCCTGCTCTCGCGCATCTCCAGCACCAGTTCCGGCTCGTAGGCCCAAAGCGTGACCGCGTGCCCCTTCTTGGCGAGCAGGTCGGCGAGCGTGGTTCCCCAGCTTCCGGCCCCTATGACAGCGATTTTTTCTCTAGCATCAGTTTTTTCCGGCATGTCGTCGCTCTCTCTTCTGATTTTGATGCGGAGTTTCCCGCTACCCTTCCTCGGCCGCTTGCGGGCAGCCATCCTCTCCCTGCGCCAGCGCTTCCCGGGCGACCTCCAGGCTCTCCATGGCGAAGCCGCGCAGAAACGGATGCAGGTGGTGCGGCAACCGGTAGCCCTCGAGGCTTCTGGCCAGCGCCACCACGCGGCCCACGAAACTGCTTCCCCTGCCGCTGCGGCGCATCAGGTCCGCGCTCGCCAGGAGCCTCTCCCGGATCAACTCCAGTTCCGGGGTCAAGAGCTCGGCGCAGAAGCGCTCCAGTATCCGCTCCAGGTCCTCGCCGCACCGGTACTCCCCGGCAAAGTCGTAGACCCGCTGCCCCGCCATAAACCAGCCGGCGAAGAAGGGATCCTCGAACAGCCGGCGGGTGATATCCTCCCCCTCCCGGTAGCTCAGGGCGGGCTCTTTCGGGTACTCGGGAAACTCGGGGCGGTACGGCGCCGGGGTCAGTCCCTGCCCCGCGAACATGCCGCGCCGCAGGTAAAAATCGGCCGGAAGATAGCAGAGGTCGCGGCTCCAGTGCAGAGCGTCGCGCAGCAGGGCCAGCACGTAGTCAGGGGAGACCTCGTGCAGTTCGTCCTGCGCGCTGAACCCCTCCAGTTCCGCCTCGAAACCGTCCGGGGTGAGCGAGCCGTCTCCCCAGGCCGCGAGTAGGCCGCGCCTTTCGTGCACCTGCATGTAGAGCGCCGCGAGCCTCCCCCCGTCCACCCATCTCGAGACCAGCAGCGACCGGTAACCGTCGCCGTCCGGGGCGGTCGCGTAGCCGGCGTGGAAGGGAAGCGCGGCCGCGGGGCTCGGCGCTGCCACCCCCAGAAAAGCGAGCCGGCGCAGGGACCTTTCCGCCTCCCCGTGCAGTGACGATTCGCCTTCCTCGAGAAACCTCGTCAGGATGCCGGCCGCCAACGGGTCCCTGATCCGCCCCAGGGCCGCGACCGCTGCCTGCGCGATCTTCCGGTCGTCGTGCCAGAGCATCGCCTCCAGCATCCGGGCTCCCTGCGGATCTCCGCCGTCGCCCAGCTCCCCGATCACGAGCTTCTGGACATCGACCGGATGCGCCAGGAACTCGTCGAGAAAGGTGACGATCCCCTCTTCACCGAGCCGCAGGGCACCCAGCGCCGCCTGGCGCAGCGGTACGCCGATCCCGGCGAATACCCCCCTGAGCGGCGGCGCGTGCACGTCCACGCCGTACCCCTCGAGGGCGACCAGGAGTGCGGCCTTGCCGTCGTCGCCCAGGTCGCGGCGCTTGACCGCTATCTGGATCAGCTGGGCCAGCCAGCTCTGCGTCTCGAAGAAATCGAGAATGTAGGCGTACTTCGATATCAGCTCGCCGGAGCTCTCGCGCCAGAGTTCCCGGACCAGCGGACGCAGCGCGCGCCTCCCCGCCAGCCGGAACTTGTGGCCGATCTCCTCCATCTCGTGGATGGTGATCCCGTCGCTGCGCAGCCTGCCGAGGAGTTCCAGTATGCCGTGGCGCTCCCCGAGGGAGGTATCTATCTTGGTACCCTGCCGCATAGCCGCCCTTTACCCGATCCTACGGGTTCGACCCTTACTCGTCAGCCGGCTCGGCTGTTTCTTCTGTCTCCGCAGTTTCCTCTTCGAGTTCTTCGGATTCCTCGGGCTCTTCCTTCTCGGCCAGGCGCGCCACGGCGACCACCCTCTCGTTCTCCTCCTTCACCATGAGCCTCACCCCCTGGGTGTTGCGGCCGATGATGGAGAACCCCGCCACGGAAACCCGCAGGATCTTGCCGTGGTCGGTGATCAGCATCAGGTCGTTCTCGTCGGAGACCTGCTTGATGTCCACCACGCAGCCGTTTCTCTCGGTCGTCTTGATGGTGATCACCCCTTTGCCGCCGCGGGACTGGCAGCGGTACTCGCCGATCTCGGTCCGTTTGCCGTAGCCGTTCTCCGTCACGGTGAACAGGGTCGAGTCGGTGAAGTGCTCGTTCAGGATAGCCATCCCGATCACCACGTCGTCCTCCTCGAGGCTCATGCCGCGCACCCCGCGCGAGACGCGCCCCACGGTGCGGACATCCTCCTCCTTGAAGCGGATCGACTTGCCGTTCTTGGAGGCGAGCAGCACGTCCTGGCGGCCGTCGGTGAGCGCCACCGTGATCAGCTTGTCACCCTCGTCCAGGTTGACGGCGATGATGCCGCCCACCCTCGGGTGGGAGTACTCCATGAGGTTGGTCTTCTTGACCACCCCCCCGCGGGTCGCCATCATGATGAACTTGTCCTCGACGAACTCCTTCACGGTGAGGATCGTGGTGATCTTCTCGTTCGCGGCGATGTTCAAGAGGTTCACAATTGCCTTGCCGCGCGCCGTGCGCCCCGCCTCGGGAATCTCGTACACCTTAAGCCAGTAGACCTTGCCGGCGTCGGTGAAGAACATCATGTAGTCCTTCGAAGAGGCGATGAAGAGCTGCTCCACGAAATCCTCTTCCTTGGTCTTCATCCCGGTCTTTCCCTTGCCGCCGCGGCGCTGGGCGCGGTACAGGGTTACGGCGTTACGCTTGATGTAGCCGGTGTGGGAAATGGTGACCACCATGTCCTCTTCGACGATGGTGTCCTCCAGCGAGATGTCGGAGGTCTGCAGTACGATCTCGCTTCTGCGCCTGTCGCCGTACTTCTCCTTCAGCTCGATCAGCTCGCCGACGATGATCTTCAGAATCTCGCTTTCAGAGGCGAGGATCTCCTTGAGCCTTGCGATGTACTTCATGACCTCGCGCAGCTCCTCCATGATCTTTTCCCGCTCCAGCCCGGTCAGGCGGTGCAGTCTCATGTCGAGGATGGCCTGGGCCTGGATATCGGAGAGGGCGAAGCGCTCCATGAGCCCCACCTTCGCCTCGGCCGATGAGGCGCTCGCCTTGATGAGCGCGATCACCTCGTCCAGGTTGTCGAGGGCTATCTTCAGGCCTTCCAGGATGTGGGCGCGCGCCTCGGCCTTCTTCAGGTCAAAAATGGTGCGCCGGGTAACGATCACCTTCCGGTGGTCGACGAAGAAGTCGATGATCTCCCGAAGCGAAAGGACGCGCGGCCGGCTGTTCACGATGGCGAGCATGATGATGCCGAAGGAGCACTGCATCTGGGTCTGCTTGTAGAGGTGGTTCAGGATGATGGTCGGGTTCTCGTCCTTCTTGAGCTCGATGACGACGCGCATCCCTTCCCGGTCGCTTTCGTCCCGCAGGTCCGAAATCCCCTCCAGCTTCTTTTCCTTGACGAGTTCCGCGATCTTCTCCACCAGCCTGGCCTTGTTCACCTGGTAGGGGATCTCGATCACCACGATGGACTGGCGCTCGGTCTTCTTCTGGGTCTCTATCACCACCTTGGCGCGCATCTGGATGATGCCGCGGCCGGTCCGGTAGGCGGACATGATCCCTTCCAGGCCGTAGATGAAGCCGCCGGTGGGAAAGTCCGGTCCGGGGATGTGCTCGACCAGCTCCTCGAAGGTAAGCTGCGGGTTGGCTATCACCGCGACGATGCCGTCTATCACCTCGGCGAGGTTGTGGGGCGGGATGTTGGTCGCCATGCCGACCGCGATGCCGGAGGAGCCGTTCACCAGCAGGTTCGGGAACTTGGAGGGGAGCACCAGCGGCTCCTTCAGCGAGTCGTCGTAGTTGGGGCCGAGCTCCACGGTCTCCTTTTCGAGGTCCGCCAGCAGTTCGTGGGCCAGCTGCTCCATCCTGATCTCGGTATAACGCATGGCTGCCGCGCGGTCTCCGTCGATGGAACCGAAGTTCCCCTGGCCGTCCACCAGGGGGTAGCGCAGGGAGAAGTCCTGGGCCATGCGGACCAGCGTGTCGTAGACCGCGGTGTCGCCGTGCGGGTGGTACTTGCCGATGACGTCGCCGACCACGCGGGCCGACTTCTTGTACGGCTTGTTCCAGTCGTTGCTCAAGTCGTACATGGCGTACAGGCAGCGCCGGTGCACCGGCTTCAGCCCGTCGCGCACGTCCGGAAGCGCGCGTCCCACGATGACCGACATGGCGTAATCCATGTAGGAGCGCTTCATCTCGTCTTCTATGTTCACCGATACCTTGTTCAATTGATCAAGCATAAAACCTCTTCTTTGGCTTAGGGGGCGCCTTGGGCGCCGTTGCTTTTTTTATGTTTTATCGATCGGATCCGACCGGTCCGCATTATCGTTCCCACGGTGTCCGTGGGACTACAGCCCTGGACGCTCCTGCGTCCGCAAGGCCTGACGCCGGAGCGTCGCCAGCTTACGTTCCCACGCTGGAGCATGGGAAGGTGAACCAGCCGTTATATGTCCAGATTGGAGACGTTGAGAGCGTTTTGCTCGATGAACTCGCGCCTCGGCTCGACCTGGTCGCCCATCAGCACGACGAATATCTCCTCGGCCGCCACCACGTCCTCGATCTTCACCTGCAGCAGCACCCGGTTTTCCTGGTGCATGGTGGTCTCCCAGAGCTGCTCCGGGTTCATCTCGCCCAGACCTTTGTAGCGCTGGATGTAGAGCCCCTTCTTGGCGGTCTCCAGGAAAAAGGCAACCACCTCCTCCTGGCGGTCCGTCTGCAGCAGCTGCTTCTCCTCGATGAAGACGGTCGCCTGCCCCTCGCCGAATACGGAGAGCACCCGGCCATAGCTGTCGGCCAGCATGCCGTACTCGTAGGAGTTGATCAGGTTTACCGCCTGCTGGTCCACCCTTACCCTGATGTTGCCGAAGCTGAACAGGATGCTTCCTTCCTGCACGTCGTACTCGATATCCGGGAAGGATTCCTTGACGCGCGGCAGGTGCCGCCCCAGATCGGCGATCTCCTCGATGTTCTTCCTGATGCCGCACTTGAGGAGCATGCCGAGCAGCTGCTCGTTGATCCCCTTCCTCATCACCTTGTCGAACAGGGCGTTGTGGTCGATCAGCTGCTTTAAGATCGGGATGATCTGCTTGCCGCGGTACACCCTTTCGTCGGTTCCCAGGCGCAGCATCATCTCGTCGGTCCCCTCCTCGAGGAGGTAGCTTTGCAGTGCCACCTCGTTCTTGAGGTACTGCTCCTTCTTGCCGCGCTTGATCTTGTAGAGCGGCGGCTGCGCTATGTAGAGGTAGCCGCGCTCGATCAGCTCCATCATCTGCCGGAAGAAAAAGGTGAGGAGCAGTGTCAGGATGTGCGAGCCGTCCACGTCGGCGTCGGTCATGATTATGATGCGGTGGTAGCGCAGCTTCGCTATGTCGAAGTCGTCTTTGCCGATGCTGGTCCCCAGGGCCGCGATCAGGGTCCGTATCTCCTGCGAGGAAAGCATCTTGTCGAAGCGCGCCTTCTCGACGTTGAGGATCTTTCCCTTCAGCGGTAGGATCGCCTGGTACTTGCGGTCGCGCCCCTGCTTTGCCGAGCCACCTGCGGAGTCACCTTCGACCAGGAACAGCTCGCAGAGCGCCGGATCCTTCTCCTGGCAGTCGGCGAGCTTTCCGGGGAGCGTCCCCACTTCGAGCGCGCCCTTTCTGCGGGTAAGCTCGCGCGCCTTCCTGGCGGCCTCGCGCGCACGTGCCGCGTCGATGGACTTCTCCAGGATCCGCTTGGCCATCTGTGGATTTTCCTCCAGATAGACGGCGAGCTTCTCGTTCATCAGGGTCTCGACGTACCCCTTCACCTCGGAGTTGCCGAGCTTGGTCTTGGTCTGCCCCTCGAACTGCGGCTGAGCAATCTTCACCGAGATGACGGCGGTAAGACCCTCGCGCAGGTCCTCGCCCGAGATCGCCACCTTGACGTTTTTCAGGAGGTTGTTGGTGTTGGCGTAGCTGTTCATGGTCCGGGTCAGCGCGGCCTTGAATCCGACCAGGTGGGTGCCGCCTTCGTGGGTGTTGATGTTGTTGGCGAAGCTGAACACCTTCTCGTCGTAGGAGTCGTTGTACTGCATGGCGACTTCTATGTCTACCCCGCCCTTTTCGCCGCGGAAGTAGATGGGATCCGGGTTCACGGCGTTGCGGTTCTTGTTCAGGTACTCGACGAACGACTTGATCCCCCCTTCGTAGAAGAAGTTGTGGTCCTTGTCGGTGCGCTCGTCGTGGATCTTGATCCTGACGCCTGCGTTCAGGAAGGCGAGTTCCCGAAGCCGCTGGGAGAGCACGTCGAAGGAAAATTCGGTGGTCTCAAAGATCTCGCCGTCCGGCAGGAAGGTGATCTGCGTGCCACGGCCCTTGGTATCTCCCACGATCTCGAGGGGGGCCAGCGGCACCCCTCTCTCGTAGCTCTGCTTGTGGATCTTGCCGCCACGCCGGATCTCCAGCTCAAGCTTCTGCGACAGGGCGTTCACGACGGAACTCCCGACCCCGTGCAGGCCTCCGGAGACCTTGTAGGCGGTGTTGTCGAACTTTCCGCCGGCGTGCAGCACGGTCAGTACTACCTCGGCTGCCGATCTCCCTTCGCTTGGCATGATGTCGGTCGGGATGCCGCGGCCGTTGTCCTTGACCGTGACCGAGCCGTCCAGGTGGATGTATACCTCCACCAGGTCGCAGTAGCCGGCAAGCGCCTCGTCTATGGCATTGTCCACCAGCTCGTAAACCAGGTGGTGCAGGCCTGCCGCGGAGGTAGAGCCGATGTACATGGCGGGCCGTTTCCTGACTGCGGAGAGACCTTCCAGAATTTTGATCTTATCCGCACCGTAATCGTCGTTTTCTTCTAAATTCATCTTTACCTCTGGTTGATAATCTTCCCTTCGCTGATCTGAAAGGTCCTGTTATGTTCCATGCCTTCAAGGGCGATGTTTTGCAGGGCGGTCGTGGTGATGAAGACCTGCATCTCCCTTTTCTTGAGAAATTCCATCAGGTTATAGTTGCGCTCCCGGTCCAGCTCGCTGGTCATGTCGTCCAGAAGGAGCACCGGCGGCGCAGCGAAGCTTTTTGCAATGAACTCGATCTCCGCCATCTTGAGGGCCAATACGAAGCTTCTTTGCTGCCCCTGGGAAGCAAAATGCCTGGTGGAGCGGCCGTTCAGCCCGAAGTAGAGGTCGTCCCGGTGGGGACCCACCGCCGTCGAGCCGCGGCGCCTCTCCTCTGCCGCGTGCGCCTTGAGGGCCGCGAGGAGCTCCCGTTGCGGCTCCTCGTCATAGGCCTGCTGCTCCACGCCGTGCAGGCGGTACTCGATCTGCACGCTCTCGTCGTTGCCGGATATCTCCGTGTAGAAGAGCTGCAGCAGCTTTTCTATCTCCTTCAGATAGGCGCAGCGCCTCTCCACGACCAGCACGGCGGCCTGTGCCAGCTGCTCGGTCCAGACATCGAGACCGAAACTTTCGTTGCTCTTCAGCAGAGCGTTCCTCTGCTTGAGGATCTTCGCGTAGGCGTGGTACGCCGAGAGGTAACTGATATCGCTGGTGAAGACCGCCCGGTCCAGGTATCTGCGCCTTAGCTCCGGTCCGCCCCGCACCATGGCTATCTCTTCCGGGGTGAAGACCACGACGTTCAGGTGGCCGAAAAAATCGTCGACCCTGGTGGCCAGCTTGGCGTCTACCTTGGCCTTTTTACCGTGCTTTTCCAGGAGAAGGGATATCTCCCTGGTGACCAGGTCCCGCTCCACCACTCCCCTGATCAAGGCAAACTCGGCTCCGAAGGCGATCAGATCCGAGTTTTTCGCCTGCTTGAAAGACTTCATCGTCGCGAGGAGATAAATCGATTCCAGCAGGTTGGTCTTACCCTGGCCGTTGTTTCCGTAGAATACGTTGAACTTTGCGCCGGGCGCCAGCTCAAGGCTTTTCAGATTACGGAAGGAAGCAAGTTTTAGCTTTATCAGTTTCATCGGGTCTTCTGAGACACCAAAAAAGCCTCGCGTTCGGAGTGGCTTTTGAAAAGCCTGTTCCTGAAACGGTTTTTTTTTAAAGCCGCATCGGCATGATGACCGCCATGAAATCGTTTTCCGCCACGGCTTTCATGATGACGGGCGAGAGCTCGTCCTTGAACTTCAGCTCCACTTCACGATCTTCCATGACGGAAAGCACGTCAATCAGGTACTTGGCGTTAAAACGTGCCGAGATGCTGTTTCCTTCGTACTGCACCTCAATCTCCTCGCGCGCCTCACCCAGTTCGGGGTTGCTGGAGGAGATGATGATCAGTTCGGGGTTGACCTCAATCTTGATCCCCTTGAACTTCTCGCTGGAGAGGATAGCCATCCTTTTCAGCGAATGGAGGAACTTGTCGCGGTTGATCTGCACGTTGCGGTCGTTGTTGACCGGAATCACCTTCGTGTAGTCGGGGAATTCGCCGTCGATGAGTCTCATGACCACGACGGTGTTTCCCTTCTTGATGACGGCGCTGTTGTCCATGAAGCCGAGCATGATTTCGGCGCTTTCCTCTTCGGCCATCTTCTTCAGCTCGAAGATCCCCTTCTTGGGGAAGATGACACCCTTGCTCAGTTCCGCGCTGATGTTCCCCTCGATGGTCTTCTGAGACACCGAGAGCCGGTGACCGTCGGTCGCCACCATGCGCAGCACGTTGTTGCCGCCTTCCTCGTAGGCCTTGATGAAGACGCCGTTCAGGTTGTACTTGGTCTCGTCGTAGCAGATGGCGTAGGAGGTCTTCTCGATCATGTCGCTCAGAATCTCGTTCTTGAAGACGATGAAGCTCTCCTCCTTCACCTTGGGAAAGTAGGGGAACTCCTCCGAGGAAAGGCCGACGATGTTGAAGCGGGCCTTGCCGCAGACGATCTCTACCCAGTCGTTTTCCTTGGTCGAGAACTGGATCTCTTCGTCTGGCATCTCCTTGACGATCTCGTAGAGCTTCTTGGCCGAGACGGTGATCTTCCCTTCTTTGATCACCTTGGTCGGGTAGGAGCTCTTCATGCCTACCTCGAGGTCGGTAGCGGTTATGTAGAGCAGGTCGTTTTGAACCTCCAGCAGGACGTTGGAAAGGATAGGCATGGTGTTCCGCTTTTCTACGATCCCCTGGATCTTCTGGAGGGCTTTCATAAAAATTTCTTTGCTGATTCCGAATTCCATGTTTTCTCCTCCGCCGTCGTGTGCTTCTTATATTATGTTTTTAAGTCTTTTAAGTAGTAGTAGATAGTGTCCTGTTGATATGTTGATAAGGACCGTTACCCTTTGAAATGACGCTTTTTTTCGGCTGTAAAAACTTCGGTCAATTATGCGCTGTTTCCCGCTTTTATGCACAGGGTATCGCATCCGGGGCCGCGGATGCGAAGTTATGCACAGTTGTCCCCGTTAAATGAACAGCCTTTTTTTGATATCTTCCACAGTCCCCTTGAAGTCCGGATCGCCCGCCATCTGCTTCTCGATCTTCTTCACCGAGTGGATGATGGTGGAGTGATCCTTCCCCCCGAACTTGTCGCCGATCTCCGGATAGGACGCCTTGGTGAGCTCCCGGCAGATGTAGATTGCTATCTGGCGAGGCACCACGAGCGTCTTTATCCGCTTGTCCGACTTAAGTTCTGAAACCTTGATGCGGAAGTGGTCCGCCACGTGCTTCTGGATCATCTCGACCGTGATCTCCTTGGTCTTCTCGACGATGATGTCCTTCATCACCTCGCGTGCCATGGTGAGCGTGATCTCGTTGCCGGTGAGGGAGGCGAACGCCTCCAGCCTGATCAGCATCCCTTCCAGCTCGCGGATGTTGCTGGTGGCACCCGCAGCGAGGAAGAGCGCCACGTCGTCGGGAAGGTTCACCGCATGCATGTCCGACTTTTTCTTGAGAATCGCTATCTTGGTCTCGATGTCCGGCGGCTGGATGTCGGCGATCAGGCCCCATTCGAACCGCGATCTGAGCCGCTCCTCCAGTCCCGGTATATCCTTGGGGAATTTGTCCGAGGTGACGACGATCTGTTTGTGCGACTCGTAGAGGGCGTTGAAGGTGTGGAAAAATTCCTCCTGGGTAGCTTCCTTGCCCGCCATGAACTGGATGTCGTCGATGAGCAGCAGATCCATCTTCCTGAACTTGTTACGGAATTCCTCCATCTTCTTGTAGCGCAGCGAGTTGATCATCTCGTTCATGAACTTTTCCGAGGAGTAGTAGCAGATCTTCGCCTTGCTGTTCTTGGCGAGAATCTGGTTCCCGATGGCGTTCACGAGATGGGTTTTGCCCAGACCGACTCCGCCGTAGATGAAGAGCGGGTTGTAGTTGGTGGCCGGCTTGTTGGCTACCGCCTGCGATGCCGCATAGGCGAACTGGTTGCTCGCGCCGCAGACAAAGGATTCGAAGGTGTACTTCGGGTTCAGGTTCGGTACGAAATCGGACTTTTTATCCTTGTCCCGGTCCTTCTCCTTTTCCCTCTCCCTTTCCTTGGCCGGCTTTTGGTCCTGCTCGGCCTTGGGTTCGGCAGCATCTTCGGGCTTGGCCTCCCCGATGTGGAACTCGATCTGGTAGTTCTTCGAGTTGACAGCCGATATGGCTTCCTTGATCATGGAGAGATACTTGTCGGTGACCCATTTTTGGAAGAAGGAACTGGGCACTTCGAGGACGATGGTGTCGTTAGTTGCTCCCAAAAACTTCAGCGGTTCTATCCAGGTGGTATAAGTTTGTCCTGTAAGTACTTTTTTAAGATTTGCCTGGGCTTCTAGCCAAACATTTTCCATGGAGAGAGGCCTTTTTTGAAACTGTTTTTGCACAGCTTTATCAACAACTGTTGATAATAAATTTGTGTGGTAATTTCAAACGCTTATGCGGTTTTGCACAGGGTAAGCCGATACTAATTTTATTGCAGCAGAAGACTAGCAGAGCTACCCTGAATTTGCAAGGCAAAATTTGTCTCTGGAAAAAGACCTTGACAAGAAACAGCGTTTATGTTTAAGTTCGATGCTTACCTTTAAATCTAAAGTTAGAATCTCGTTTAAGGAGTCGATAAGATGAAAAGAACTTTCCAGCCCAGCAATATCTCCAGAAAAAGAACCCACGGCTTTCTCGTACGCATGGCCACCAAGAACGGCAGGCTGGTGATCAAGAGGAGAAGGGCCAAGGGCCGCACGCGTCTTGCCGTCGGCATCGCAACCAAATAAAGACCCGCTTGTCCAGCTCAGTTTTTCCCAAGGGTGAACGCCTGCGCAAGCGCCCCGAGTTCCTGCAGTTCAACTCGGGCGCTTCGAAGATGCACACGCCGCACTTTCTGCTGCTCTGGAAGGATACGGCGCCGTGTGGTCCCCGGCTGGGCTTTACCGTGAGCAAGAAGGTTGGCAACTCCGTAGTCAGAAACAGTATCAAGAGAAGGCTGCGCGAATTTTACAGGCAGAACAAGCCTCTTTTCATAAAGGCAGATATTAACATCGTTGCCAAAAAAGGGGCGGAAGTGCTTGACTTTCACCACGTCTCATCCGAGCTCGCAGCCGCCCTCGGGCGGCTGCGTAACAGATATGCTAACTAGATTGTTCATTCGCCTGATCGTAATCTACCAGCGGTTCATCTCTCCGTTCAAGGCCTCTTCCTGCCGGTTTTACCCCACCTGTTCGCATTATTCCTTACAAGCATTGGAAAAGTACGGCCCCATCAAGGGTGGATGGCTGACGGCTACCCGAATTTTGCGCTGTCATCCGTTTCACCCGGGCGGTTACGATCCGGTTAAATAGCCTTTTCAGGAGAACTTATGGAAAAAAGACTCATCATAGCGGTACTGCTCTCCATTGGGGTTTTGTACGCCTACTCCTTCATCTTCCCCTCGGCGAAGCCGCAGCTTCCCGGTTCCCCTGCAGCAAAGCAGGCCGCTATCAGCTCCGCCTCGATCGCGCCCGCGACTGGAGTGGCAGCGCAACCGGTCCCGGCCCAGCAGCCGTTGGCGGGCGTAGCGCAGCAGGTGGCGAACGCCCGTGACATCACGGTCGAAACCGATCTCTACCGCGCGGTATTTTCCACCCAGGGAGCCGGTCTCAAAAAGCTGGTCCTGAAGAAATACAAGGAAAACCTCGGCCCGCAGGGGAAGGATATCGTGCTGGTTGACGAGTCGGCACCCGGGCGCTATGCGCTCCTCAGCGACTCCCGCGAGTTCGGCATCGCCCCGACCGCCGTTTTCAATGCCACCGCAGATAACCTGAAGCTCGCCCCTGGCAGCAAGGGAACCCTGGAGTTCACCACCGTTACGCCGCAGGGAGTCTCATTCAAGAAGAGCTACAGCTTTTCCGGCGACGCCTATCGCATAGGTCTAACCGAGGAACTGCAGAATACCGGCGCCGCCAAGGTTGACGGTACACTGCACCTGCTGCAGAACGACCGGGTGATGGTGCACAAAGGGGAGGGGAGGTACGAGGTCTACGGTCCGTCCAACCTTTCCGATAACAAGGTGAACACCGACAAGCTCGACAATCTTCTGAAGACCCCGGCACAGTACGACAAGGGAGTCATCTGGTCCGCCTTCGCCGACAAGTACTTCGTGGAAGCGGTCATCGCCGAGAAGGGGAGCATCGCAGCAGTCCGCATGTCACGTCCGGGTAGTGATGCGCTGCTGAGGGATATCTCCACCCCCGTCATATCGGTAGCGCCCGGGCAGTCTGCCTCGGTCGCCTACTCCCTTTACTACGGCCCGAAGGACCTCGACATCCTTAAGGCTCAGGGAAACCGGCTGGAAGAGGTGATCGACTACGGCTGGTTCGGACCGGTTTCCAAGCCGCTCATCTATGCGCTCAAGTTTCTTTACAAGTACACCGGCAACTACGGCTTCGCCATCATCATCATAACCTTCATCCTGAAGCTGCTCTTCTTCCCGCTTACCCACAAGAGCTACAAGTCGATGAAGGAGATGCAGAAGCTGCAGCCGAAAATGGCCGAGCTCAAGGAAAAGTTCAAGAACGACAGGGACGCCATGAACAAGGCGGTCATGGAACTCTACAAGACCCACAAGGTGAACCCGATGGGGGGCTGCCTCCCGATGGTGGTGCAGATCCCCGTGTTCTTCGGTCTCTACCGCGCGCTTATGTACTCCATCGAACTAAGGCACGCGCCGTTCATGCTCTGGATCATCGACCTCTCCGCCAAGGATCCTTACTATGTGACTCCCATCGTCATGGGTGTAACCATGTTTATCCAGCAGAAGATGACACCTTCCAACATGGATCCGGTTCAGGCCAAGATGATGCTTGCTCTTCCGGTGGTGTTCACCTTCATGTTCCTGAGCTTTCCGTCCGGTCTGGTCATCTACTGGCTGGTCAACAACGTGCTGACCATCGCGCAGCAGATGTACATCAACAAGACGGTCAGCGCTTAAAAACAGATTAAGGTTGAGATTAAGATTAAGTTTATCGGCTCAATCTTAATCTTGATCTTAATCTTGCCTAAAGGTAGCGGGTAAAAATCATGTACGTGCGGGACACAATAGCTGCAATCAGCACACCGGTAGGGGAGGGGGGGATCGGCATCATCAGGGTAAGCGGTCCTGCTGCCCTCCCGATTGCCCGGAACATATTCAGAGCTAAATCGAACGGTGGCCTAAAAAGCCACCGTTTTTCTTATGGCGCTGTCGTGCATCCGGAAACCGGCGCCCTTCTTGACGAGGCGATGCTGGTCTTCATGAAAGCGCCCAATTCCTACACCCGCGAGGACGTAGTGGAGATCCAGTGCCACGGCGGCACCCTGGTCGTGTCGCGCATCCTCTCGCTGGTCGTAGGCGTTGGCGCCAGGCTGGCCGAGCCGGGTGAGTTCACCAAGCGCGCCTTCCTGAACGGGCGCATCGACCTGGTGCAGGCCGAGGCCATCATGGACGTGATCGCCAGCAGGACCGAGGCCGCTCTTGCCCTGGCCCAACACCAGCGCGAGGGGCTCCTCTCCAAGCGCATCGCTGCCGTCCAGGAGGGGATACTCTATGCCCTGGCCTATGTCGAGGCGCTGCTCGATTTTCCCGAAGAGGAACTCGACATTGCCGTCGAGCGCGACGTGCTGGGTAGGGTTACCCCGGCTCTGGACGAGCTGCAATCGCTCATCGACGGTTTCGACGAGGGGAGGGTGCTGCGCGACGGCGTCTCCGTCGTCATCGCCGGAAAGCCAAACGTCGGCAAGTCGAGCCTGTTGAACACCCTGCTCAGGGAGAAGCGGGCTATTGTAACCGCGGTTCCCGGCACCACGCGTGACGTGATCGAGGAAGTCGTCAATATCAACGGTCTCCCGGTAAAGCTTCTCGATACCGCCGGCATCCGGGATTCCGACGACCAGGTCGAGCAGGAAGGGGTGCGGCTCTCGCTGGACAGGATTCCCAAGGCTGACCTGGTGCTTTTTGTCGTTGATGCCTCTGCGCCCTTTACCGGCGAGGACGGGGCGATCCTCAGGGCCATCGGTCCGAAGAGCGTCATCGTGGTCAGGAACAAGTCCGATCTCCCTTCCATTTGCGCGCTCCCTGTAGAACTCGCCGCGCCATGCGTTGCCATCTCGACCACCACCGGTACCGGCATCTCGGATCTGCGGCAGGCCATTCATGCCGCCTTTATCCATGGTAAGGCTATCGACGGCAGGGATTTCGTCGCCATCTCCCGCGTCAGACACCGCGACGCACTGCTGAAGTCGCACCAGGCGCTGGAGCGCTTTGTTGTCAACCTTCAGGCCGGGGTCAACATGGAGCTTCTCCCGATAGATCTTCGGGATGCGCTGGACGCAGTGGGTGAGGTGACCGGGGCGACGACCGCCGATGACGTGCTGGACCGGATCTTCTCCAGCTTCTGTATCGGGAAATGATATTGTTCCACGTGGAACAATATCATTTTTAGATGCTGTTCAAGCCACTTAGCAGCTGTCTTTACATCTTTTCGGACGTTGGCCTGAAAAGGTGAACGGGGCGAAAAGCCGTTAGCTCTGATGGATGGTTGGCGACGGCTGCCGAAAGACGAGACGCATGCCATGCGTCTCTACCCGGGTGGATAGCGCTGATGAAATTGTTCCACGTGGAACATCTGGTAAACCTCTTTCAACTACAGCTAGTTTTTATGCGTCTCCGACAGTCATTTCGGACAGCGTAAGGATGATGCTTCTTCTTTGCTTGTATCTTTTCACCCTGGTTTGATGTGACGATTCCCTTTAGGTATAAATGGAGTATGTTTTGATAGCTTATGACAAAAAATATGACGTAATCGTGGTAGGGGCAGGGCATGCCGGTTGCGAAGCGGCCCTGGCCGCGGCCCGCATGGGTGTCTCCACCTTGCTGCTGACCATAAATCTCGACGCCATCGCACTCATGTCCTGCAACCCTGCCATCGGCGGGCTTGCCAAGGGACATCTGGTGAAGGAAATCGACGCACTGGGCGGCGAGATGGGCCGCAACATCGACGCCACCGGTATCCAGTTCCGGGTGCTGAACACCAAGAAGGGCCCCGCCGTGCGCGCCTCCCGGGCCCAGGCGGACAAGCAGCTCTACCGCCTGCGGATGAAGAACATCATGGAGCTGCAGGACCGCCTGGACTTGAAACAGGTAGAAGTAACCGCCCTGCATCTCGAAGGGGGCGCCGTCGCCGGTGTCGATACCAGGGGCGGCGTGAGGTTCCTGGCCAAGACAGTCATCCTCACCACCGGCACCTTCATGCGCGGTCTGATCCATATCGGCCTGGTCAATTACCCCGGCGGCAGGGCGGGGGATCTCCCGTCCGTAGGCCTTTCCGAGCGGCTCATGGACTACGGCTTCGATGTCGGCAGGTTGAAGACCGGCACACCGGCAAGGCTCGACGGCAGGACCATCGATTTCAGCCGGTTGGAGCCGCAGTACGGCGACGAACGGCCTATTCCGTTTTCCTTTTCCAACGAAAGGATCGAGCAGCCGCAGGTCCCCTGCCATATCGCCTACACCAACCCGAAGGGGCATGACATCATCAGGAGCGGCCTGGACCGTTCGCCGCTCTACGCCGGTATCATCGAAGGGGTGGGGCCGAGGTATTGCCCCTCCATCGAGGACAAGGTAGTCCGTTTCCCGGAAAAGGACCGTCACCAGACCTTCATCGAGCCGGAAGGGCGCGAGACGGTCGAGGTTTACCCCAGCGGGCTCTCCACCTCGCTCCCCATCGATATACAGTGGGCCTTTTACCGGAGCATCGAGGGGCTGGAGCGGGTCGAAATCATGCGTCCGGCCTATGCCATAGAGTACGATTACGTTAACCCTATCCAGCTGCACGCCTCGCTGGAGACCAAGCTGGTGGCTAACCTGTACCATGCCGGGCAGATCAACGGCACTTCCGGGTACGAGGAAGCTGCGGCCCAGGGGCTCATGGCGGGGATCAACGCCACGCTCCGGGTCCAGGGGAAGGAGCCGCTCGTGCTCGGAAGGCACGAGGCGTATATCGGCGTGATGATCGACGATCTGGTGACGCTCGGAACCCGGGAGCCGTACCGGATGTTCACCTCGCGCGCCGAATACCGCCTGCTGCTCCGGGAGGATAACGCCGATCTCAGGCTGAGGGAAAAGGGGCATGAGGTGGGCCTGGTGCCGGAGGAGCTGTATGCCGATTTCGTGGTCAAGAAGGAGCGGGTGGAAAGCGAGCTGGATCGGCTCGGCAAGTCGAGGCTGACACCGTCCGCCGCCGGCGAGGAACTGCTGCGGGACTGGGATCTGGTCGGGATGCAGAACGGCATCACCTACGAGCAGCTGCTGCGCCGGCCGGATTTCACCTGCCGTGACCTCGCCAGGATCTATCCCGAGATCATGGATCTGTCGGAAACCATCAGGGAGCAGCTGGAGATCCAGATCAAATACCAGGGGTATATTGGTCGCCAGCTGGAGCAGGTGGAGCGTGCGGTCAAGCTTGAGGGTGCTGAAATCCCGCTCGATATCGATTATGCCACCGTCTCCGGGCTCTCTTCGGAGGTGCGGGAGAAGCTGGCGCGCTTCCGGCCCGACACGCTGGGCCAGGCCTCGCGCATCCCCGGGATCACCCCGGCCGGGATCACCATCCTCTCCATTGCCCTTAAAACGAGGTACGGCAGATGAACCAGCACGCCAAGAATCTCCTGGTCTCGGGCGCCAAGGAACTCGGGATTTCGCTCACCGGGGAGCAACTCGCGCGACTCGACCTGTTTGCCGAGGAGCTCAAGAAGTGGAACCGGAAGATAAATCTCACAGCCATCACCGACGATGACGGGATTGCCGTCAAGCATTTCGTCGATTCGCTGAGCCTCCTGAAGGTGGTGCACGGCCCCGGCCGGCTGCTCGACATCGGGTCGGGTGCGGGCTTTCCCTGCATACCGGTGAAGATAGTGGTGCCGGAACTCGACATGGTCTCGGTCGATGCGGTGGTGAAAAAGATCAGTTTTCAGAAGCAGGCTGTGCGGCTTCTCAATCTGGTGCAGTACAGCGCCCTGCATGTGCGTGCCGAAACGCTCGCCGAGATCTATGCGGACTACTTCGACTGGGTGGTGTCCCGGGCTTTTTCCGACATCCCTTCTTTTGTCGCCATGGCTTTGCCGCTTCTGAAGAGCGATGGGCGCATCGTTGCCATGAAAGGGCGCAACGCTGCCGAAGAAATAGCTGCCGCCGAAGCTGCACTCGCCGAGTTGGGGGTTCGCGTCGATTCGGTCCTGGATTTCCAGTTGCCGGGTGCCGGCGATGCCAGATCGCTGGTGGTGCTAGCTAAAGTATGATTAATGAGCACTAATGCGTCGCCTAATGAGCAAATTTAGCCCAAAAAGACGTGTCATGTGCAAATAAAGGTCATGGGTAGCCAGAGGCCGAGAAATGGCATTGTACGCGAAATTTGGCAGCCTATTTTTTGGGCAATTCGGCTTGAAATTCGAGTGGTTTTAATGAAACAATGGCACCGTGTTCATTTGAGGTAGAGACGCATTGCATGCGTCTCGGATCTGCCGTCTCCTGGACACATCCTAGGAAACAACCCATCCTCCTCCTGACCTCCCCCTTGAAGTGGGAGGGCCAGTGGAAATTTGAGGTGATAAAAATAGCCGGCAGATTTCTGGTTAAAACTGGCGCAGCTTCCAAAACCGATTCAGTTCCAAGATCCCTGGAGCAGGCTTCCCAGTTCCCAGTGACTCCGGTCCATACACGGGAGAGGGTGAGGGGTGAGGGGTGAGGGGTG
>Ga0209125_1000995_pt1 | contig 30338 bp, 22 predicted proteins | sample BarGraIncub1131A_FD_184503 | JGI IMG/M metagenome (GOLD analysis project Ga0209125, IMG submission 184503) | Arctic peat soil microbial communities from Barrow, Alaska - Barrow Graham LP Incubations 11-31A (SPAdes) (version 2) | ecosystem: Environmental > Terrestrial > Soil > Wetlands > Peat... | reverse complement strand
CCCTTTCCTGCCACTGATAAAGCAAATGTACTGGTTGATTTGGGGAGTTTCTTGTCATCTAATGAAAGACAGGAGTTTGTAGGTTCGGAAATACGCATACTTTCCAACACAGAAGTTGAAGGTTATAGTCGCATTCGTGGAGGATGGAATATTGGCCGGGCATACACAGTTTACTTTTATGCAAAATTTGAGCATCCGGCAACTGCTTTTGGAACATGGAAGTCTGGTAAACTTTCACCTAACGTGAAATCACAGTTTGACAGTAACGAAAAAACAGGAGCATACTTTACATTTGATACAAGGAAAAATAAAACAATCAGGGTAAAGGTTGCCATATCGTACATGGGTGTTAATAAGGCTCTTTTTAATGCCGGGGAGATAGCAACCTGGAATCTGGATATGGTAAAGGCAAAAGCCGAGAACGAGTGGAATAAGATACTCAGTCAGGTGAAAGTGGAAGGAGGAAGCGAAGAGAGTAAAAAAATATTTTACTCTTCCGTATATCGCATTTTTTTACAACCCACCAACTACAAGGGAGAAAATCCGCTATGGAAATCAGACAAACCTTACTACGGTGACTATCACGCAATATGGGATACTTACAGGGCCACTCACCCATTCATCGCTTTACTTCGTCCGTCTCTTGATGGCGAGATGGTAGAATCACTTGTGGATATTTATCGCTTTGACAATTATATGCCCGATGCCCGCACAAGCAATGATAACGGGCGCACACAGGGCGGTTCAAATAGTGATATGTTGGTGGCGGATGCTTTTGTAAAAGGGATAAAGGGTGTTGACTATAAGACGGCATTGCAAGCCATGATTAAAAATGCAACTGTGCCTCCAGGAGATGATGAGCGAAAGCAAGGTCGCGGAGGTCTTTTAGATTATAACAGGATAGGATATGTGTCTACAGATTTTGAGAGATGTGGAACCCGAACCTTAGAATACTCGGCAAACGATTTTGCAATAGCTACTTTGGCAAAAGGACTTGGCGATTCCACGAATTATAAGAAGTACAGAAAGAAGGCTTCGAGTTGGGAAAATATTTGGAATCCTAACATAGAAAGTATAGGCTTTAAAGGTTTTGCCTGGCCACGTAAATCGGATGGGACTTGGGTTGACACCTCAAAGTTCAGCGTTTTTGCTTCGGGTTCATTTGAACATCCTTTTTACGAAACTTTCTCCTGGGAGTACTCTTTCTACGTGCCTCATGATATGAAACGTCTTATCGAAAAAATGGGAGGGAAGGAAATTTTTACAAGGAGGTTAGATACATACTTCACTCAATCATTCCCGGGTAAGCGTAACGATTTGCTTTTCTACACAAAGATGGTAGGAATGTGCCAGATTTCAAACGAACCATCTTTTTTGACACCATCGTTATATTGTTATGTAAATGAGCCATATAAAACAGCAAAGATTGTTCGGCAAATTCTGGCCACTCAATATAACGCCACCAGGAGTGGGGTGCCGGGAAACGACGATTCTGGTTCTATGGGGGCATGGTACGCTTTTCATGCACTTGGGTTTTATCCCAATGCAGGCCAGGATGTTTACCTCATTTCGAGTCCGATTTTCCCAAAGACTACAATAACATTGGAAAATGGGGAAAAGGTGGTCATTATTGCTAAAAATGCGAGTGATAAAAATATTTATGTGCAGTCATGTATGCTCAATGGCAAGTCTTTTAATAACTGCTGGTTCAGCAATAAAGATATTGCAAATGGTGCATTCTTTGAGTTTGAGATGGGTGATAAACCTTCAACATGGGCGATAAATGGTGTTTTACCTCCTTCAATGTCCGATAATAAATAACTGGTTATACACAAATGGTTACTAAGGTTCTAAGGTATTTTTAAAAAGTAGTGTATGAGGGTTATTTCAAAAAGTGTATTTCTGTTTTTGACAGCACTTTTAGTAGTTGTAGTTTCTTTTGGCCGGGATAACGTATCACATAAAATAGTGCCGGTATCTGTTTTAGTAAAAACTGACACAATCTCTAAAGTATTTGGTTTTGATGGTCAAAAGAGATATGCTTATTGTCCAAGTGTAGTGCAGGAAGGAGAAAAACGTCATATCTGGTTTTGCGGAACAGAACCTGAAGGACAATTTATCGACCATATTTATTATATTCGTGGTGATGCTGTTAATCCCGCATCTACTATTAAAATGGTGCTGGCTCCGGGACCAGATGGGGCATGGGACAGCCAGCATGTTTGTGATCCTTCTGTTATTAAAGGTGATTTCAAATTCAATGACAAGAAATATAAGTATGCCATGTTTTACCTTGGAAACAGGAAAAATCGTTTTTATAATGAAATAGGAGTTGCCTTTGCAAACTCGCCAGATGCAGATAAGTGGTTAAAATATCCCCGGCAACTGGTGGAGAAAACCTGGGATGGAGAAAATGACGTTACCCTTGTTAACAGTGGTGGTGTAGTCCGTAAAGCATGGGGAGTTGGTCAGCCTTCTGTAATTTCAATTGATAAGAAAGGGAAAGTTTTGCTTACATATACTATCGGTGATAATTCCGGAAGTCGGGTTGTGTTAAGAGAAGCAAATCTTTCAGACATGTCTTCATTTGTTTTGGATAAAGTAGTGACAGTGAGTATATCCGGTTTGAAACAGGTAAATAAAACAAGTCAGGATATTTTAGTAAACGCCGATTTTGCATTAGATAAAGGCAAACAAAACATATATATGGTAAGGCATGTGTTACCTAATCCTTCCGGTTATCCTGCTTTTATTTCTTCAGCTATAGAAATGGATTCGATGTCTTTTAAAGATTTTCATTCAGGTGGAGGTACCTGGCAACCCTTGGTGAGAATAGATTCTATTAAAAGTGGATTTCCCAGAAATCATAATGCATGTATTAGCCGAAATTCTTTCGGTTTCATAAACATTCCCACTGCACCAGAATTATATTTTACCGTAAGCAAAGAATTTCCACAGGTATCACCAACACCGAATACTAATGCAGAATGGACATACCAGATATACAAATACACTAAACCGGACAAGTAAAATTAAAGATTAATAACCACTACTGTCCGGTAAAAAGCTAAAGATATATAGGAGACCGAACCGAGGCCCGGCTCCTTTAATTTATAGATTTGTTTTGCGAAAATAAAACAACAAAGAGAAAAACTACTTTTTTTTGGCCAATCCGTTTTCGGACGTCTGGATGTTAACGACATGAATTTTGTTTGGCTCAAGCTGAATCTCTATCAATAGCGGTCAGAAATTGCTGAAAATTCTTAAGTAATATTTAGAGATAAGCCGGGTATAAGATGGGTATATTATGAGTATTATTTGGGTATAACATGGGTCTTATACCCAAATTATACCCGAATTATTTCCATAATATTTCCCTATCATATTCATAATATTTCTAAGTATTTGGATTATATTTACATCATTAAATTTCGTTTTTTCGGTGAGGATATTCGATTTTTGTTTTGTAAGTAACTCATACTAATCATAAAATAAGAATAAATAAATAGTTAATGAAAAAAATCATAGTTATTGGCAGTGCTAATACTGATATGGTAGTGAAAACAGATAAACTCCCTCTGCCAGGTGAAACAAAATTAGGTGGCACTTTCTTTATGAATGCCGGCGGAAAAGGTGCTAACCAGGCCGTTGCAGCGGCGAGGATGGGGGGTAATGTAACACTTGTTACTAAAGTGGGCAATGACATTTTTGGAGTACAAACTATTGATGGCTTAAAAAAAGAAAACATTGATACTGACTATGTATTCATTGATGAAGATTTACCATCGGGAACAGCATTAATTATCGTGAATGCAGAAGGTGAAAATTGTATAGTAGTAGCTCCAGGCGCCAATGCTAACTTATTGCCTGTTGATATTGAAAAGGTAAATAACATTACAGAAGCAGATATAATTTTAATGCAATTGGAAATTCCAATAGAGACTATTGCAATGGTAATTAGAAATGCAAAAGTAGGAGATCAAAAAGTAATCATTAATCCGGCACCTGCACAAAAACTGGATGATGACTTGTTGAATGGCTTATTTCTAATTACACCCAATGAAACCGAAGCGACTTTATTAACTGGGATAACCGTTGAAGATGAGACAACTGCTTCACTAGCTGCAGATGTTTTTCTAAGCAAGGGTGTTCAGAATGTAATTATTACAATGGGCAAACAGGGTGCTTATTTTCAAAATGATTTTTTAAAACTTAAAATAAATGCACCCACCGTTCAAGCAATAGATACTACAGCTGCTGGTGATACTTTCAGCGGAGCAATAGCAGTTGCGATAACTGAAAAGATGGATTGGGAGAAGGCCATAAAGTTTGCAATAGCAGCTGCTTCCATTTCAGTAACCAGGTTAGGGGCACAATCATCTATTCCATACAAAAAAGAAATTGTTTTATAATTAAATCATCACTTAAATAACAGCTATATGTTTATTGTACAAAGTTACTCACTGGCCATAATATTCTGCGTTATTACAATGTTCTGTTGGGGTTCATGGGGCAATACTCAAAAATTGGCAGGCAAATCATGGCGTTTTGAATTGTTCTATTGGGATTATGTAATTGGCATTTTACTATTTTCACTTTTACTTGGATTCACTCTTGGAAGTAATGGTGAAAATGGTCGAAGTTTTATGGATGACATCCGTCAGGCAGAATTGGGAAATATAATGAATGCTATTCTGGGAGGCGTTATCTTTAATGCTTCCAATATTTTACTTGTAGCAGCCATGGCAATTGCAGGTATGGCAGTAGCATTTCCTGTGGGTATTGGAATTGCATTGGCTTTGGGAGTGATTATAAACTATGCTTTCGCACCGCAGGGTAATGCGATGTGGCTTTTTTGCGGGGTTGCCCTGATTGTTATTGCAATAATTATAGATGCAATTGCATATAAAAAACATAGTGCTTCATTAAAAAAGGTCTCAGGAAAAGGAATACTATTATCAGTATCTGCCGGAGTCTTAATGGCGCTTTTTTATCGCTTCGTTGCCAGTTCAATGGTTACCAATTTCGAAATACCTGAAGCCGGGAAACTTACTCCTTACACTGCAATTTTCTTCTTTGCAATAGGTGTATTGGTAAGTAATTTACTATTTAACTATTTAATAATGAAGAGACCCTTCGAAGGGGCGCCTCTTTCGTTTAAAGATTATTCAAAAGGAAGCTTTGGAGTACATCTTACCGGAATTCTTGGAGGTATAATCTGGAACATGGGTATGGCGTTCAGTATTATTGCATCAGGAAAAGCTGGATTTGCTATCTCCTATGGATTAGGGCAGGGTGCTACACTTATTGCAGCTTTTTGGGGTGTTTTTATCTGGAAAGAATTTAAGGGTGCATCAAAATCAGTTAATTCGTTGATATTATTTATGTTTCTTGCATATCTGGTAGGTTTGGCTCTATTGGTTTACGCAGGAGCTTAATGATGAACGACCTTGCCACAAGGTAAGGTATCACAGAACCAATTCACAAGGTTTAGATATGCATCTCAAGGGCCGTGGAATGTTACTAAAAAAGAATTAAATGCCAATAAATCATGTTTATTTATTGGCATTTAAACCATCATTCTGAAACCGGGTTATATTTACTGCGCTATTCTCTTCATAATTAAAGAAATGGCCAAGCAGACTCCAGCCCCAAAAAGGATCCATCCCGATACCTGCACCTGTATTGGAATTATAATATTCACGGTTTCCGGAATGTACAATTAGTTTTTCGGTTTTGAATGCTACCATAGAAGCTAATTGATTATAACCATAATACTTGAGACCCTGGTAAATCATATAATTTGTTGGAATCCAGGCATTGGCACGCCAATTACATCCCAGGTCATTATACAATTTAACTTCACTGTATCCGGGCTCAGACTTAGCAAGTGCCGAAACAGGCCATGAGGTCCAAAATTCATCTGAATTGAATAAATGCTCAAATATCATTCTTTTAGCTTGTTCTTTTGTTGCAACACCTGCCCAAAGTGGAGCAAAACCTGCTATACTCTTTACTGCAATTCTCTTTTCATTACTGTCTCCGGTCGCATATTTTGAACCATTGTTATCCAATAATCTGTCATAAAAGAAGCCTGATTTTTCATCCCACATTTTGGTTTGAATAAGAAGTGATTTTTTATTGGCTTTCTCCCGATAAATTTTTGCAACATCTTTCTTTCCCATTTTATCCGCGATGTTTGCAAATGCTCTTGCTTCCTTAACCAGATAACAATTTAAGTCCACACCTTCACTAATACGATCACGCCACCAACCGGCCCTTTCATGTTGATTATCCATGCCAGTATGCGGTGCGCTCATCCATTCACTTAAACCATTACCATCCTTATCCATGTCAACATACCAATAATCTAAATATTTTTTTAGTTTATTAAAATAGTTTTCTGTCATCCAATCGATATCACCATAATTATCAAATACTAAAAGGGTTATTTGACAAAGAAAGGGTTTAACATGTTCTGGATCGTGAAATTGATTACTGGGGACAGACCGCGATATCAAACCATTTTCTTTTTGATGGTCTAAAAAGATAGTGACACCATTTTTAATATAAGTATCCGGCCAACCCATATATATCTGAACGATAGATTCAAAATATTGATCCCAGTCATACAGCGTTTTATAGGCATATCCAGTGAAATAATCTTTTCCGGTTAATGTGTCTTTAATAATTCCCTTTTTCATTAAATCATTTTCTGTTGAAAGCGTTTGACGCAATTCTAAAAGAGGCTTATCGTTTACAAAAAATGAGATATGTTTATTCGTTTGCGCCTGACCTTGAAAACTAATAAGGAGAAGGTTTATTCCTAATAAAAATAATAATTTAATAGTGTTATAAATTTTCATCGATTTATTATTTATAAATTTATGTTGCTTGATTGAGGTTTTCAATGAAACTAATTACATAAAAAGAATGGAATTCAATTATTTGATAAGTTTTATTTAATGCATTCAAATTTATTTTATTTTTTTGTGTTTAATCAAGTGTTAAAATTGTCCAATTGCAAATTTGTTTATTAAGACTATTGCAATAATTACATTGTAAAGGTCAAAAATAATTTTCCGAAATGCAAGTAAGTAGATACTTATTGTAGATTAATACTGTTACTTAGAATATTTGTTACGTTTTGTGAATATAAGACTAGCTAAGTGCTCTTTGAAAGATATATTTGGAATCATAAAGTTAAAATCTTTTTTGATTTTAACTTCTCAAATATTAATAATACTTTTTAAAATGTAATATATGAGAATTTTGTAACTTATTTTTTTAATTGTGTAACGTTTTTCCACTTAATTGTGCTGACCTTTATTTATTGATATAACATTTAAAAATAAATAATCATGGGACAATCAAGACCAATAATATGCAATGAATGCGGCAACCAGTGGGACCGTATGGATGGAAGTGGATTTAGATCGGCTATCTATTATTGCGACCTATGTGACAATAGAAAGAGTTTGTTTCAGGATAGGGTAAATAAACTGGAATTTCTAAATCCAGAAAATTTAAGGCAATGCGAATGTGGGGGATCCTTTGTGATGGATGCAACAATAAGATGTCCACAATGTAAAAGCACTGATGTGGAGGTAGGTTTTCAAATGGCTCTTTGGGATTAAATAAGGTATCCCTACATTTTCCAATTAAAAAGTTAACAAAGTACCTGGTTTTGTAGACTAGGTACTAAATGTTACAATCTACGCCTAATAAGTGGAGACAAATGTTTAGAAATTAGTGTAGTTGTTCTATCAGGGTATTTAACGATTTAATTTTTAATTATTCAAATAAGAAACTGTTAAAGTGTTTGCCCTATTTAGCGTGGTAATAATTATTTATTCTATTCCATTTCGTCTTTTAAAGCCTTTCCTTGATGTTTCTCAAGCAAACATCCAAATTCATAATCAGCTTTAATCTTATCCAGAATCGTAATTACAACATTATGAATTTCTTTATCCTTGGTGTAATCAGCCTGACAGACAAAATTAACTCGTCCGTCCGAAATTAGTTTTTCTGCAGTCGACTTTTTCGTTGTATTATGGGGTTTATATACTGCTATAGAATGACCTCCTTTTTGTTTAATTAGCCTCATGCAAGGGATGTCTGTATCGCCATCTCCAAAATAAATCATATTTCTAAACGGAACAGGTCTATCCTCTTCCTTTATAAATTGGTTGATTTTTTTATTATCTGCTACACTTCTTATTCCCTTGTTAATCTTAAACAGAAATTGAGTTTTGGTGGTATAGTCCACGGCCACAGCCGGCCAATAAGCAATGCCGTCCACATCATATAAGTAAGAACAGGCATAAATATTTTTAAATTCTTTCGCAATAGGTGTTCCTTCTATCATCTCTTTCAATCCCGAAGAGTTAATATAGTGCTCTATGTTTAGCCCTTTACTCCTTCCATATTCATTGATCAATCCAAACCATTCTTTTACTCCCTTATAGAGTTCTACCGTTTTGCCGAACTCTTGAAACGATTTTCGTTGAAGAGAAATTCCACTACTTTTAGCTTTTTGCAGCATAAGATACATGTAGGTCAATATCTGATCGGCATCATTATCTTTCGACAGTTTTTCGGTCTCTTGCCAAAACGCTGCTTTGTCGGTTTTAAGTGCTGGAATAAAATCAAATTCTTGCATATTTCCGGGTGACAACGTTCCATCAAAATCATAAATTAAGGCAACGGTTGGTTTTGATTTTCTCATATCTTAAATATTGATTACCTTTCAAATACTTGTCTCATATTTATTATTTAATGTACCTGTATAATACTCTTTATATTAGCGTGTAATAGGCAGTGTAATTAGTTAACAAGATTAGTATTAAAACATTATGATAAAGAATTGTAATTGATCGTAAAGAAAAAGGTTGACCCAACACCCTCTTCTGAAGCTAACCAAATTTTTCCTCCCAATAACCCAACAAGCCCCTTTGAAATACTCAGACCTAATCCACTACCCCCAAAAAAACGCGTATAAGAAACTTCCTCTTGTCTAAAACGTTCAAAAATAATAGACTGATTATCTTTTGCAACTCCTTTTCCAGTATCCTGAACCATAAACTGAAGCTTATCATCAACTACAATATACTCAAACTTAATAAATCCGGTTTTTGTAAACTTGAGTGCATTACCAAGCAGGTTGTATAAAACCTGGCGAAGTCTTATATCATCTGAAATGATTATACTATCCTCATCACTTAAAGATTTGTTCATCACAATTTTTAAATGATCTTTATTCTTCAGAATCTTTTCATTTTCATAGGTCATAAACAAGTCATCCATTAACCGATTCAAATTAAAGGGAATTTTATTTATGGTCAATTGCGTACTATCGATCTTTGAGATATCAATAATATCATTAATAACACCCATAAGGTGACGACTATTTTCACTTATTACTTTTATATAATTTAATCTATCGTTATGCGACAAAGCTTCATCATCTAATAATTCAGAAAACCCCAGTATTCCATTCATAGGTGTTCTGATCTCATGCGACATATTTGCCAAAAACGCAGATTTAAGTCTATCGCTCTCTTCTGCTTTTTCTTTAGCGGAGCGTAATGATTCTTCAAAATTATTGCGTTCAGTAATGTCTCGAACAATAAAAACCATACCATAAGGAGTGCCCTCCTTATTCAATAATACATCTCCATTCACTTCGAAATCAGCTTTATTACCATTCTTCAAAATTAATTTGTATTCAACCGGGCCAATATAGCGTTGAAACATTAATTCTACGTTTATAAGGAATCTTTCAACATTCTCAGGAACAATAAATGAGAATATATTTTTCCCTAAAAGTTCTTTTTTATCTTCGAAACCATAAATTTGAACTTCTGAATCATTAATAAAAAGGATATTTCCGCTTAAATCGGTACGAATAATGATATCTGGAATAGAATTAACCAATCGTCTATACACCTCCTCACTTTCACGAAGCGCTTCTTCAATAACTTTTCGTTCAGTGATATCCCGAATAATTGCCTGAAAATATTGCTCTTTATCTACATCAATAATTCGCCCGCTCACCTCAACCGGAAACGACTCTCCATTTTTCTTAATATGAAAAGTTTCATAAACGGAACCGCTTTTATTTACTACATCATCAACATCTTCATCAACTGAGTTAGCAGCTTCAATAGCTCTGAGTTGACTAAAGTTCATTTCCAACAACTCCTCACTTTTATACCCATAAACTGCAACAGCTTTATCATTGGCTTCAAGTATAGATCCCTTTAAATCACTTAACAATACTATATCATTTGCATACTTAACCAGATAATCAAAATGTTTTACTAGTAACAATTTCTCCTTTTCTGAATTTGAAATTTGCAACTTCCATAAGACAAAAACTATAATACCCGTTAAGAATATAAGACAGGTAGTAAAAAGTAAAATTAAAATAGCCTGCTGTTGAAGAGGCTTAAATATTTCATTCTTATCTACTTTTGCAATAATATACCAGGGAGAGTCAGGAATTTTCTGAAGATTAGCCAATACATTTATTTCCCTGTAATCAACACCTTCAAAATTCCCAATTTTACCAAGAACGGCTTTAACCGCAGGTCTGTTTGTATCTGAAAGTGGTATATAAAAATTAAGTGCCGTATTCCATTTATTTCTTAATTCATTTAAAACCAATATACTATCACCCTCTTTTCGGATAAGTACAGTTTCACTCGTTTTACTTGGTGTGGGCCATGTTTGAATTAATGGGAACAAAAATTGACTTGGATCTATCCTGAAAAATAAAATTCCGCATAAATCTTTATTAATTTCAATATCATTATAGAGTGGAATAATTAAATCAAGATGAATTACGCCTTTTTGATTCTTATGCAAGTCAGACAAAATTGGTTCTTTTAATTCCAGAACTTTATGTATCGTTTTTTGTCCGGATGGGCCAATCGTTTCAGCGTTTGCTGTTTTAATAAGAATGTTTTTGTTTTTATCAAGTAATAATATGGATTGATAATGATAAATTTTCTTCAGATAACCAATCCATGACGATAATACATTAAAGTTCTCAACTTTATTTCTTCCGATAGAAAAGTATTTCACATCATTTATAAAGGACTTATTATGAAAAACACTTTCGGCATTTCCAAGTCGCTCACTACGCCAGTTAACAATTTGTTGCACCTTTAACTGACATATTGAGGCCAGTTCATTCTGCTTTTCGGTAGTAATGCTCTTTTTTTGAATTGAAAATAATAAATAACTACCCAATGCCATTAAAATGGTCAATAGAACAAAAACAATTACAAGTTTTGTAGCTGAATTATTTTTTAATATCGCAAAATTCATAAGCGTATCATGTCAAAGGATAAGGCTTTTCATAAAATCTTAGATACAAAGATAGTAAAGGGTTTGATTTTCAAAGAAATTTTAAATTATCGATTATCAGTTGTTTCAACTCATTTATCCAAAGACGTTGTAGAAAATGTGTGAATTATGTAAATTATTTTTATAATTATGTAAAAAGGAAAAAGCATAAATCAACTATATTTGTTAATAATAAACAAAACAAAAAAATTATGAAAAAACTAATTTTAGTATTCGTTTTATGTGCAAGTGGTTTGATGTGTCAAACAGTAATTGCTCAAATTTCATTTAAAGTCAATATATCCAGTCAGCCACTTTGGGGGCTTGTTGGATATGACCATGTGGAATATTACTACTTACCTGATATCGATGCATATTATTATGTGCCATCACACAGTTATTACTATCAGGAAAATGGACGTTGGGTAAACAGAACTTCTTTACCTGGACGTTATAAAAACTTTGATCTTTACAGAACCAGAAAAGTAGTTATCAATGATCCTAAACCATACATGCGTCACAACGAGTATAAAAAAAGATTTGCATCGACGAAAATGCGTTCAAATCAGATAATAATTCGTGATAGCCATGAGTCAAAATATTTTGAAATAAAAGATCATCCTGAACATTCTAAATGGAAGAATAATATGAATAAAAATGACAATAGGAATTATAAAAAAACAGTAAAGATAATAAGAAAATAAAAGACATAATCAGGATCAGGAAAAAGGAAAATAATATAATTGAATGAGAAATATATTGGGTTAGACCTTGATAATTTATTTTTTTAAAGCCCCGAATTACGATAATTAATTATTGTAGTTCAGGGCTTTTTATTGTTTTAGAAATTACCATAAATTAGTTCATAAATTTATTAAAGTCTAGCCTTGACGAAGTTTGACAACACAAATTGTCTGTTAAAAGGATTTAACAACTTAGATATCCTGTCTTTTTAAAAGGAAAATATGATGTGTTCAACTACTTCCTACTCTTTTAATAATTCACCCCTAAGCATACTGTAAACTTCTAAATCTGTGTATCCTGATGGAAGTAGCTCCCCACAACGTTCAATTCCCTCAAATATAAATCCAAGCCGTCGTGGTATCTTCTTGCTCTTTTCATTTGCTGTACTTACACGGATCTGGATGCGATTTATCCCTGCATTTTCAAATAAGTATTGAACCAATCTGTGGCAGGATTTGGTAACTACCCCTTTCCCTTGCATATCGCATGAAAGCCAGTAACCGATCTCAGTTTTATGATTGTCGCGATCTGTTCCTTTTAAACCCATGAGTCCTATTGCTTTGTTTTGATAGCAGATTGTAAATACCATATCACGATGGTCGTAAGGTCTGTCATATAAAGATAAAATATAGGCTCTGGTATCACCAACATGTTTCGTATAATCAATAAACGGCAACCATTCTCTCAGGTATTCCCGTTGAGTGTCGATAATAGTATAAATCGCGTCAGCATCATTTAGCTGTATTTCTTTTAGAATCAGATCGTCGTCAACCAAAAGGTTGATTGGTCTGCTGATGGAGGACCCTGAACCATTCATTTGGAACTGCTTGTTAATTGTTTTTCAAATTTAGTGGAAACAGGAGTAATTGTCAAGTACTAAATGGTTGAGCGCTTTATTTTTTGGATAATAATCAGTTCCTGATGGAAATTGATTTAAATTAAAAGAGACTATTTTTAAACTTGTTTTTCTTTTGAAGTCAAATTTTTAATAACGCAGTTTTATAGAATCCTTACTTTCAATGTTTAACTTATCTGATGCTACAATTCCTTTTCGAACAATAACTGATAGTAATGCAGACCTGTTTCTGCGTCCACTCCTTTGATGAGTTTATCCCGATCACCGTGTATGTAGACGTGAAAATTCCTATCGAGTTTAATCACGCTCTTGAAATTACGGCTTTGCTGTTTTACTGCCTGTCCATTTATGTCGAAATCATCGGGCATTGTGATATCATGGTCGGACTGGTACTGATTCTTATATTCGTTGAAGGACTCAATAACCTGTGGTTGCTGCATCACAACCTGAGCAAACTCATCAAATGTGTAAGATTCGTTTTCCTTGAAGAACTTCACCGATTTATTCAGCATATCGGCTTGGTCGGCCTTAGAGACATCAAATTCCTGAGGTAATTTTTCAACCACGAAGTTACGCGCCATGTTGAGTGCATTCCTTGTATGATGAAAATCGTCTGCTCTTGGAACCACATTAAGGAAATCATCTTTCCAATAAACGGCTTCGCTCCCTTTTCCAGCTGTATCAACAAGGGCGACAAGATATCCTTCGTCACGAAGTGTGTTAAAAATCATGCATCCCTTATCAAGCTTAGTGATATTAATTCCTTCGTCCTGGTTAATGGAATAGTTGTCAGAAGTCTGACTAACTTTCAGATAGGTTTCTTTGGACTCGGATTTGAAAAGCCCGATGGCATCCATCTCCTCATTGTCCACGATAACTCCTGTAAATAAGGCAACGTATAACTCCCCCGGTTTAATTTTTGAATGGGTGCTTTGTTCATAGAGATGACGGGCAAAATTGACTGAGTTTGCATAAAACACATCATGATTGTCAAAGATATGAGAAGCAAAGTTAAAGGTTTCATTCAGGTTGATTTCGGTCGCATGATTCAGATGATACCATTCTCCCGATTTAAAGGCTGAAAGAAAGTATTGCTGTAATAAAGCTTTTATGTGTTCGTCTGAAATATGCATCACATCATTAGAAAGACGGATTCCTTCCTCATCGGCCTTATTGCCAACAAAATGCACTGCCAGGTTTTCCAGATTGATTTTAAAAGTGCTAAACATTTGAATATTTAAAAGTGTTACTTTTTAAGAAGTTGAGATAATGGGGCACACTAATCATGTCATGCCTTCGGCATTGTTTGCATTTTTTATTTCTCAGGCAAAGGTAAAGATGTTTTTGTGAGTCATGACGTTCTTTGACTGTTGTGAGTTCGTATCTTTGTATCTTTATTTTTTCGACCTAAATAAAAAATTATATGTCATCACCCGATAGAAGATTATTTTTGCTCGATGCCATGGCATTGATATACAGGGCTTATTATGCCTTGAATAAAAACCCGCGTATTACTTCAAGTGGCTTAAATACTTCTGCAATCCTTGGGTTTGCTAACACCTTACTCGAAGTGTTGAAGAACGAGAACCCAACGCATATTGCCGTCGCTTTTGATAGTTACGCGCCAACACTCCGGCATGGCGATTACAGTGAATATAAGGCCAATCGCGCTTCAATGCCTGAAGATATTGTGGCATCACTTCCTTATATCAAAGCATTGGTCAATGCATTTAATATCCCGGTGATAGAACTGGAGGGTTACGAAGCGGATGATATTATTGGTACGTTGGCAAAGCGTGCCGAAAAGGAGGGGTTCACCGTTTACATGATGACACCGGATAAGGATTTCGGCCAGCTGATCACAAAAAATATCATGATGTATAAGCCCGCCAAGTTTGGTGACAAGGCTGAAATAGTAGGCGTAAAAGAGATTTGCGAGAAGTTTGGAATCAGCCGTCCTGAACAGGTAATAGACATGCTTGGTTTATGGGGTGACGCTTCCGACAATATTCCGGGCATTCCCGGTGTGGGTGAAAAGACAGCTCGCGAGTTGATAAAGCAATTTGATAATATTGAGAACCTGCTCGAGAATGCTGATAAAGTAGCAAACCCGCGCATGCGTGATAAAGTGAAGGAGTATGCCGATCAGGCAAGGATGTCAAGGTCATTGGCAACTATTATTCTGGATGTTCCTATTGACACAGATCCCGATAATCTTGAGCGCTCAGCTCCCGATAAAGAGACATTAATCAAGCTCTTCGATGAACTGGAATTCAGAACTTTTGCAAAACGAATATTTGCTGATATTCCTCCTGTAAAGACTGACAATCAAAATGTGAAAGAAGAAGAACCTCAGCAGGTATCAAAAGCCAGAGGAGGTGCTCCTGATTTATTTAGTGGCCTTAGTGAAGAGGAGCTGTTTGTAAATAAATCTGAACATCAGACTATTGATACGGTACCTCATAGCTACTATCTTGTCGATACACCTGAAAAAAGGACTGAATTAATAAGCCGTTTGGAAAAGTCTGAATCGGTTTGTTATGACTCTGAAACGACGAGTCTTGACACGCTGAATGCTGAATTGGTTGGCATGTCTTTCGCCGTTAAACCCGGAGAAGCATGGTATGTCTCCATGCCGGCTGATCAAAAGGAATGTAGTGAGATACTAGAACAATTCAGGCCATTCTTTGAGAACCCCCTGATTGAGAAGACAGGCCAAAATCTAAAATACGATATGTCGGTTTTATATCAGTATGGAATTAAGGTGGAAGGTCCGCTATTTGATACCATGTTGGCTCATTACCTGATTGAACCTGACCAGCGGCATAACATGGATTTTCTGGCAGAAGTTTATCTTGATTATTCTCCGGTTACAATTGATACGTTGATTGGACGTAATGGTAAGAACCAGATATCGATGCGTCAGGCGCAAAGTTTGTTCCCTGAACGGGTCAAGGATTATGCTGCCGAAGATGCAGATGTCACCCTTCAGTTAAAACATGTCTTCGAGCCCATGCTCGCCGATACCGATACCCGTGAATTATTCGATACAATTGAAACTCCTCTTATTCCTGTTCTGGCTTCTATGGAGGCAGAGGGAGTCCGGATTGATACAAAGGCGCTAATTGATTCTTCGTTGTTGCTGGAGCAAGAGATAAAACAGATAGAACTGGATATCTATGAACATGCAGGTGAAACATTTAATATTGCTTCACCCATGCAATTAGGAAAGATTCTATTCGATAAACTGAAAATAAGTGATAAGCCAAAGAAAACAGGGAAGACTGGGCAATATGCAACAGGTGAGGAAGAACTTGTAAAACTTGGTCATAAGCATCCCATCGTTGCTTTAATCCTGGACTTCAGACAGCTTTCAAAATTGAAGTCAACGTATATAGATGCGTTGCCCGCATTGATCAATAAAAAAACCGGCCGTCTTCATACTACTTATAACCAGGCCGTTGCTGCAACAGGCCGACTTAGCTCAATCAATCCAAACCTTCAGAATATCCCCATCCGCTCTGAAAGAGGCAGGGAAATTCGGAAAGCATTCGTACCCCGAAATGAAAATTATGTGTTATTATCGGCTGACTACTCACAAATTGAGCTTCGTATTATTGCACAGTTAAGTGGGGATGTTCACATGCTTGAGGCTTTTAATACAGGTCTGGATATCCATTCAGCCACCGCATCTCGTGTTTATGATGTCCCTCTAGACCAGGTAACCAGAGATATGCGTCGTAATGCCAAGATGGTCAACTTCGGTATCATCTATGGCATTTCAGCCTTTGGCCTTTCTGAGCGATTGGGAATTAGTAGAAAGGAAGCAGCCGAAATAGTAGAACAGTATTTTAAACAATATTCAGGTATCAGGACTTATATGGACAAGGTCATCTTGTCTGCCCGGGAGCATGGATACGTTGAAACTATCATGAAACGTCGTCGTTATCTGAGGGATATCAATTCAAATAATGCCAACGTGAGGGGATTTGCAGAGCGCAATGCCATCAATGCCCCTATTCAAGGTTCTTCGGCCGATATGATAAAAATCGCGATGATCAATATTCATAAGGTATTTGAAGAAAAGAAACTGCGTTCACGGATGATACTACAGGTTCATGATGAATTGGTTTTTGATGTGCATCGTGAAGAGATTGAGATAGTTAAACTAATTGTTGAAGAAAAGATGCGGACAGCTATTCCCATGTCGGTTCCTATTGAAGTGGAAATGAACATAGGCGAAAACTGGCTGGAAGCGCATTAATAACCTGCCGGTGAGGTTTAACTATTTTCATTAATTTTGTCCATGTATTAAAGTGAAGGTCATTATTTTTTTAAGTATTGATATAATATGAGATACAATCACGATAACCGTATTGTTTTGACACTTGATGCCGGTGGAACGAACTTCGTTTTTTGTGCTATGCAGGCAGAGGAAGAAATAATAGCGCCAATCACTATTACTGCACATGCTGAAACCCTTGAAGAAGTTTTGAATAAAATAGTTACCGGTTTTGAAGAGGTAAAAAGTAAGCTGGACGAGGAACCTGTCGCTATCAGTTTTGCATTTCCCGGACCTGCTGATTATAGCAACGGTATTATTGGCGATCTGCAGAACCTGCCTACTTTTCGTGGGGGAGTAGCACTTGGTCCCATGTTGGCAGAAAAGTTTGGTATACCTACTTTTATCAATAACGATGGCGATCTCTTTGTATACGGAGAAGCAATTGCGGGATTTTTGCCTGATATCAACAAGGAGCTTGAAGATACAGCAAGTCCCAAACGGTATAAAAACCTCTTTGGAATTACACTGGGGACCGGATTCGGTGCCGGTTTAGTTATAGATGGAAGACCTTTCCTTGGCGATAATGGTTCCGGCGCTTCGATGTGGATCACGCGAAATAAGATTTATCCCGAAAGTTATGCTGAAGAAAGTGTTTCTATTCGTGCTGTACGTCGTGTCTATGCAGAGCATGCAGGAATTGCATTTGAAGATGCACCTGAACCAAAAGTGATATGCAATATCGCATACGGTTCAGCAGAAGGCAATGTTGATGCTGCCCGTGAGGCCTGGCGTCAGTTGGGTGAAGCTGCAGGCGAGTCGGTGGCAGATGCTGTTAATTTAGTCGATGCTTTAGTCGTTATTGGTGGAGGACTTTCAGGGGCTTATGACCTGTTTTTACCCGCACTGGTTACTGAAATGAATAAACCGTTAAATAAACTGCATAGTGATCCACTATGCAGGATGGAAGTTCAGGCATTCAACCTGGAAGATTCAGATCAAAAAAAGATATTTTTGAAAGGGGAAGCCAAGATGGTTCACATTCCCGGCTCATACCGAACGATTGCTTATGATCCACTGAAACGGACCGGGGTTGGTGTTTCACGCCTTGGGACATCAAAAGCAGTAGCCATTGGCGCTTATACTTTCGCGTTACACGAACTTGACAAGTTATAATTCATTATGTTTGAACGCCACCTGAAAAGAGACCGCTATTTTGCTGAGCAGGTCTATACTACCGAAAAATATGTAATACCATTTATCAAAAGTGTGATGCCATTGACGTCGGCTACTGCTGTATTAGAAATTGGCTGTGGCGAAGGGGGCAACCTGAAACCATTTCTTGATATGGGATGTAGCGTAACCGGCGTGGATTATAGCATCCCGAAAATTGATCTTGCCCGTCAGTTCTTTCAGGACCATCCTCATTCAGATAGGATTAACCTGATCAGAGATGATATCTATAATTCAGCCGAACAGTATAGCGGATGTTTTGACCTTATTTATCTCAGAGATGTGATTGAACACATTCATAACCAGGATAGGTTTATGCAATTTGTTAAGCCTATGTTGAGACCCGGAGGAATGATCTTTCTGGGATTTCCACCCTGGCAAAATCCTTTCGGCGGACATCAACAGATCTGTAAACATAAGCTTGTTTCAAAGTTGCCATTTATCCATCTGCTTCCGCTACCTCTATATAAAGGACTGCTTAAAATAGCAGGCGAACCTGTTCAACGGATTAATAATCTATTGGAAATCAGAGAAACAGGTATCACGATAGAACGATTTACCGACATATTGAAACGTCAGGGATATGCTATTAAACGACAGGAACTGTTTTTTATCAACCCTAATTATGAAGTAAAGTTTGGTTTGAAACCCAGGGTTTTAGGACAGGCATTATCTTCCGTCAGGGTGTTGCGTAACTTTTATACTACTTCTGCATATTATCTGGTAAAACCTGAATAAGCAGGATTAAAATACATATCCAAGGCCCATATAAAATCCGGATGTGCCGTCAGCCTTACTAAAGGATCTCCCGTAATCGAATGACACATTGAAGTTCTGGTTCATCACAACGTGCAATCCCAATCCGGCAGATTGATTTAAATGACCCGATGCATTTTCATCAAAGTATTTCTGCCTGTCGGGTGTAGGAACGAGGGATAGATTCATCTCTCGTTTTTTAGTCACCATTCCAGCATCATAGAAAGCTGTAAATGCAAAATAAAAATTTTGCATGTGCCAATAAGTCTGCCAGGCTTTGAATCGCAATTCTGCATTTCCCAGTGCCATTCCATCTGCCACTAACCGATTCCGTAATATACCACGAATAGTATTTAAACCACCCAATCCATCTATCGTTGTGCTGAATGGTCTGGACGTGAGTTGGTAAGGCAGAAAGTAAAAAGGTGTTTTGCCTGTGACGGTCTGTCGCCAATTCAGCCTGTAAGCAAACGTAAGACGTTTGGGTATCAAAGTAAAATATTGCCGATGCGTGATGGCAATCCGGGTAAACCCATTTTCCGGATTCACTGCACCCGGTGCAATGGCCATGACTGTTTCTGTCCAAATACCCCGGGCAGGGTTGGATTCATTGTCCCGCGTGTCATAAACGGTTCCTAACAAAAGAAAGTTGAGCGTACCACCATTCTTTTCTACATTATCTATCCATCCCCATTTAACGTAATCATCATAAAGCCCGTCAACTTTTGGTAATTTATTTGCATCTTTCAGCCCTTTATTCAGTGCATCAATATCGACTGTATTTGTTGCAAAATTTATATGTTGAACGCCGCCAAGCCACTTTAATCCGGGAGTTCCAAGCGAACCTTGCAGGTTGATCAGTAACCTGGTCAATTTTCGTTCGTGCCGATAAAACATTCGGCTGATATATGACGTAGCATCATCATCTTCTAATTGTGGATCATAAATTGACTGGGTTCCATTAAAACCATAAAAGGGGAGAGCCTGCTCTGTAAGGTGCGAAAAATCTGCAGTAAACCGAATCCCTTTGATCAAATGTTCCGAGTCAAAGAACACCTGGTAAGTCCTTCCACCTTTAGATGTTTTGGAGACTTCAATGTATAGATTCTGATGATATTTTGGATATATCTTTCCGTCACCATAATTAAAAATATTAAAAAATACGCCATATAAAACCCCAACATCTGTTGAAAAGCCAACAACAGGTAATGCTCCAAAGTTGAAGCCCGTCTTGGGATGTTCACTGATAGTGTCGGTTTGAGCTTCTAAAAAAGGTGTAAAGAGCAGCAGGAAAGCTGATATGAGTATAAATTGTTTCATAAAGTTGTATTGACAGAGCGAAAATATATAAAATAGTTGACTAGTTATAATGATGATGATAAATTTTATTAAACAGGATTTTTCAGCCGAAAGAAAGTTTGAACAAAAGACAGTATTGAGTAGTTTGTATGTAACTTTGTAATTAAACTACTACTATAAATGTCAAAAGAAATAGAACGAAAGTTCCTGGTTTGGGATGTATCGTTCAAATTGTTTTCATCAGGAGTCCTCTACCGGCAAGGTTATCTGAACCGGGAAAAGGAACGCACGGTCAGAGTCCGCGTAGCAGGTGATAATGCATATATCACGATTAAAGGATTGACCAATGGCATTGAGCGGTTGGAATTTGAATACGCAATACCGGTTAAAGATGCAAATGAACTTTTGGAAACGATTTGCATTAAACCCCTCATCGAAAAATTGAGATATAACATTGAAAGTAATGGACACTTATGGGAAGTAGATGAATTTACCGGGGAAAACGAAGGACTTATTGTCGCTGAAGTCGAACTTCAGTCTGCTGAAGAGCAGGTATTATTACCCGATTGGGTAGGGAAGGAAGTAACCGGCGACGCACGGTATTACAACTCGAATTTGGTTATCAACCCTTTCAAAAAATGGGGTGAAATTAATGTGATTGGGTAAAGTATTCTGCTGATGCTTTAGCTACAGTTAATGAGACTTTAAAATGCCGTGAATGAATATTTTTACACTTTAAACAGTTATTAGAACCACCTCAAGGGATAAAGAGGCCACCCCAAATATGAGACAGCCTCTTCAAATTATTCCTTAAAAAACCTTCATCCTATTGATGGATAGTCATTTCATTTACCAGATGGGTTGCACCTGCGTATTTATCAATAATAAAGAGTACATAACGAATATCAACATTGATGGTGCGTTGCAATTCAGGTTCAAAAGCAATGTCACCACTCATGGCCTCCCAGTTGCCGTCGAATGCAAGGCCAAGTAATTCGCCATCACCGTTGATAATAGGACTGCCTGAGTTGCCACCTGTGATATCATTGTTGCTCAGAAAACAGGTTACCAGTTTGCCGCTCTTGTCGGCATAACGTCCATAATCTTTCTTCAGCCAGAGTTCTTTAAGTTTGGCCGGAACAATGAATTCTTCATTATTCGGGTCTTCCTTTTCCATTACCCCATCAAGGGTAGTCACATAATCATAATGGATGGCATCGGCCGGGAAATAATCTTCTACCTGTCCATAAGTGACGCGCATTGTCGAATTGGCATTGGGGTAGAAAGTCTTGTCGGGCTTCATCTCGCGAAGTCCTGCAATAAATAAGCGGTTTGCTTTGTTCTCGGCACTATTCAAAGCAGCTGAATTCATTGAAGATTGTACAGACAGTCCCATGTAAGCCTTGATGAGCTGGAGGGTCATATCTTTCTTTAACTTTTTCTCTTTGGGGTTTTTGAGAAACATCCTGAAATTATCTTCAGTAGCAAAGATGGATGTTTTGAACAACTCCTTTGCAAAGGCTTTAAAGTCGCCCTTGAATTTCTTATCAATGACCTTGAAATATTCAGGCTGATAGCGTTCGGGAATGTCTTTATAGAAAGCTTCGACAAGTGAAGCAATCAGACGTTCTTCGATTACAGGGTTATAATCTTTATAGATTTCCTCCAGATTGTTTTCGAATTGTTTTAGTGCTTCAGCTTTCTTGACTTTATCCATTTTAGATTTCACGATATTTTCGATGGAGATATTCTTTGCCGTGAGGCTCAGTGTCTTGGATACATATAAACTAAGATTGAGATACCATTCGAGTTTTCCCAATTGTTCATCGGTACTTTGTTTGGCAATTCTCTCAAATTCAGGCAGGACAGACCCATAAATTCTACGTCGGGCTGTATCAGCGGTTACCCAGCTTTGGAATTGTTCTTCAAGATTTTTCTTTTTGTCAGAAACATTCAGGCGTTTCAGTCCTCGGGATTCTCCTATTTTGTTTTTCCAGAAGTTAGCTAAATTAGCCCAGTTTGAAGCATATTGAATCTTAACTTTTGGATCGGTATCCATCACTACTTTCATTATATCCAACGAACTACCCAGTAATTTGATGATGGCAGGATTGATTTCATTCAGCGTTTCGGTAATACCATAACTGGTCATATAACGATCAGTGCTTCCGGGATAACCCCATATCATCGTGAAATCATCTTTCTTGACTCCTTTTAAAGAGATGGGAAGGTGATATTTTGCTTTCAGGGGTACATTATCCTTTGAATACTTTGACGGACTTCCATCCGGTTTTGCATAAATGCGAAACATGCTGAAGTCTCCGGTATGGCGGGGCCACATCCAGTTGTCGGTATCTCCTCCAAACTTGCCAATAGCTGAGGGAGGGGCTCCAACTAAACGGATATCATCATATTGCTGGTAAACAAAAATGTAATATTCATTTCCGCTATAGAAACTCTTGACGTCAACAGTGTATTTACCATTTTCAGCAGCATCTTTTTTTAATTGGGACGTTACTTTTCTGATTTCAGCTATGCGGTCAGATTCTGACATATCGGGCTTGACATTAGCGAGTACTTTTTTTGTCACATCAGCCATCCGGATCAGGAATGATGCATAAAGTCCATCATTGGGGAGTTCTTCATTTCTGTTCATCGCCCAGAAACCGTTGGTGAGGTAGTCTTTTTCTACTGTACTGTGTTTTTGAATAGATTCGAAACCGCAGTGATGATTGGTGAGCAAAAGACCATCTGCTGAAACAACCTCAGCGGTACAAAATCCACCACCGAGGCTAACGATTGCATCTTTCATACTTGAATGATTGATACTGTATAATTCATCGGCGCTCAGGTGAAGTCCTTCCTTCTGCATATCAGTATAATTCAGCCGTTCCAGGAACATTGGTAACCACATTCCCTCATCGGGTTGTGCAGCCATTGCTCTGAAAGTAATAAACAGGACTAATAAAGAGAAAAATAATTTTTTCATGAATAAATATTTTAATATGATTTATTGTTTTAAGTCAATGACACTAATTATTTTGTTTTATTCTTGAAATAGCTGAGATCCCATTCATCAAGCCATGGGATAACTATTTTATCTCCTTCAAAAGTTACCGGGAGCCATAAATATCTTCCATCAATCGCGTTGCGTGGTTTCCAAAGGTCAGCCATAAAGATAAAAGCATTTTTCATTCCTTGTACAGGCTGGATATATGCGCTTTGCCCCTTGAAGGTGAGTTCAGCGTCAGGGCCGGTGCATGGATTTGATAATGCAGTCCATTTGCCAAGCATATTATCAGCAACAGCAACCATCGCGGCATTGGGAGCCCAACCTGTGCATGCCGAAGTTATGAGATAATATTTCCCATTACGCTTAAAGACAGCCGGGGCTTCACGGCTTTTATTCTTGAATATCCGGATATATTTGCCAGAAGGTTGTAAATAATCATCACTTAGTTGAGAGATATGCATCGTACGGTTTTCTTCAGAAGAAAAGATGTGGTATGCCTTACCATCATCGTCTACAAAGAGATTCATATCACGTGCCATTTGGCCTACATGAAAGTCACGAATGAAAAAATTATCCCTATGTTTCACTGTATCCGATGGATCAAAATTGAGGGGATAGGTATTTGCATTTATACGATAACTGGCAATATAGGTGAATGGCCCGGTTGCTTTATCGCTCACGGCCACACCACTTCGTGCGGCAGCATAGCCTTTACCCTTTAATTCGAGATGAAACCACATGACGAATTTTTTTGTCCTGGCATTATAGATCACTTTTGGCCGTTCCAGAATACAACCTTTGGCCAATTCATGATTGTTATCTTCGATTACTTTTAAAGCGATGCCTTCATCTTTCCAGTTATACAGGTCTTTCGAAGAGTAGCAATGGACGCCAACCTGGGCACTATTGCCTCTAAGTCCTTCAATTTTATGTTCTCCATACCAGTAATAACTTCTTTTATAATAGAGGACTCCACAGCCATGGGCATTGATAAAAACACCGTTGTTATCCAACCATAATTGTCCTGGCTTGAATGATGTATATTTTTTTGCAGGATTCACGGGATTATCCTGTAAACTTGTGAACAGGAGTGCCAGTAAAGGTAGGAGAAGGAAGGAGAATAACCGTTTAGTAATCATAGAATTGTTTTTATAATGGAGTTGTTATTGATTGATGAGTTTTAGACTGCTAAAATAAACAAAAAGAGGCTGATCCAATGGACCAGCCTCAATACTTATTGTTTGTTTTATTACTTTCCAACTTTATTGGTATAATATCAAAAGGCAGAATGCAATATTTTTTTCTGAAAAGCAATTATCTTCTAGAAAATATTGGCTTTTTGACCAAACTTAACAGTATAAACTACATCCTCAATATTATTACGCACACGTTCTGCTTTGTATGTTTTCTTGAGTGGATTTGATAATTTATCAGGTTCACCCGGATAACCAATAGCCATCACACTTACGGCAGCATACAGATCGGGAAGTTGTAATACTTCAAAAGCCTTGCGTGGGATAAAACCTACACATTGACGAACATTAAAGCCGTCAGCGGTAGCCTGGAATGCCATTTGTGCAGCAGCATGTCCTAAATCGAAAGGATAAATCTTATTGGGATCACCCTTATGATTTACTTTCTTGCCAATGATACAAATGAGTGCTGGTGCATATTGTGCCCACTCAGCGTTTACATCGATCAATGTGGATAGAATCTTTGTAAATGTTTCATCACCTTTAAAACCGATAACAAAACGCCATGGCTGAAGATTGTTATTTGAAGGTGCCCAACGAGCAGCCTCAAACATACGTTGGATTTTCTCTTTTTCTACAGGTTTGTCTGCAAATGCAATTGGACTCCACCGTTGTTTCAGAATAGGATGAATGTCCACATTAGTTTTGGCTTCCTTGTTCATATAGGGTATTTATTTAATTTGTTTAAATGTTACTTTTCCACTTACTATTTTTAATGCATACAAGATACTAACTCATGTCAGCTATCTTGTTTTTTGAAAACATTTACATCCCAAAAATACATACCTAGCATTAAATAATCAAGTGTTATGACAAAAATAATAAATTTTTATTCATGTATTTTCAAATAATAAAGAAATAACTCATTCATAAATTATAACGAGTTAAGATTCACTCGTATGCATTAAAGTTACATTTGAAAATTTAACAATTATTTATAAATTATTTTTAAAATCATCATGCTAAAAGCAGTTAATATATGACCAAACACTATTTATTCCATTTTTTGATTAAAAGATTGGGTATGAAGGAACAATTCTACTAATAGAATGTTTAAATAATTTAGAAGATTAACGTGAATGTTGCTCCATTCCCGGGATGTGATTTTACGTTGATAGTTCCTTTGTGCAAATGCATTATCTGACGTGAAAGGCTTAAACCTATTCCTGATCCTTCACGCTTGGATGTGAAAAAAGGCATAAATATTTTGTCCAGAAGATCCGGTGTTATACCATTGCCATTGTCTTTAATTTCAATGGATACTTTGCCATTTATGGTTAAAGTTGCTTCTAATTTTATCCAGGATTGTTCGTTTTCTTTTACCGCATCACATGCATTTAAAAGCAGATTGATCAATACTTGTTCTATCAGATCCGGATCGGCTGTGAGCATCAGATGTTCAGGATTTATCAATAAATGAAATTGAATTTCATCTTTTACGAAGCGGGTTAGCATGAGTTGCCGAACTCTTAGTACAAGATCTTTTACGCTAACATATCGAAAGTTTGGACGCGGTATTCGTGTAAGATTCCTGTAAAGTTCTACGAAATTTAATAATCCCAGACTCCTTCTTTGTATCGTGTCAAGCGCATTTGCAATATTATCCAGGTCATCTTGCCCAAGTGGACGGAGGGCTGTCTGTTTCCTGTTTTCTTCAAGCAAAATCTCACGTACTGTTTGAGTAAGTGAAGAAATAGGCGTAATGCTGTTCATGATTTCATGAGTAAGAACTCTGATCAGTTTTTGCCATGATTCGATTTCTTTTTCTTCCAGTTCGGTACTGATATCCTGAATAGAAACGAGTGTGTATGCTTCGTTATGCATTTTAAACTCGGTAGCAAAGACAGATAATTGGGAAACTTTGTCGTCTAAGAATAATTTCACGAGTATTTTTTCGCCCCCTTTTAGTTTTTGTAACGAGTCAGGGAGATCCTTGTTCACATGTCTTAAATCTTTTAAATTTCTTAGGGATTGCAGGCTAAGTATCTTAAGTAATGCATCATTGGTCAACACAACTTTTCCGGTGGGTAAAAAAACGATGATTCCGATACTTATATGCTGGACAATAGTTTGTAAATAATTAAAGTGTTCTTCTTTTTCTGCCCGGCCTTTTCTAAATTCGGTCATTACATTATTAAAAACCTTGTTCAGTTCTATAAACGAAGGGCCAATCTTATTGTCGCTAAAGTTTATGGTGAAATCATTGTAATTAATACTTTCGAGAAATGATATTAATTTTCTGTTCGTTCTCTCAACAAATTTGATGAGATCGATAATCTGCCAGACTAATATAATAAATACTAATCCCGTTGTAAAAGGCAACCCTTGCTTGAGTAGCAACAGTATCAAAGCAAATCCGCTCAATAGCAATAGACTGATACGGGTAAAGATGGCTACACGAAAACGGTTAAAGACCATATTTTTCAATTCTTCGGTAAAGAGAAGCCCTTGTTAGCCCTAATTCTTTTGCTGCTTTACTAATATTACCACCATGTTTGTCAATCACTTTGCGGATAAGCATCTTTTCTGTTTCTTCCAGGTTGAAGTTGATAATATTTATGTCGGTGTTTATCTGATCTTCAGACTGGTTAATAAAGAAATCGCGAGGTTCAAGCATCATGTTATCACTCAGGATTACTGCGCGTTCAACTGCGTGTTGTAATTCACGGATGTTGCCGGGCCAGTGATGTTTTTCGAGACGGCGAAGCGTGGGTAAGGATATTCGTTTTAACTCAAGCTTGTATTTGTGACAATAGATTTTTAAAAAATGATCTGCCAGTAAGCTAATATCATTTGTACGTTCACGCAAAGGAGGGATAAATATCTCTACCGTATTGATACGATACAACAGATCCTGTCTGAACTTTCCTTCACTAACCATTTGATACAATGGCATGTTTGTAGCACAGATAACTCTTACATCGATTGAGAGTTCTCTATTAGTTCCAAGTCGGACAACCTTGCGGCTTTGAAGCACACTGAGTAGTTTAGATTGAAGACTATAGGAAAGATTTCCAATTTCGTCAAGGAAAATAGTTCCTTTTGATGCTGCTTCAAATCTGCCGGCTCTATCTTCTTTTGCATCTGTAAAGGCTCCTTTTTTATAGCCGAAGAGTTCACTTTCGAATAATGACTCACTGATGGCTCCCAAATCGACACTAATAAATACTTCACCATGCCGGGCTGATGCTCTGTGAATAGCCCGGGCAATAAGTTCTTTACCAGTACCATTCTCTCCTAAAATCAAGACGTTAGCATCGGTGCGGGCTACCTTTTCAACAGTAGTCATCACTTTCTGCATAGGAATAGATTGCCCAATCAGTGTGCCGGAGGTTAAATCCTGATCGGCCATGATGACTTGCTGCTTTGAGCGTAACTCTTCTATTTCAACCTTCGAACTTCTTATCCTGAGATTTGCAGTGATGGTTGCAAGAAGCTTTTGATTGTCCCAGGGTTTGAGGATGAAATTTGTAGCTCCTTCTTTTATTCCCTGTACCGCCAGTTCCACATCCCCATATCCCGTTATAAAAATAACTACGGCTGCCGGATCAATATCGAGTATTTTATTTAACCAAAAGAATCCTTCTTTACCACTTGTTGCATCGCGCGAGAAATTCATATCAAGCAGAATGACATCATAAATAGATGATTTCATGAGAGATAAGATGTTCTCTGGATTCTTTTCAGTATGCACTACACTGAAATGTTGTCTTAGAAAAAGCCGGGCTGCTAATAATACATCCGGGTCATCATCAATGATTAAAATACTCGCTTCGTGTTTACTCATTAGGCTTTATCTGACTTAACAAATGTAAAGCGAAATTCTTGCTTCATTATTGTATTCATCATTTTTTTTCATTTCTTATTTATATTTAGCTTATTTCTTAATCCAAGTGAGTTGGATGCATTAAATAAATATAATCCAACTCACTTAAAATGTTAAATTATATAAATGAAATGAATTTTAAAAGTACTTTTACAGACTGTTTTGATAACCTGGTTACAAGAATGAAAAACAAATATATTGATCTGATTGAGCAGACTTTCGACTTTCCTCAGGATGAGTTTAAGGTCATTGAAGATGAATTATACTTTAATAACATCCCTTTAATGGATATTATTAAGCAGTACGGGACCCCATTAAAGATAACATATCTTCCAAAGATCACATCTCAAATACAGCGGGCAAAGCGATTGTTTAATGTTGCGATGGCCAAATCAGACTATGATGGTGAATATAATTACTGTTATTGTACAAAGAGTTCTCACTTTTCTTTTGTCCTGGAAGAAGTAATTCGCAATGATGCGCATTTAGAAACATCATCTGCTTTTGATATTCCCATTATAGAAACACTTTTTGAACAAGGGCTTTTAAAAAAGGATAAGTATATTATCTGTAATGGGTTTAAACGCCCTCAGTATGTAGAAAACATTGTAAATTTGATCAATAGTGGTTTTGAAAATACAATACCCATTCTTGACAATAAAAATGAACTTGAGTTATACGACAAAAATATTACCCGTAAATGTAAAATAGGTATTAGGATTGCCTCAGAAGAAGAACCCAAATTCGATTTTTATACATCACGACTTGGTATCCGCTATGCCGATATCGTGAAATACTACGAAGAGAAGATCAAGAACAATCCAAAGTTCGAATTAAAAATGCTTCACTTCTTTATTAACACTGGTATTAAGGACTCCGCTTATTATTGGAATGAGCTTTCGAAGTGTGTTAATGTGTATTGCGAACTAAAACAGGTATGTCCTGAATTAACAGCTTTAAATATTGGAGGTGGATTCCCTATTAAAAATTCTCTTTCATTTGACTACGACTATGAATACATGGCCGAGGAAATCATTGCACAAATTAAGAGTATCTGCCGTCGTAATAGCGTTAAGGATCCTGATATTTTTACAGAGTTTGGGTCGTTTACTGTTGGAGAAAGCGGCGCTACCCTGTTTTCGATCGTGGGTCAGAAACAACAGAATGATCGTGAAATCTGGAATATGATCGACAGCTCATTCATAACAACCTTACCTGACACCTGGGCTATCAATCAAAAATATATCATGCTTTCTGTAAACCACTGGGATAGTGAATATGAACGCGTATTCCTTGGTGGGCTTACGTGTGATAGTCAGGATTATTATAATGCAGAATCACATGCCAATGCAATCTTTCTTCCAAAAATAAAAGAAGGCGATCCTTTGTTTATCGGTTTCTTTCATACCGGCGCTTACCAGGAGTCTATCGGCGGATTTGGAGGCATACAGCATTGCCTGATACCAGCTCCTAAACATGTTATCATTGATATTGACGAGGATGGCGAGTACTTTACAAAGTTATTTGCAAAAGAACAAAGTCATAAATCAATGTTAAAAGTACTTGGTTATTAAGAATTGTTCGTACTTTTATGCTTCACTTAAAAAGAGGCTAATATGAATTTTGGTAATTTACCTACTGAGAAAAGCTCAAGCGAGAGCGCTAAAGTTGTAGTAATTCCAGTTCTTTATGGTGACCCTGCTGTTGAAGAGGGCAGAACTGCA